>Ga0209992_10002337_pt1 | contig 17587 bp, 16 predicted proteins | sample 2SBtaG_2_FD_182564 | JGI IMG/M metagenome (GOLD analysis project Ga0209992, IMG submission 182564) | Deep subsurface microbial communities from Kolumbo volcano to uncover new lineages of life (NeLLi) - 2SBTROV12_ACTIVE470 metaG (SPAdes)... | ecosystem: Environmental > Aquatic > Marine >... | reverse complement strand
GTAAGTTTGTACTGCATTATGGAGATCTTTCTGATTCGATGAGTTTGGTGCGTATTATTCAAAAAATACAACCCAATGAAATTTATAATCTTGGGGCGCAGTCACACGTTGCTGTTTCTTTTGAAACTCCAGAATACACAGCAGATACCGTAGGTCTTGGTGCGCTACGTATATTAGAAGCGATTCGAATCTCAGGTCTTGAGAAGAAAACTAAATACTATCAAGCGTCTACTTCAGAACTGTACGGTGAAGTACAAGAAGTACCACAAAAAGAAACCACTCCTTTTTATCCGCGTTCTCCTTATGCAGCAGCAAAGCTTTACGCTTATTGGATTACGGTTAACTACCGTGAAGCTTACGGCATGTATGCGTGTAACGGCATCTTGTTTAACCATGAATCTCCAGTGCGTGGAGAAACCTTTGTTACTCGCAAGATCACTAGAGCGCTAGCGCGTATCTCATTAGGCCTGCAAGATACAGTCTATCTTGGCAATATGAATGCCCTGCGTGACTGGGGCCATGCTAAAGACTACGTTGAGATGCAATGGCTCATGCTACAACAAGACGAGCCGGATGATTTTTGTATTGCAACCGGTGTACAGTACTCAGTTCGTGACTTTGTAGATTTTGCATGGAGCCACCTAGGAAAAACTATCCGCTGGGAAGGCGAGGGCATGGATGAAAAAGGTTATGACTCTGAGACAGGCAATTTAATCGTAGCAGTAGATCCAAGATATTTTAGACCAACAGAAGTAGAAACCTTATTAGGCGACCCATCCAAAGCCAAAGAAAAATTAGGCTGGGAACCAAAAATTACCCTTGAAGAGATGGTGCATGAGATGATGGAAAATGACATCAATATTGCTAAGCGTGATTCATTAGTCAAAGAGCACGGCTTTAAAGCGCCAGACTTTAATGAGTAATTTACCTAGCAATGAATCTTAATGACAAAATTTATATCGCAGGGCATCGTGGCTTAGTCGGCTCCGCGATTGTTAGGCAGCTGGAAGAACGGGGTTTTACCAATCTTTTGATGCGCACGCATAAAGAGCTAGACCTTACTAATCAGTCTGAAGTGCAAGACTTCTTTAAACAAGAGAATCCTGATTACGTTATTCTTGCTGCAGCTAAGGTAGGCGGTATTCATGCAAACAATACTTACCCAGCAGACTTTATTTATCAGAATATGATGATAGAAGCCAATGTCATTAATTCAGCCTATGAGAGCAAGGTTAAGCGATTGCTATTTTTAGGTAGTACTTGTATTTACCCAAAGGCAGTTGAGCAGCCAATGCGTGAAGATGCGCTACTGACTGATGTATTGGAACCGACCAATGAGCCATATGCACTAGCCAAGATTGCAGGCATTAAACTCTGCGAATCGTATAATAGGCAGCATGGCACAGATTTTCGTTCAGTAATGCCAACCAATTTATACGGTATTAATGACAACTTTCATCCAGAAAATTCACACGTTATTCCTGCACTGATGCGTCGTTTTCATGAGGCAAAAGCGAATAACGATGCTGAGGTAGTTATATGGGGTACAGGCGATGCTATGCGTGAATTCTTGTATGTAGATGATATGGCAGAGGCATCATTATTCGTACTTGAATTAGACAAAGAGACTTATCAGATCAATACCAAGCCAATGCTATCGCACATTAATATTGGCACTGGTAAAGATGTAACCATCAGGGAAATGGCAAAAATCATGAAAAAAGTGATTGGTTTTGAAGGTAAATTAATCTTCGATACAACAAAGCCAGACGGTTCACCACGAAAGCTTACTGATGTGTCACGATTGTCAAACATGGGCTGGAGTTATAATGTGAATCTTTATGACGGCCTTGAGAGAGCCTATTATTGGTATCTAAACAAGGATTAATATGAAACTGTTTATTATTGGTGGTGCAGGCTATATTGGCTCACATATGGTCAAAATTGCACATAAGGCGGGCCATGAAGTAATTACACTCGACAACCTTTCAACGGGTCATCAGGATGCAGTCTTATATGGTCAGTTTGAATACTGTGATATTTTGGATAGTGCTAAGTTAAATAAGCTATTTATAAAGCACAATCCTGATGCAGTAATGCACTTTAGCGCCTACTCTTTGGTGGGAGAGTCAGTTGCTGATCCATACAAATATTATCATAACAATGTTTCAGGCTCACTTAGTTTGCTAAAGACAATGATCGATAATAATTGCAACAAATTTATATTCAGTTCGAGTGCGGCAATTTTTGGAAATCCAGAATACATTCCTATTGATGAAGCGCATCCTAAGCGACCGATTAATCCATATGGCAAGTCAAAACTTATGGTTGAAGAGATATTAAAGGATTTTGAATCTGCTTATGGTTTAAAGTACGTATCTTTTAGATATTTCAATGCTGCAGGCCATGATCCAGAAGGTGAGCTTGGTGAGAGGCATGATCCAGAGACGCACTTATTACCACTGATTATGCAAGCAGCGAATGGCCAAAGAGACTCTATCAGTATATATGGAACTGATTATGATACAAAGGATGGGACCTGTATAAGAGACTATATTCATGTTAATGATCTTGCTAATGCGCATTTGAAAGGTCTTAATTATTTAAATAATAGTGATGACTCATTGAGTGCAGAATTTAATCTTGGCAATGGCAATGGATATAGTGTCAAGGAAGTGATTAGGAAAGCAAAAGATATAACTAATAAAGATTTCAAAGTGATAGAAGAAAGCAGAAGAGATGGAGACCCTTCGGTATTGATTGCTAGTGACAAAAAAGCTAAAGAACACTTGAAAATAGTAACTGATTTTTTTGATATGGATGCGATTATCCGAACATTAATTTAATATTTGACTATCCTCGAACATTCATTATGAAAATTCTTAAAGAAGGGTCTATATATATAGGTACATCAGTAATTCAAAAAACTATCCCATTTCTATTGATGCCTTTTTTAACTAGAATTTTATCTACTGAAGAATATGGAATAGTGGCTATTTTTGTAGTAGCTGCTTCTATTTATTCATTATTCATCGGAGCTAGTTTGAATGGCTTTGTTCGAGTTATTTATCATAAATCGACTGCCAAAGAATTTAGTGACTACGTGAGCAATGCGTTGATATTTTTTATTGTATTGTCTTTAATAGCCTACACTACAACTTGGGTGTTTGAATCGAGCTTATCTCAGCTATTTGGACTTGAGAAGAGTTATTTGTATTTGGCCCTATTTGTTGCTTTTTCAAAATTTATGTTTGATATGCGTTTGGTTATATTTCAAACAATGAGACAGGCTTTTAATTTTGCAAAGTTGCAGTTGACTTTACCCATTATTGAGATGTTATTAGTCATATTATTGGTATTCTATTTGTATAAAGGTGCGGAAGGAAGGGTTTTGTCAATAGTGATATCTAGTTTCGTGGCGGGTATTGTCTCTATGTATTTAATGCATAAGGCAAAATTACTTCGTATAAGCTTTAATTTAAATTATTTTAAAAGAATTGCACGGTATATATTCCCATTGTTGCCACATTCAATTGCAGTAACTGCATTTTTCACTGTAGATAAGTTGATTTTATCTTCTAATGTGGGGCTGTCAATTGTAGGTGAATTGGCAGTTGCTTTATCCCTTGCGCTACCTATATGGATACTTGCTGAATCAATAAACACGGCTTTTATGCCATGGGCGTTCGAGAAGTTTAGTGAGGGCAAGTTAGATATGGTTGTGGGCGCAAGCTATCTCTTATTAATTGGATTATTTATAGTAGGAATTTTGTATTCAGCATTACTATTTTTTATATTTGATTTGATTGTAGGTGAAACATTTAAAAATGTTTTATATCCTGCGCTTATACTAATATGGGCTGGCTGGATTAAGCTTGCTTATTATCTCTTTGCAAAAGCTATAGTGTATTCAGAGGATATGAATTATTTGCCGATAATATCAATAAGTTCTGGATGCGTGTATTTAGGGTTGATCTATACTAACATTGAAAATATAACACTTGTAAATGTATCTTTTTATATGAACGCAATGTTTATAGTTATGTTTATAGGGGTGCTTATTTTGTCACAGATAAAATTTCCTCAGCCATGGTGTAATTTTGGATCGGTTCTGGAAGCGTTGAAAATAGTTAATAAAAATATAAGGATGCAAAAATGGAAGAAAATTTAGATTTAATTACAATTGATTCGATTAACGCTTCTAATGCAATAAATATCCTCGATCAATATGGTTGTTGCGTGATTAACAATTATCTTAATGAGGAAGAATTAGACAATCTTAAATCCGAGTTTGATCAGGTGTTTTCAGATCATGTAAAAAGTAATACTTGCGTTGTAAGCAAACACCCGACTAATGATAAGGGTGTATATGCAATATGTGAAACGAACAAATTACAAGATTCATATAAGACAATAAAAAACACATTTATTTCTAGTTTCATGCAGGAGATTGCAGATAAATATTTTAAGTGCGATCATTTTCTTAATGATGAAATTTTTCTAACTCATGAACAGCCATCCAAAACTGAAATACTACCTTGGCATTTTGATAGAAGGCATGCATTGAAGTTCTATATCAACCTTGTAGATGTTGACGAAACACATGGAGCCTTTGCTTATGACATAGGATCGCATAAAGAAGGGCATTTTCGCGCTAATTATTACATGTTGTCTGGGATTAAGGTGGGAGAGATTCCTAACGATATTCCAATAAGAGAGTTGCATCGACCGACTACCATAACAGCAAAAGCAGGCTCTTTGGTAATTTTTGACACAGACGGGTTTCACAAAGAAGGCTTGTTAACGGAAGGTGAAAGGAAAATTATTCGAGGGCATTCTCACTCTGCGCCCCTTGTAAAGTATAAGGCTAGAATATTCGATGCCCATTGGTGGTTGCAAAGCCCTTTAAATATAGTGAAATTTTTAAAAAATAGCGCAATAAGAAAGCTTCCAACTAAAAGATTAACAAGGTCAACAACAAGAAAATGATAAATAATAAAACAGAGGTCGCGCTACATGAGACTTTGCACAAACACTCTACAAAAAAAATAAAAATGGAAGGCTATTTTAAAAATCCAAGATTAAATATATTTCCGCATGTTGAGAAAATTATAGGCAAAAAAATATCAGGTAGCGTTCTAGATGTTGGAGCAGGAAATGGTTATGCTGGCATCTGGGTGGCTAAAAATAGAGATACTAGAGTAACTCTATTAGAATGCACAGATGAAGCAACACAGAATGTTATCCCACATTGCGCAAAATATTTTGATGTTTTAGATGCTTGTCATATACAAAAAGGATCTTTTTATGATCTTTCTGATTATGAGAAAAAATTTGATTTTGTAATTTGTTTCGGAGTATTGCACCATTCTAATAATTTATTAAATGTTATGGATAATATAATGAGTGTATTAAAGCCGGGAGGAGTTCTTATTGCACAAGAGCCTTATACTAAAAATAATATTGACAATCAAGTCTTTAATGATATTTACAATGCGGAAGAGATTTTTGCGGGAAAAGTTATACGTCATGGTGATCGGGATGATCATTTCTATAGAAAGTGTGAATACTTAACGGCAATACACCATTCTGGGTTAAGCATTATCAAACAACAAGATGTGAGCGGACTTGTTAATAAGAAAAGTCTGCGTGGGTTTATATCTAGATTTTTACTGAAAGCAAAAAGATATTTCAAGAACGCAGAACAACATCAAGATGTTCCATTTCCAGAGATGCGTAGCCAAAAGCTAAAACCTAAACATTTGCTTTTGTTATGTCAAAAGCCTTTATTGCGCGAAATACCTCCGCATAGATGGTGCAGAGGGGAGACTTGATGATTCAAATAATAGCAGAAATTGGAATTAACCATGATGGCGACATAGAAAAGGCAAAAGAGCTTATTGATTCATCTTTTAGATCTGGCGCTCATGCAATTAAATTTCAGTATAGAAATTTAAATAACGCATATTCTGATAATGCAAAAGAAATTGGCGATGAGATGTTGTCCAAAGAGATCAATAGAAATTATTTATCTCCAGATCAATTGATTGGTTTATCAGGATATGCAAAAGATCTGGGATTGGAAGTTGGTATTAGTTTTTTTGATAAAAAAGACATTCAAGATTTTGATAAACAAATTGCCATATTTGATTTCTTTAAAATTCCTTCAGTGGAACTTACCAATAGTGATTTGATTGATGCATTACTTGGATTAAATAAGCATTTATATATTTCTCTAGGCACCCATAATGAAGTGGAAGTTGTTAATGCTTTAGAAAGATTGCCAAAGACTGGATGGACACCAATGCATTGCATATCAAATTATCCTGTTACATTGGAGAATGCTCGATTGGGTTATATAACTTATTTACAAAACAAATGGGGGATAGGGGTCGGGTATTCAAGTCATGATGATGATTGGGAGGTGTGTTTATTGGCAATACAAATGGGCGTAACTGTTGTTGAACGACACATAACATTGGATCGTGGCGCGGATGGTCTAGATCATTCATCCAGCTCTACTCCAGATCATTTTGAAAAAATGGCAAGGTTTGCTACAGCAATGCCTTTTTTGCTAGCTGGAAACTCACCTAGAGTTGCCAATCAAGGGGAATTACTAAATAGACAAAACCTTGGGCGTTCTTATTATGTGATTGATAATTTTGCAAAGGGATATGTGCTGAATATGTCTGATTTAGAATATCGTTCACCCCATACAGGACTTGATAAAACTAATATTGAAGAATATATTGGCAAGCCTCTGCAAGCAGATATAAGCAAGGGTGAAGTTGTTACAAAAGGCATTTTTAATAAAGTTGTGCCAATTTCAGACAAGATTATTGGTATCGCAAAAGAGATGAAATTATCTCTACCAGTTAGATTGCATGACTACAAAAGAATGGAAAGTATGTTTCCAATTGGCGCATTTGAGTTTCACCTATCTTTTGATGAAGTGTTATCGGAAATAGATTGTACAAATATTAGTCCAGATAATAGATATAGTATACATCTGCCAGACTATATTAATCCAACACAATTGATGGACCCCTTCTCAGAGGATGGCGAGCAAAAAGAGGCAAGCTTAATACTACTAGAGAGAACTGTAAAATTTTCAGATAAATTACAAGCCTTGACAGGCGATAAAGTTCCAGTTGTAGGCAGTTTTTCAGTTGTGCATATTGATAGGGAAGATTTTTTTGAGAAGCACAGTGAGCTATTAAAAAGTTACTTAAAGCGTGGTGTAGAAATAGTGCCGCAATGGTTGCCACCAATTGCATGGTATTTTGGAGGATCTGTCGGTTTAAATGTAATGAACGAGCCTGGAGATGTTAAATATTTAAAAAAGCATGATTTGGGTGTATGTATGGATATTTGCCACTTAATTTTAGGGCGTAATTATTATGATTTTTCTGCCGATTCAATCATTAATGATTTGAAAGATCAAGTGCAACATATTCATATTGCAGATGCAGTCGGTATTGATGGTGAAGGGTTGGCAATAGGCGATGGTGATTTGGAAAATGTCGCCCTTATCCAAAAAGTATTAAATTATGATTGTTTAAAGGTTATAGAAGTTTGGCAGGGTCATTTGGATAATGGCGCAGGGTTTAGAAAAGAAATTATTAAACTAACTGAAATGTATGAAAAAAAATAAAAAATCCATTGCTTTTATAACGGGGATTACTGGTCAAGATGGCGCACATCTAGCTGATTTGTTATTAAAAAAAGGATATGAAGTGTATGGTGGCTTTCGGCGTGGAGGGCTGAATAAAATGTGGCGCCTTGATTTTTTGGAAATTACAGCTCAAATAAAATTAGTTGAGTTTCAGTTGGACGAGCCTCAACATATTATTGATCTTTTTAAAAAAATACAGCCTGATGAGGTATACAATCTTGCTGGTGAGAGTTTTGTGGCGGATTCATTCGACTATCCATGTCACACAATGGAGATAAATGCTCATGGAGTGGTTAATATTCTTGAGGCTGCAAGACTTGTATCACCTAAATCAAAAATGTTTTTTGCATCAAGCTCAGAGATTTTTGGTTATGCCGAAAAAAATGGAGGTCTTAATGAACAAAGCACAAGAAAACCATGTAACCCGTATGCTATTTCAAAATTAACGGCTGACCATTTTGTGAGATTGTATAGAGAAAAGTATGACATGTTCGCGTGTTCTGGAATATTGTTTAATCATGAGGGTCCTTTACGCAGTCGGCATTTTGTTACAAGGAAGATTACATACAATATCGCTAGATTGAAATTAGGTGATCAAAAGTATTTTGAATTGGGAAACATGAGTTCAGCAAGAGATTGGGGTTCGGCAGTAGATTATGTCAGTGCAATGAAGATGATGCTTGAGATTGACAATCCAAGTGATTTTGTTATTTCTACTGGAGAATTGACCACTGTAAGACAAGTTCTAGAAATAGCTGCAAGCTATGTTGGTTTTGATCCTATATTTGAAGGAAGTGATGAACATGAAGCTTGTATCGATAAATCAAGTGGGCGTGTATTAGCCAAAGTTTCGTCTAAATATTATCGACCTTTTGATACTGCTCCTATGTTGGGAGATTCATCTTTGATACATAAGCGATTAGGTTGGCATGCGCAGCAAGGAGTGACCAGCATGATAGAGTCAATGGTGGCAGCAGATTTATATCGAAGAAAGCAAGGAATGACAGATGTATGATGACTTAAAAAATAAACTAACTGGTTGTTTTTATACTATTTTCACGCCATTTCTTGAAAATGATGATATTGACTATGAAAGCTTGGAGAAATATTTAACAGTGCTTTACAAACAAGGGGCTAGAAAATTTTATGCAATGGCATACAATTCAAGATACTCCCAATTAAATGACAAGGAGATCCTAGAATTAAACAACTTTTGCATTAAAACTGTTAAGCGCCTTAATAAGAATAATATAGTTGTTGTTGGCGACCCTATTCATGGCTCTACTAAAAATAGTACAGAATTTGCTATACACGCCAAGGATACGGGAGCTGATCTAATCTCATTAATTGTTAGAGAAAAGCATTTTGAGGATGAGCAAATACTTGAGCATTATTCACAAATAGGCAATGCTTCAAATATGCCCATCTTAGTGCATGAAATGCCCTTTCTCTCAGGCTATGATGGTAAGCAAATGCATTGGCCACAATCTTTAATAACATCATTGCCAAAAGTTCCGCAAATTATTGCATTAAAGGAAGATGCACACGACTTTGAAATGACAAAAGTAGCATTAAGTCTTGAGCCGAATATAAGGGTTATTATTGCAGGCACTAAAGCCAAATTAATGCAATACCAAAATTTAGGGGTGCAAGCATATTTGAATGGCATCTCGATTATTGATGCAAGTATTGGAGAGCAGTTTTGGCAAGCGTTCAAAAAAAATGATAAACAAACAATTGACTTTATTCTTAATGAATTAGAAGCGCCATTTTTTGATAATTGTGCTGCTAAATATGGCTGGCACAGGGTAAACAAGGCGCTACTACAAGCTGCAGGTTATATGCATAGAAGAGATAGAATGCCGTTAAAACACTTATCTGACGAGCAGTTTGTTGAAGTACAAAATATTTATAGCCAAGTTGATGAGTCCCTGAATTTATGGAAAAGTAAAGGTGGGTAATGTCCGTAATTTACAATATGATGGGTTGCGTGGGATTGCAGTATTAATTGTATTGCTAAGTCATACATCAGGCAGACAACAAGATTTATTTTTTTGGAATTTTCATGGCATTGGAAAAGTTGGGGTGTATTTGTTTTTCGTGCTTAGCGCCTTTCTTCTCACCTCTATAGTACTAAGAAAAGGAAGAAGCTTTAAGTACGGAAATTATATGAAAAAAAGATTTTTCAGGATTGCACCCTTGTATTATCTCGTACTTGTTTTTACATTATTGATGCAACAAAATTATGGCGTGGATAAGGCATCTTTATGGATTGATGGAGGTATGTATTCTTTATTACAGCATGTATTTTTTTATAAAGGGGACTCTATTTTATGGACAATACCGGTAGAATTTTCATTTTATTTTATACTGCCTTTGCTAGTCATATATTTGAAAAAATATCAGCTATCAGCTATCAGCTATCAGCTATCAGCTATCAGCATCATGAGTTTTACCATGTATATTCTTTATAATTATTTTAATATTGGCATTGCACCAAATATGTTGAATATTGAGAGTAATACTCAATATTTAGAATGCTTTTTTATCGGAATTTTAGCCGCTTTTGTTAATTTTAAAAAAATTAAATTTCACCTTCTAAATAAAAAGATGATTTTTACATTGTGGTCTGTTTTGTTTGTATCCCTTTTGCTTATTTCAAAATCTGTAATACTGGCAAGTGGGGTTGAAGCTTTGTATCACCTAAGATCTTTAACAATTATTTATGCAGTTATTTTTGGTTTAACTTTAATATACATTTCCAATAATCAAATTAGTTTTTTTTCTAATAAGTTTCTTGTATACACTGGAAAGATTGGGTTTAGCCTTTATTTGTTGCATCTCCCTATAATTGCAGTAGTAAATAAGTTGAGTGTTTATAGTTACGCCAGTTTAAATTTTTTGATTTCTATGTCGATTTTATATTTAGTAGCGACACATACTTTTAAATATGTTGAGTTGCCATTTATGAAATACGCTAATAGTAAATAATTTTTTTTTGAGAATATAAAGTATGAGATATACCGCATTTGTACCAGCAAGATCTGGTTCTAAAAGATTACCAGGTAAAAATATTAAATTATTGGCTGGAAGGCCGTTGGTTGTTTGGACCCTTGAGGCTTTTGTGAATTCAGATAAAGTTGATGAGGTTATTTTTTCAACTGATTCTATGGAGTATTGGGAGATAGCAAAAAAATATATAAAATCGGATAAGCTTGTTTTGGATTTTAGAAGTTCAGAAGAGGCGGGGGATACTGTCAAAATATTTGATTATCTTAAAAATGAAAACCAGAAAATATTTGGCAACAGAGAGGGTGTTTTTATTTTGGCACTACCAACAGCGCCATTACGAAAAACAACTCACATTAATGAAGCAATAGCTTTATACGAAGCTCAAGAAAAGCCGGTATTCTCAGCGGTGCAATATGGCTTTTCTATTTCGTTTGCATTTACACAAAAGGATAATGATTGGAAGCCAGTGTTTAAAGACAGTCCAATGATAACAGGTAATACTCGTAGTCAAGATCAGGCTGAAGTCTACCATCCAAATGGCGCTATTTATGTACGACCTATAGATGATTTAAGATCAACTAAATTAACAACTTTGTATGAGGATGCAATTCCATACATAATGAGCGATATTGACTCAGCCGATATTGATAACGAAATAGATTTTATGTTTGCTGAAGCTGTTATAAAAAGTAAGAATAACTTATAGATTGCCAGGATTTAAATTGAAAACTTCCGATGCATTTAAGTTGATTGTCCAAATAGAAAATTCAGTTGATACTAATGTATTTACATGGAAAAACTTCAATACATGGCCACTTGTTAGACAAATATTGTGGTTTGAATTAACATCTACTAATCAAAATAGAGATAAAGTTAAAAGAAATTCATTGTTATTTGAGATATTTAGAAAGATTAAGGGGCTAGCAGTAGTAATTTTTAATTTGATTTCAACAGGTAAGACAAATAAAAACGATACAAAAATATTCATATCTCGTTCAGTTTATTTGCAGAGACTGCCATCTGGTCAATATTTCGATAGGATAATGGATCCTATAATTTTGTCTCTAGAAGATAGAGGGGTTATATCCAAGTATTATGTATCAAGAACGCTCAAACGGAGCCAATTGAGTATTCCGTCTCTTATCTTTAAGCCAAGTTACCTTTTTTTGAGAATTAATGAATTTTCAGTTGAACAGCAATCTGTTATTCAACAAATTTCTGATATTTCAGATGTTAGTGCCAAAGAGTTGTTAAAAAAATATAAATCCAACTTAAATATATTTGTTCAATGGTTTAATGGGGCCAAGAAAATTCTAAATAATAAAATAAATTTAGAAGAAATATATTTAACAAGTTGGTATTTTCCTGACATGATGGGAATTTGTGCAGCTGCTAATGAATTGGGCATTAAAACAATAGACGTGCAACACGGCAAGCAAGGAAAATATCAAGCCATGTATAGCGGTTGGACAAAAATTCCAGAAGATGGTTATGCTGTGATGCCAGATAGATTTTGGTGTTGGGGTCAACCGAGTTGCAATCATATTCTTGCAAGCTCTCCAAAAAGAAGAACACACACTCCATTTATTGGAGGCTATCCTTGGATCAACTACTATAAAGAGAATTTAACTCTAATTGATTCTAAAATTTCTGATAATACGATTAGAGTGCTTGTAACAATACAACCACCGCAAGGTGGAAATACGGAAAGGATTCCGGATTTTATTGTTGATTTTTTATTGTCTAATCAGATAGAAGATATAAATTTTACTTTTAGAATTCATCCAAATGACGTTGAAGGAAGATCTTATTGTCTTAATCGTTTAAGTTCAATTAGTCCGGATACTTATACTATGGATTTTGGAAAAAGTAATTTGTATGATGCTTTTATGACGTCGACACACCATATAACTGCATATAGTTCTTGTTGTTATGAAGCAAATGTTTTTAGCGTGCCAACATTGTTGTTTGGATCCGAGGCGAAGGATATTTACGAAGATGATATAAAGAGCGGTATTTTTGTATGGACAAATGGAACAGTTTCTGACCTTAAAGGCTGGTTATGCGTTGAACAGAAACCCAAGCAAAAGATTGGGTCATATATTGAGGTTGAAAATTGAATCGCACAAGTTGCATTGTAATCGCACTTATATTTTCATCTGGTCTGATATTAGTCAATTATCTTCGAATTTTACAAAGGAAAAATAATAATGCAATTTGGTAACCTTGCCCCCATTGTTTTGTTTGTTTATAACCGTCTTTGGCATACACAGCAAACTATTGAGGCATTACAAAATAATGAGCTCGCTTCAGAAAGTGAATTGCTTATATATGCTGATGGTGCAAAGAATGAAAAAGTAAGTGATCAAGTTTCTGAAGTTAGAAATTATATTAAAGAAGTAGGCGGTTTTAAAAAAGTAAGCATTATCGAGCGAGATAAAAATTGGGGGTTGGCGGATTCTATAATTGATGGCGTAACACAAACGGTTAATAAATATGGCAGGGTGATTGTGCTAGAAGATGACTTGGTGACTAGCCCGCTCTTCTTAAGGTATATGAATGATGCTCTAGAGTTTTACAAAGATGAAGATAAGGCTATGCATATTAGTGGGTATATTTACCCAATCGACAATGACAAGCTGAATGATACTTTTTTTATTAAGCCGGATACTTGTTGGGGATGGGCAACTTGGGATAGAGCTTGGGAATATTTTAAAAAAGATACAGATTATTATTTGGATGTTTTTGATAAAAGGATGATTAAAGATTTTAACTTGAATGATAGTTATGATTATTTTAAACAAATTAAACAAAATAAAAATGGCAGAATCAATACGTGGGCAATTTATTGGTATGCTTCGATTTATCTGCAACATGGCTTATCTCTTCATCCCAGTCAATCATTTGTATCTAATATAGGGCATGATGGTGAGGGAATTCACTGTGCTAAGAGTAGTATTTATAATGTTGACTTAGTTAGTAATTACTCTGTATCTTTTACTAATAAAATAGAGGAAGATAAATTAGCTAGAACGAGTTTAGAGAGTTATTTTAAAAACTCAAAAGTACCATTACTTGCTAGGGTGATTAACCGAATAAATAAATATTTTAGAGGATAGAAATGAAGAATATATTAAAAAGACTTTTTAAGTCATTATATAAACTTCTCACAAATAAAAATATTTGGCAGTTGGTGTTTCTATATCTTAGATGGTACGGTTATGAGAGACACAAAAAAGTAGAAAATATTAAAGTCTTGGGTTACAAAATAGATACGCCAGATATGGCTAGTTTTCTAGGGCAATTTAGAGAAATATTTGTTGATGACAATTATAAATTTATTGCAAAATCAGACGAACCTGTGATTTATGATTGCGGGGCAAATATTGGTTTGAGTTGTTTGTATTTTAAATCACTTTACCCAAAAGCAAAAATTACAGCGTTTGAAGCGGATAAAAATATTGCCGAAATTTTATCTATTAATTTGAATAATAATAATATTAAAGATGTGATTATTGTTGACAGTGCAGTTTGGATTCACGATGATGGGGTTGAATTTGCTGCCGAAGGCTCTGATGGCGGGTCAATTCAAGGGTCGGGGGGTAAAAATAAAATACCTTCTGTGCGATTGAAAGGTATTTTGGAAAAATCTAAGAGAAAAATAGATTTGCTCAAGATTGATATTGAAGGTGCGGAATATGAGGTTATTAAAGATTGTGAAAAATCATTAGATAATGTAAAAAATATTTTTATTGAGTACCACTCTTGGAATAACTCACCGCAAAAATTAAGCGAAATTTTATCGGTTTTAGAAAAAAATAATTTTAGATATTTTATTAATGGCATTTGCGGGCGACCTCAACCGTTTGTCAACAAAGGCACAGATCAAAATATGGACTTGCAATTAAACATATTTGGTATCAAGCGAAATTAAAATGAAAATATTAATTGTCAACGCTTACGACACTATTGGTGGTGCAAGCAGAGCGACATACAGACTTCATCAATCTCTATTGGCTGAGGGTGTGGACAGTAAAATGTTAGTGCAAAATAAAAAAAGTAATGCATTCACAATTATTGGCACTAAATCAAAAATACGTAAAATTTTAATAAACCCTTTTCGACCCGCTTTAGATCATATTTTGATGAAGTTTTACGGCGTTAAAACCTTGTTTTCATCCTCGTATATGCCTTTCTCTGAAATTACTAAACAAATAAATCAAATCAACCCAGACATTGTTCATTTACACTGGATAACGGGTGGGTTGATGACAATTGAGGATATGGAAAAAATTAATGCACCGATTGTTTGGAGTCTGCACGATATGTGGGCATTTACTGACGGGCATCATTACGATGAAAGTTATAATATTTACAAAAGCTATTGTGACAATGAGCCGAAGAATTTTTTGAGCAACAAAGTCTTTGATCGTAAGAAAAAAACTTATGAAAAAATAGACAATATGACTATTGTTGGCTTGAGTCGTTGGATGCGTGATTGTTCGAAAAATAGTATTTTATTAAGAGATAAGCAACATCTTAATTTACCAAATCCGATTGATACTAGTATTTTTAAGCCGTTTAATAAAAACGAATCAAGAAAACTTTGGAATTTACCACAAGATAAAAAACTGGTTTTGTTTGGTGCGATGGGAGCGACAAATGATCCGCGCAAAGGTTTTTCTGAATTAAGCGAAGCATTACGTCGGATGACGATTTCTGGCGTGGAATTTGTGGTATTTGGTAGTGAGGAGCCGAAAACCCCGCCAAGTCTTGGATTTAAGGCGCATTATTTAGGTAAGTTGAATGACGATGTGTGTTTGGCGAAGCTTTATAGCGCAGTAGATGTGATGATAGTCCCAAGCTTACAAGAAAACTTATCGAATGCAATTATGGAGAGTCTTGCCTGCGCTACTCCAGTTGTTGGATTTGATATCGGAGGGAATAGTGATATGATAGATCATCAACAAAATGGTTATCTTGCAGAACCATTCAATACAATAGATTTAAAAAATGGCATTGAGTGGATTTTGAATAATGATAATTTTGATAATCTTTGTAATAACGCTAGAGAAAAGGTTTTAACAAATTTTGACAGTATAATTGTTGCAAAGAAATATATAAATTTGTATCGAGGAATTTTAGATGATCATAAGTAGAAATACTTGGTAATATTGTTTTTACAATGAAAGCAAAGATTAATCATAATCTGAAAGTTTCTATTATTACTGTTGTTTATAACAATGCCGAGTATATTGGAAGCGCCATTCAATCTGTTTTAAATCAAGATTATGAAAATATCGAATATATTGTAATTGATGGTGGTTCTACAGATGGGACTACTGATATCGCAAAAAAATATCAAGATAAAATTTCGGTGCTTATCTCAGAATCAGACAAGGGTATTTACGATGCTCTAAATAAAGGTATTGCTAATTGCACTGGAGATGTCGTCGCTATTCTTCATTCTGATGATAAATTCTGTAATATTCGTGTTGTCTCCGATATGATGAGGAAGATGGGTGAGTCGAGGGCGGAGCTTTGCTTTTCTGATATGGTGATTGTAGAAAATTCATCTGGAAAGGTGCTACGTTACTATATGGCAAATTATTTTAAAAGGTGGATGTTTAGAATAGGCTGGATGCCACCTCACCCCACTTGTTTCATTAATAAATCTTTATTTGATGAGTTTGGCGGGTATTCAACAGAATACAAAATTGCTGGTGATTTCGACTTCCTTGTAAGAATTTTTTATGGGCGAAATATTCGTTGGGCCTACCTTAACCAAATTTCTATCAGAATGTCTCAAGGAGGGGTGAGTAACTCTGGGTGGTGTAGCAAGAAGTTAATTATTAATGAGATTAACCGCTCATTACAGTCTAATGGCGTTTGGTCATTATCTATTTTTCAGTCGATACGGTATCTAATTCGTTTAATGGAGGTTTTGATAAGGCCTAAGAAGGGTGGTTGTGATTAGTTTTGTTACAGGAGGTACTGGATTTGCAGGTCAGAGATTGGTCATGGCTCTGCGACAAGCAGGGAGTGATGTTCGTTTGTTATCTAGAGAGCAGCAGGCTGAAGGTACTATTATTTGTGATCTGCAATCAGACACTATTCCTAATGAAGCGTTAATTGGCGTTGATACTGTCTTTCATCTTGCGGGCTTTGCACATGATATGCAAGATCCCAGAAAAGTTGAAGATTTATATCGTGTAGTTAACGTGGAGGCTACAGTTGAGCTGGCCAGATTGGCGGTAGAAAGTGGTGTAAAACGATTTGTTTTTGTTAGCAGTGTTAAGGCTGGCGGAAAAGCGGTTTCTGGACAGTGTATTAATGAGTCCGATCAGAATGATCCTGAAGGAGTCTATGGTAAAAGCAAACGAGAGGCAGAGTTAAAGCTTTTAAAAATAGGTAGCGAATCTGGCATGCATGTGTCAATCATTCGGCCTTCATTGGTTTACGGCCCAGAGGTTAAGGGTAATTTACAACTAATGTTAACGGGAATTAAGAAAGGTTGGTTTCCACCCTTACCTGAGATGGGGAATCGGCGCTCTATGATTCATGTAGATGACTTGGTGCAGGCAATTTTTCTAGTTTCCGAAGATAAGCGCTCCAATGGAGAAATATTTATCGCAACAGATGGTGCGCCTTATTCTTCTCGTGAGATTTATAATGCTATGTGTGGTGTGGCAGGCAAGTCAATTCCAAAATGGAGTGTTCCAAAAATCCTGTTTGATATTGTTAGCCTGGTGAGCCCTCGTATTAAATATAAAATTAATAAATTACTAGGTGATGAGTGTTACTCTTCTGCCAAACTAGAGGTACTTGGATTTAAAGCTAAAAAATCTTTACAGGATATGAATGAAACGGATTTTTGATTTGTTACTGGGTGTTGCGATT
>Ga0209992_10002335_pt1 | contig 17604 bp, 16 predicted proteins | sample 2SBtaG_2_FD_182564 | JGI IMG/M metagenome (GOLD analysis project Ga0209992, IMG submission 182564) | Deep subsurface microbial communities from Kolumbo volcano to uncover new lineages of life (NeLLi) - 2SBTROV12_ACTIVE470 metaG (SPAdes)... | ecosystem: Environmental > Aquatic > Marine >... | reverse complement strand
GGCTCCACTGGGCGATCAGCACTTCGGTCTGCCCATCGGGCCAGGCGTTGTTGCGACTGAAGCCCGCGGGTCCGACCAGCTGGATGCTGCGCAGGTTGGTCATGATCTGGGCCTGTTCGCTGCTCAGGCCGCTCACGTCGCAGAAGACGTGCCAGGAGATCAGGTGCCCGACCAGGACCTGGGCGTCGGCGCTCCGCCACTGGAGGGCGGGCACGTACAGGGCCCCGCCGCGCCAGGGGACCTGGTCTGCGCCAGGGTCCGGCACCAAGGCCGCGGCGACGACCGCGCCAACCCCCCGCTGTTGCTGGTCCAGGGTTCCCAGCAGTCCCGCAGCCAGGCGCCGAGCCGGGTCGTGGGGGTGGGTGAGCATGGCGTCGACCAGCTCGCTGGGGCCCCGGGCCAGGACGCCGGGCGCCAGGATGGTCTGGAGCACCGCCGGGCCCGTGGCCATGACCTGGAGGGCGGCGGGCACGTCGTCGACCGTGCCCGCCAGGGCCCGCGCCCGCTGCTCGAAGGGGCGCTCGAGGGCCGGCTGGCTCGCCACGGTGTCCGCCAGGACGAGCAGGTCCGCCAGCGAAGTCGTGCGCTGGATCCGGGCGGCCCCGGCCCACGCCTGGACCAGGCTGGGCGAGTCGCCGTACTGGATCTGTTCCAGCACCAGGTCGGTGTCGGGACCGGGGATGTCCGCCAGGACCTGGATCGCGTAGCCCCGTGCCGGCAGCTCGGGGTGGCCGTGGATGACCTGGAGCAGCGTCGGGACCACGGCCCGTCCCTGGGCGGCGAGGGTCCGGTGGGCCTGGTCCCGGGTCTCGGGCACCAGCAGCGCATCGATCAGCGCCTCCTGGTCCAGGGTCAGATCCATGGGGCGGACCTGGGTGAGCACCGCGGCCTGGGCGGGATCGGCGCCGTGTGCGCCGTCCAGCATGTCCACGCCGGCGCTGCAGGCGGTCAGGGTCCACAAGAGGGTCAACATCGGGGCCTCGGGGCGCGGTTCGGGGGGAGTACGCGTGGGACCCGGGGCGGCTTACACCTGGGGTGGCAATTCTGGAGGAGCCGGCGAGCGATGGCCCAGGGACCCCACACCGACCTGCCCCGCCAGGCCTGGCCAGAGCAGGCCTGGGGCCAGGATCGGGTCGTCACCGAAGAGCCCCTGGCGCTGCGGGTCGAGGGCCGCCCCCTGGCGGTGACCATGCGCACCCCCGGCCACGACGAGGACCTGGCGGCCGGCTTCCTGTACACCGAAGGCGTGATCGACGGCTGGGACGACGTGGCGGCCCTGGCCAAGGTCCGGGACCCTCTCGACCCCCAGGACAACACCCTGGACGTGCGGCTGGCGGCCGGCGTCGACCTGGACGATGGGCGCTTCGCCAGCGCCCAGCGCGCCTTCTACGCCAGCTCGTCCTGCGGGCTGTGCGGCAAGGCGACCATCGAGAGCGTGCTCCAGGGCGCCCCGCCCCTCGTGGACCCTCGCCGGGCCTCTCCCGAGCTCCTGCTCTCGCTGCCCCAGGCCATGCGGGCAGCCCAGGACACCTTTGAGCGCACCGGGGGCCTGCACGCTGCCGCCCTGTTCGACTTCGACGGCGGCCTGGAGGTGCTCCGCGAGGACGTGGGTCGCCACAACGCCGTGGACAAGGTGCTGGGGTGGCGCCTGCGCCAGGACCGGGCGCCGGTGGACGACCGCGTCCTGTTGGTCAGCGGTCGGGCGGGCTTCGAGCTGGTGCAAAAGGCCGTCATGGCCCAGGTGCCTGTGCTCGCCGCAGTGGGCGCGCCGAGCAGCCTGGCCGTGGAGCTGGCGGTCGAGAGCGGCCTGCAGCTGGTCGGATTCCTGCGCGACGGACGCTTCAACGTCTACGGTCCGCGGCCCTGACGGCTCACGGAGTCCGGGTCGAGACCACGTCCTGCATCGCGCCCCGACCCACTGCGCTCCGTTAGACCTCGGCCATGCCGCGCTGGGGACGTGTCCTGCTCGATGTGCCGCCGATCGCCTTGGCGATCAGCGTGCTGGTCCTGCTGTGGCAGACCGTGGTCCCTCGGCTGACCTATCCCTACGACCTGGAGTGGATGGAGGGGGGCATGCTGGTGCACGCGTGGCGCCTGCGACAGGGCCTCCCGCTCTACACGCCGCCGTCGGCTGAGTGGGTGCCCTACATCTACCCGCCGCTCTATCCCTGGCTCCTGAGCCTGTGGGGGGAGCCGAGCTATGGGGCGGCCCGGGGCCTGTCCCTGGTGGCTGCGTTGGCCTGCGGGTTGGCTGCGTTGGCGGCGGTCCGGCGTGAGGGGGCGTCGTGGGGCCTGGCAGCGGCAGCTGCTGCGGGATTCTGGGTGGCCTATGGCACGACGGGCGCCTTCTTCGACCTGGCCCGCAACGACACCCTGGCCCTGGCGCTAGCGGCCTGGGCCCTGGTCCTGTGTCGGTCCGGCACGACCCGTGCGGTGGTGGCCGCAGGACTGTTGCTCGCCGTGGCCTTCACCGCCAAGCACAACTACGCCCTGTTGGGTGTGCCCATGCTCCTGTGGTGCTGGCGGTACCGGGGTCGCCGGCTGGCCCTGGTCTTCGCCGCCGCGTCGGCCGGTCCGGCGCTCGCGTGGACGGTCGCCATGCAGCTGGCCACCGACGGGGTGTTCCTGACCTACCTGCTGGGCGTGCCAGGGTCTCACCCCTTGGTGGCCAAGCGGGGCTGGCCCCTCGTGGAACAGGAGCTCTGGGGGGCCCTGTCGATGATGAATGCCGGGGCGCTGGTGGCGGTCCTTGCGCTGATCCGGGAGCGCAGCTCCAGCTGGGCGGTGGGCGCGGTCGCGACGGGGCTGCTGGGCCTGGGCTGGGTGGGCAGCCTGATCCCGGCGGTCCGCACGGCCGTGGTCGGGGCACTGCCCGACGGGGTCCTGGTCTGGGTGCCCCTGCTCCTGGTGCTGCTGGGGATCGGTGGGCTGCTGACGACTTTCTGGCGCCGGCCCAGGCGCGAAGGCGCGTCCTGGTGGGTGGGTGTCCTGGTGGTGCTGGTGCCCCTGACCGCCCTGATGCGGGCCCACCACGGGGGCTTCGTGAACGTCTTGATGCCGGGGATCTGGATCCTGGCGGTCGGGGGTTGTCTGGCCCTGGGAGCCCTGGGCAGGCGCCACCCTGTCCTGGCGGTCCTGGCCACCGTGCTGGCTTGCGGCCCAGCCGTGCAGGAGCGCTGGGACCCCGCGCGCTTCGTGCCGACCGCCGCCGACCAGGCCGCGATGGACACCCTCCGCACCCAGGTCGCGGCGATGGAAGGAAGCGTGCTGATCCCCCACGCGGCCTGGCTGCCTCATCAGGCGGGCAAGGCCCCGAGCTTCCCGCTGATCGCGCTCTGGGACGTGGACCACCGCCGAAGTCCCTTCTCCGGCCAGGGCCAAGACCTGGACGCCGCCCTGGCGGAGCAACGCTGGGGGGCCATCCTGACCGCGGGCAAGGGCCTGGGTCACGGCATGGCGGACCACTACAGGAAGGTCCGAAAGATCGAGCTGCCGCCGAAGCACGGCATGCAGAAGACCGGCTGGAAGGTCCGGCCGCTGTGGGTCTGGGAGCCGATCGCGCGGGAGCCTGCCGCACCGTGAGCGAGCTCAGCGGGCGCGCACCAGCTGCCCCACACACCCGATCCAGAGCGCCCCACCGACCGCGGCCAGGGCCCAGGGTCGCGTGAGGGGCAGGGGCACGGGCGCCGGCCACTCTCCCTGGCGGCTGACCTGGAGCTCGCCCTTGCGCAGGGTCCACAGGGTCCCATCGGGTCCGGCGTGCAGGGCGTAGGGCTCGCCCGCGTGTTCCTTCCAAGCCGCGCCGTCCCAGGTGTGCAGTGCGCCCGCAGAAGCCACCCACAGACGGTCGTGGGCCCAGGCCAGGTAGCGCACCGGCTCGGGCCGGCCGTCTCGGGCGAAGCGGCGCACCAGGCCCTGGTCGATGCACCAGAGCTGGCCGTCCAGGGTGCCTCCGAACACCCCGAGCGGGGTGTTGGCAAAGGCGATGAGCTCGCCGGGCCCCTGCCCGCCCTCGAGCCGGTCGCTCCACGCGGTGAGCAAGCCCCCGGGTGCGCGGTGGAAGGTCCGCAGCTCCACGACCACGCCATAGGCATCGCGCTCGAAGCCTCGGCCCCGGGCCTCGCCGGTGAAGTCCCAGCGGTACCAGTTCTTCTGGGTCGTGACGTAGAGCGCACCGCCGTGAAGCGCCATGGACTCGACCCGTCGGGACTCCCGGCGGGCCCCGGCCGGGTAGGGGAAGGGCCGCCAGCGGTCTCCCTGCCACAGGCTCAGCCCATAGTCCGTGCCTGCAGCGAGCCCGCCGTCGGGCAGTGGCAGCAGGCAGCGATAGGTCGCGTGGTCCGGCTGACCGTGGTCCGCCGGGGTCCAGGAGTCGACGACGCGCAGGCTCAGGCCCCGGAGTCGGTCGCGGTGCCGCTGTCCGCGGGCCCGCCGGTGTCCCCGGTGGACCCGCCGGTGTCCCCGGTGGACCTGGTGTCCCCGGTGTCGGGGGGGGCCGTCTCGGACGGCGGGGCGTCGGTCGTGGCCCGCAAGGTGACGTACCGCTCGAGCAGATTCACGTCGTTGCTCTTGATGCGCAGGGAGCCCTCCTGGGTGCCCTCGACCGCCAGGGTGGCCGCCAGGATCATGTCGATGGACTGGCCCGGGGCCACCGTGCGCTGCTCGCTGGACCACTCGGGCGGCAGGTAGAAGGTGCCGCCGCCGCTGGTGATGATGCGGGCCTCGTAGATGACCAGGTTGTTCTCGCCCACGTTGGCGATGTTCAGGGTCTCCGAGGTCGTGATCAGGGGCACGAGCTCCCACAGGTCCACGGTGTCGGGTTCCAGGAGCAGCTCGCCGTTGCCCTCGACCACGCCCACGTCGTCCTCCTGGCGGGAGAAGTTGGTCTCGTTGGTGCAGGCGCCCAGGGCGCCGAGCAGCATCAGGGGCATCAGGATGGACATGGTCTCCTCGACGGCCCCACCATATCCGACCCTCGCCGTGACCGAATTGCCCGCCAGCGTCCGCGTGATCATCGAGGTGCCCAAGGGCAGCTTCCTCAAGCGCGAGCTGCACGGAGAGGCCCGGGTCGAGTACGTCTCGCCGGTGCCGTGTCCCTTCAACTACGGACACGCGCCCGCGCACCCCGGGCGCGACGGTGATCCCCTGGACGTGGTGGTGCTGGGTCCTCGGCTGGCCCTGGGCGCGACGGCCCAGGTCCCCGTCCAGGCCCTGGTGCGCTTCTACGACGCCGGCCAGCCCGACGACAAGCTGGTCTGCGCACGCGAGCCCCTGACCCGGCGCCAGGAGCTCTTGGTGTCGGGCTTCTTTCGCACCTACGTGCACGCCCGGCGCCTGCTGAATCGGGCCCAGGGGCGCACGGGGGAGACTTTGTTCACGGGCCTGGTGACCCGGGCGGCGTTCAAGCCGTTCGTGAACCGGCGGTAAGCCCTGTCAGTCCCGGCTGGTCAACCGCATCAGCAGCACCAGGATGTTCCACAGCAGCGTGAGCAGCGCCATGCTGATCATGTAGGCGCCCTCGATGTGCATCGAGGTGTCCAGGTCGTGGAGCACGGTGTTGGTGCTGTAGAGCAGGGCGGCGGCCGAGAACACCACGAAGCCGGCCGCGATCATCAGGCCGAGGGTGCCGCCGATGGGGAAGATGAACGTGATGCCCATGAGGCACAGCATGGGCAGTCCCAACATGGACAGGCCCGCGCCGATGAAGCTGAAGTCCTTGGGGTTGGCCCACAGGTAGCCGACCATGCCAAAGGCGGTCAGGGCGGTGGCGGCCATCGCCTGGCCGATCAGGACGAACTCGTTGCCGTGGGCGGCTGCGCTCACGTACAGGGCGGTCAGCAGGAGGAAGCCGAAGGCCACGCCCTCGAACACCGACGCCAGGACCAGGCCCGCCTGCTTGGCGGTGCCGAAGACGAACCGCGGCGCGACGTAGTGGGCGATGCCCCAGGAGCCGAGGATGACGATGAGCGAGGTCCACCGACCCGTGATCACGGGCGCGATGAACAGGGTGCTGAACACCGCGCTGAAGGCGGCGATGGTGAGAGAGATGGCCGTGTAGAGGCCGGTCTTCTTGAGGTACTCGACGCGCTCTTCTGCGGGCGCCTCGATGACCGGGATGGAGATGCTTGGAGCAGCCATGTCGTCCTCGGGAGGTGGAGAATCGGAACGGGGTGCAGAGCACGCCACCCCTGAGTACTACCGTCGATTCCGCGACCGGTCGAGTCGGTGGACATCGGGAGGTCACCGTCCGCCGGATAGGATTCGCCCCGGGAACCATGACGACCTGGCGCAAGAGAGTGCTGCAGACCACCTTGGTGGCGCTCGCCGTGGTGGTCCTGTTGCACTGGGAGCTGTTGCTGCAGCTGGGCAGTGCGCTGCCGGGCGAAGCGGGCAGCGACGTGTTCCGGGCCCACTGGAGCCTGTGGCTGGTGGCCCAGGAGCTGCCGGGCTGGCCCTTCGACAGCAACCTGGCCGGGTTCCCTCATGGCGTGGACCTGGTCCCGTTCCCCGCGGTGTCCCTGGTGGCCTGGGCACCGGTCACCTGGCTGCTGGGCCCCGATGTCGCCCACGCGCTGCTGGTGATGGCCTACAGCGGGCTGGCGGTGGTCGGGAGTGTGGTGCTGGTGCGGGTGCTGGGCGGCTCTCACGCGGGCGGGCTGTTGGCCGGGGTCCTGCTGGCGACCCAGCCCATCCTGGGTGGCGCTCTGCGCGACGGCACCCTCGAGGTGCTGGCGGTGGGCTGGCTGCCGCTCCAGCTGGCGGCGATGGTCCTGGCCGCCCGGGGGTCCTGGCGGGCCGGCCTGGTGGCAGGTGCGCTGTTCCTGGGGATCTGCCTGGAGTCGGTCTACTACGGCAGCTTCGCCGCCCTGGCGTCCCTGGCGTCGCTCACCTTGATCCGGGGGCGAAAGGGCCTGCTGGCTTGCGCCGCGGCTGGCGTGACGGTCGCCGTGGGCGCGGGGCTGCTGTCCTGGCTCTTCGCCGACGTGATCGCCGCTGCGATGGCGTCGATGGCCGGGCTGGACCAGGACGTCGAGGCGGTCAAGAGCAGCAACGCCGCGGACCTGGACCTCATGAAGCAGCTCGCCCTCTCACCCGGCGCCCGGGGCTGGCGGGTCGCGGATCTGTGGTCGCCGCCGGCCGCGCACTGGGCGGTGTTCGCCCTGGGCGGTCTGGTCGCCCTGCGGCGCCAGGCCTGGCTCACGGTGCTCGGGCTGCTGTCCCTGCTGATGGCCCTGGACCACGACTGGGTCCAGCTGTGGACCGACTCGGCCATCGGCGAGGTCGTGCGCTTCCCCCGCCGCTACCTGGCCGCGATGGCCGTCTATGGCGCTGCAGCGGGTGGGCTGGCCCTCAGTATGGTGCAGCGCTGGCCCCGGGTCGAGCTGGTGCTCGCTGCCGGCCTGGGAGGGTACCTGGGCCTGTGGGGCGCCCACGCCGGAGGCTACGTGCGGGCCTACCCCCTGGTGACGCTCCCGGACCTGGCCTTCGCCGACGCCATCGCCGACGACCCCGAGGACTGCGCGGTGCTGTTCGCCCCCCTGGAGCTCCCCGGCGGCCAGGAGCAGACCCGCAAGGAGACCCCGGTGTTCGCGTCGCTGTCGCCTGACCTGGCGTCGGCCGAGCTGTTGTTCTTCCAGACCCGCACCGGCAAGGCCGCCTTCACGGCCCCGGACCTGCTCACCCTCGCCCGGCGGCCCGGCCCCGAGAGCCGCTACGCCAAGAACGCCATCGACCTGGCCTTTGCCAGCACGGGCCAGTCCGTGCCGGGCAGCGCCAAGCTCGAGCCCATCGCCTATGAACAAGAGCTCGCCTGGCTCCGGGGCGAAGGGCTCAAGTACCTGGTCGTGGACCTGGCCCGGTACCCCGACGACGAGCGGGCCGTCCTGCTGAGCGCCGTCCAGGACTTCGCCGGCACCCCGACGGACCACGGCGACGGCACAGGGATCCGGGTGGTGCCCCTGTACGAGACCCGCCCCGAGCCCGCCCAGGCGCCCCAGGGCACGATCGGCGCCGTGCCCGACGCCGGCCACAAGGTCTCGGGCTTCCAGGGCCGGGTGACCAACGCCCGCCGGCTGCACCAGGGCCCGATGGTCGTGGCCATCGACCTGGGCACCACCCAGGTGAGCTGTCCCGTGAAGCCCGAGGACGGGAGCTTCAGCTGCCCCGACGAGGTCGACGGCCACCGAGGCGTGGTGGTCCGCGTGGGCAGCACGTCGTACAGGACCGAGGTGAGCTTCGAGGATGGCGAGTGGCGGATCAAGGCGTTGACCCAGGACCCCTGAACTTGCTGCACCAGGCTTGGCGCCTCGGGCGCGACGTGGCCCGCAGCATGACCGCCCACGGCACGCCCGATCGGGCGGCCCAGGCGGCCTTCTACATGCTGCTGTCGGTGCTGCCGTCGCTGATGGTGTTGCTGGGGCTGCTCGCACTGCTGGACCTGTCCGACGAGGTCGCACGGTTCTCCAGGCTCCTCCAGGACGCCCTGCCCAACGCCGTCTCCGAGCCGCTGCTCCTGGAGATGAGTCGCCTGACCGACATCGATCCGGTCCGCCGCATGGTGCTGGGGCTGGTGCTGGCGCTGTACTCGGCGTCCCGCGGGGTGGCGGCGGTGCTGAGCGGCATCGGCGACGCCTGGGGCGAAGGCGGCCTGTCCAACCCCCTCGCAGCCCGAGGACTCGGGGCGGTGGTTACCCTGGCGGTCATCCTGGTGGTCCTGGTGCTGCTGGTGTTGTTGTCCATGGGCGAATTCGTGCTCGCCTGGTCCATGAGCCACGGCCTGCTGACCGAGCGCCTGGCCATGACCATCTCCCTGGCCCGGTGGCCCCTGATCTTCCTGGTGCTCCAGCAGCTCATCAACACGCTCTACCAGACCGCCGCCCGCCGCCAGAGCGGCTGGTACTGGGTGACCTGGGGCAGCGCCTTTGCCACCCTGGGCTGGATCGTCTGCACCGTGGGCTTCGGGGTCTACGTCGAGCGGGTGGTCGATCTGGGCGCGACCTATGGCTCGCTGGGCACGGTGATCGGCCTGCTGCTCTACTTCTATGTGGCGGTGCTCAACGTGATGCTCGGCTCCGAGCTCGACGCGCTGCTGCGGCGGGAGCGCTACCGGCGGGGCGTGTCTACCGGATCGTGATCGGCACGCCCTTGGGGAAGCGGATCGGGCCGTCCTCGGCGTCGGTGCACCAGGCGTTGAGGGTCCAGACCGGGTCGCTGTCCCCGCCGACGAAGGCCCAGACGTCGCCGGTCGGGGCACAGGTCGCGACCATGCCCCCGTTGTCCAGGGGGTAGGCGCCGCCCTGGGCGCGGCAGCTGCCGCCCATCACCCACTCCTCGAGCATCGACAGCCCGTTGCGCTCGTGGGTCAGCTCGAGCCGGACCGCTCGGGACTTGATGCCGTCGCCAGTGTTGTCGAACAGGAAGAGCTCGTCGCCGACCCGGTGAGCCGCGTGCTGCTTCTGGAACCCGGCGCTCGGGGACAAGGGCGTGTAGTCCGGGTTGGGCAGACCATCTGCCGTGCCGTTGGCCAGCCACTGGTGCTCCAGGAACGTGGCCGAGGCCGGATCGGCGTCAAAGGCCACCACGCTGCTGAAGCTCAGGGAGCTGAAGATGGCCTGGCCGTCGGCGGTCACGTTGAGGCCGTTGCCGTGGGACCACTCGTCCCCGCCGCTGTTGGGGTTCGACAGGACGTCGTAGGTCTCGGTGATGTGCCAGCTGCCCAGGGGCGCGGTGTGCTCGTACACGTCGACCCGGTCCACGTTCTTGCCGTCCTCGACGTACTCCATCAGCACGTAGGTGTAGGGGCCCCAGCGGGACATGTCGTGGTGGATCTCGTCGTCGAAGTGGGTGCCCTGCTCCAGGCGCATGACCTCGCGGCCGTCGATGGTGAGCTCCATGAACATGGTCTTGGTCGCCATCATCAGGGTCTTGGACTCGGGGACCCACTCGTAGCCCCGGCCTTCGACGCCGTACTCGGCGACCTCTTGGAGCCAGACCACACGGCCGTCGCCGTCGAACATGACGAACCAGTCGGAGCCCCCACAGGGCAAGGACTGGAGCAGCGCGTCGAAGCCGCTCGGGGCGCCTGTGACCTCGATCTCCAAGGCGTCGAGCTCGGACGGCAGGGCGCGGGTCTGGAAGGTCCCGGACTTGCCGGCCACGGTCCACTCGTAGGCCGTGTCCGGAAGCAGGCCCCAGGCCGTGACGCTGTGCTCGGAGGCTTCCGGGGACATGAAGGAGCGGCTGGGCTCGCCGTCGGCCGAGACCGTGAGCACGGCTTCGGCCACGTTGGGCAGGTTGACCTGGCAGCTGGCCCGCAGCCCATTGGCCTCGTCCAGGGCGCAGGACACGCGGGTGTCCTCGCGGCCGAGGCCCGAGTCGCCACCGCTCGTGCACGCGAGCAAGCCCAGCACGCTGCCGATCATCGGGAGGCCTCCAGCGACTCCACCCACCGTTTTAGCCCGCGCGACAGCTCTTTGGCGCGGTCCAGGTTGGGGCAGTGGTGAAAGCGCTCGGGGGCCTGGAACACGTGGGGAGGCAGAGCCCGCTGGAAGAATTGCCGGTGGCTGTCGGGCAGGAGCCGGTCTCGAGGCCCCCACTGGAGCAGGATCGGCATGGTCAAGTCCGCCAGCTCGTCGGCCCGGAAGAGGTGGTGGGGCCGCAGGCCGTCCAGGATCGGCTGGACCTGGAGCATGTGTGTGCGCACGCTGGCCGCGATCAACCGGCTCAGCAGGCGCCGCTCCCCGTAGAGCCGGTCCAGGAACACCAGGGCGTCTGCGGCGCGCTCGAACAGGAAGCGCCCGACGAAGTCCCGCAGCTCTGTGGCGTCCATCGGAGCGCCCCCTGGCGAGGTGAGCGCCAGTCCTCGCACCCGTTCCGGGCGTGCCTGGGCGTACCGGATGGCGCCGTAGCCGCCCATGCTGTTGCCGTAGACGATGGCCGGTTCGTCGAGCACCTGGTCCAGCACCGCCAGGGTGGCGTCCTGGAGGCCGACCAGGTCCCAGTCCGAAGGGGGGTCGGACAGGCCGTGGCCTGGGGCGTCGATGGCGATCACCCGGCGAGACCACCGCCGGACCCGCCGCAGGACCGGTTCGTACTGGGCGGCGCAAGCGCTGATGCCGTGCAGGATCACCACCGGGGGCAGCGTGCCCCTGCCCGGAGCATCGAAGAGGTGGATGCGTCCGCAGGTTGTCTGCACGTGTCGGCTGGTGAAGCCCTGGAGCCGCAGAGCGAGCCCCTGCAGCCTGTAGCTGGCGCCGACCCAGTCCACCGCTCAGGGCCTGGGCACGTCGGGGCGGACCCGCAGTCGGTCGAGCAGATCGTCGATCATGCGCAGGCTCATGCCCCAGATGAAGCAGTCGTCCAGCCGCGCGCAGGGCATGGCGATCTTGTTGCCCTTCCAGGTGAAGGGAAAGGTGGCCCGGCCCTCGTGGCGCAGGAATCGGTCCAGAGCGAACCAGTGGGTGGACTGGACCTCCTGGTTGGGCCGCAGGGGTGGCACGTCGTCCAGGGCGAAGACCCAGGCGTCGACCCGGAGCTTGGCCACACTGGGGCTGTAGACCGGGTCCACGCAGCCCAAGCGCGTCGCCGGGCCCAGGTCCAGGTCCAGCTCCTCGCGGGTCTCCCGGATCGCGGTGGCCAGCAGGTTGGGGTCACTGGCTTCCTCGCGCCCGCCCGGGAAGGCCATGTGTCCGGACCAGGGGTCGTCGGGGTGCTCGCTCCGCTTGATCATGAGCAACTCCGGCCACGGACCGGCCCCAGGACGCAGCACCAGCGCCACCGCCGCCCGCTTCTTGGGCGGCGGTCCGGGGACCCGCTTGGGGGGATCGTCGGGCAGCAAGGCGGCGATGTCCTGGGGTGTCACGGGTGCGCAGGTATTCCGGGGGGACTGTGGCCGCGCCTGCCGTGTTAGGGAGACGCCATGTCGCAGACCCCGCGAAACGACCTGCTCGACTACGAGAGAGTGGACCAGCGTGGTCCCATCTGGTGGGTCTGGGACATCCTCAAGACCTGGGGCCCAGCGCTCCTGGCCGTGTTCGCGATCCGGTCGGCGGTGGCCGAGCCGTTCCGCATCCCGTCGGGCTCCATGGTGCCGACCCTCGAGATCGGGGACCACATCCTGGTCTCCAAGTTCAAGTACGGGCTGCGGGTCCCGTTCACCGACGTCGAAGTCCTGCCTCTCGAGGAGCCGGTCCGAGGCGACGTGATCGTCTTCCGCTATCCGCCCAACCCCGAGCTGGACTACATCAAGCGCATCGTGGGCATCCCCGGCGACCGGGTCGAGGTCCGGGACAACACCGTCTACGTCAACGGCGACAAGGCTACCCGCACCTACGTCGACGAGTACCGCTTCGTCGACGACAACTGCTCGGCCGACCCGGCGCGGCTCTACCGCGAGGACCTGCTCGGCGTACAGCACGCGGTGCTCACCAGCCCTGGCTCTCGGGTCGGGCTCGCCAACTTCGGCCCCACCGTGGTGCCCGAGGGCTCGTACTTCGTGATGGGCGACAACCGGGACAACAGCGCCGACTCCCGGGTCTGGGGCATCGTGCCGCGGGACCACATCAAGGGCAAGGCCGTGCTGGTCTGGCTCTCCTACGACAGCTGCAACGGCAGCATTCCGGTCCTGGGCACCTTCCGCGAGGGTCGCTTCGGGGAGCTGGTCGATTAGCGCGGCCCTGCTCGCCCTCCTGGGGTGTGCCCCCCCGACCGATCCGCTCCGCCACCAGCGGCAGGCCCTGGCCCAGCTGGGCCCGCTGGACGACGCCTGGGCGGCCCAGGCCAGCCTGGCCCTGGACCCTGATGTGGTGGCCGGGTGGATCGCCGACAGCGTGGAAGCGGAGCTCGCCGAGCTCCCTCGCACGCTGACCCTCCCGGGGGGTGTTCTCGGCGACCTGGCGCTGACCCAGGACCTGACGGTGGCACCGGTCGAAGTCGCCATCGCTGGGCAGCAGCTCCACGTGGCGACCCCGATCGAGGGCCAGGTCGAGGTCGTTCTCGACACCCTGCTGGGCCGGGCCGCCGAGACCTTTGCCTGGTCGGGGACCTTTCTGTGCGCCTATGCGGTGACCCTGGACGGCGCGACCATCGTGGCGCGGCCTCACGAGCCCGAGCGCTGGGGCCTGGAGCTGGTGCTGGGGGCGTCGTCGGACGTGCTCGACGAGACCCTGGGCCTGCTGTTCGAGGAGGCCATGCGGGCGGCCCTGGACCTGTCCCCGCCGGAGCCCCGCGTGCTCGCGGAGCTGCCCGACGAGACTGTCCGGGACCTGCGTCTGCGGCCCGGTGCAGACGCGCTGGTGGTGGACTTCGCCTTTCGGGTGCTGCACCCGGGCGAGGTCCACGACGTGCCCCACCCCAGCGGTGGGTTCGTGGCCGTGCTGCCGGAGCGCACGGCGCTGGGGCTGGCCCAGACCGCGGTGCTCGCCGAGCCCCCCCAGGACGACGTGGTCGAGCCGATCTCCCTGCGCCTGGAGGGCCAGGGCTTCGAGCTGGGGGTGCGGCACCACGTGCCCAGCGCCTTCCGCCCGCGCCGGGGGTATCGCCTGACGGGGGAGCTGGTCCTGGAAGGCGGCGCCCTGGAGGTTCGTCCGCTGGCCGTGGCGGCGCTGGGGGGCGCGGCACAGGCCCAGCTCAGCGAGGACCACCGGCTCAAGCTCCTGGCCGAGCTGACCGCTGCGCTCACCGTGAGCATTCCGGCCAGCTCGACGGCCTGGGTGGCGGGCGAGGACCGGCCCATCGAGGCGGTCCGGCTGGCGGCCGCGGACGGCCAGCTGGTGGTGTGGGGCGCGGTCGGCGAATGAGGACTCTGCGGCGTTATCCTGGCGTGCCACGGAGTCCCGATGATCTGGTTCTCGATCCTGGCCGTCCTGGCCTGCACCGATGGCGGCCCCGGGGGTGACTCCGGGCCTGACGGCACCGGCGAGACGGCCCACGACAACGGCTTCGGCCCGGGGGCGTGTGGTGGCAGTGCCGAGACCAAGTTCTGGAACCCCGAGGACGGGGCGTGGGAGCTCGTCAGCAGCGGTTCCGTGCAGAGCACGCGGCTCGAGTTCGACTGCCAGGACGACCACATCACGTCCACCTTTGCGACGTCGTGGGACGGTGGCGAGTTCGTCCGGATCGCCGACGTCAGCAGCGAGACCACGTGGGCCTGGGACGGCGACCAGCTGACCGAGCAGATCACGCAGTTCTGGGACGGCGATGACTTCGTGCGGCAGTCCTGGAGCACCCAGCTGGTCCACGACTATGACGGGGAGCAGCTGGCCACGTCGGACCGGTACTTCTGGGACGGCAGCGAGTGGTACTTAGGGTACGAGACCCTGGACGCCTGGTCCACCCGGGTCGAGACGAGCTGGCGAGACGACGGCATCTCGAACACCGTCACCAGCTACTGGCAGGGCAACAGCTGGCAGCTGGAGTACCAGAGCACCAGCGCCCAGTCCCAGAAGCACGACTACATCCACGAGGACGGCCAGCTGGCCCACACCACGTCGCTCTTCTACGACGGCAGCAGCTGGTACGTGGGCTTCGAGAACGTGTGCTGCGTGAGCTGGCGCACGGTCTACGAGTGGGACAGCGACGGCCGGCTGGCGGCGACCGAGACCCGCCACTGGAACGAGGAACAGCAGGGCTGGACGGTGGGGTACGAGATCCTGGCGCTGTTGAGTGTGAGGACGGAGTACAGCTGGGACTGAGCCGGGCGGGGTCAGTCCACGGTCACGCAGCGGGCTCGACCATCATGCCGGGTTCAGGTCGGTTTGGGGCCGGACGGTGAGGAACACCAGCGCGACGAGGGCGAGCTCCAGCGACTCGTTCATGCGTCGATCGCCCGCGATCATCAGGACAGGCCAGACCCCGGCCACCGCTGCGAAGAGCCCCCAGCCCAGGGTTCGATCGAGGACTGGGAGTCGGAGACGAGTCATCAAGGATTCCAGCCGCGACCACCGGAGGGGCCTTCGCGACAGCACGAGGACGGCCAGCATGGGAAACGGTCTCCACAGCCAGTCCAACCCATCGATGTTGTGGAGATTGGTCTGTGACGAGCGATCGGACAGCGCGTCCCACCATTCGGGCGTCGCGAACCCAAGCCAGAGCTGCCCGTAGTCGATCTCCTCGAGGAACAAGACTGCTGCGCCGCAGGCGATCCATGGTTGGCGATTCCGTACGCCGTGCCAGAGCAAGGCCAGCAGCAGTCCCTCCGTCACCGCTTCCAGCACTCCTTCGCTGCCCGACACGAGGCGCTCTTCGGGACCTTGGAGCCACACGGCCGGGAGGGGCGCCAGGATGAGCAAGCCCGCGGCAAGCACCACCCTGGTGCTCGCGGTGGGTGCACGTCGGACGCCAAACACGGCGACCAGCAACAGGAGCAGCACGTGGACTCCTGCCGGCAGGCTGCTCTCCCAGGAGTCGATGCCTACGGTGACCTCGGCATTCAGAAGCCCTGACCTGTGAGCAACACCACCGCTCCTGCATCGCCCGACAGGAGCGCTGGGAGTACGTGGAATCAACCTGCCCCAGCTTCGCGGACGGTTGATCGGTATCAAGGCGTCGTAGGCAACGCGGCATGCCGTGTCCCGAACGACCCTGCGAGCTGAGCCGGCCCACAGGCAAGTCAAGTCGCCCCGAACTTCCGGTGCCTTGGGTCAAGTCGTCCTGAACTGCCGGTCTCTCCCCAGATCGGGGCCTGTCAGGCCTCTTGGGCCCTGAATTCCCACCTGGATGGCGGGATTCACGCAGAAAGCGGCAGTACGAAGGGACTTGAGCCCCTCAACGCCACCCCGGCCGCTTGAACCAGGGCCGGAACCGCGGCGGGACTGGGCGGCGGCGGACGGGCTCGGCCTCCTTCTCCGTCTCCTCGACCGCCTCCTCGACCGGCTCCGGTTCGCTGACCGGCTCCGTCTCGACCGTCTCGACCGTCTCGGGCTCCTCCACCGGCTCGGGCTCCGTCACCGGCTCCGCCTCCTCCACAGGCACGACCTCCTTCACCGTCTCCGGCTCGGCCTCCTTCACCGTGTCCACAGCGGCCGTGCCGTCCTCGGCCGGCGTCTCCACCACCGCCGGCAGCGTCTCCACCACCACCGACAGCCGCCCGGCCTCGACGACGATCACCTCGCCGGTCTTGGGGTGCCGGAGCTGAAGGGTCTCCGGGTCCAGGGTCTGCTCCCACGTCCACCAGTCCCCGCGGGTGTGGGTCATGTAGACCGCGGCGTCGTCCTGCTTCACGAACGCGTCCTTGAACGCATCGCCGGACGCCAGGTACTTGCTGGTCCCCTCCGGCGGCGTCACCTGTGGCCGGTCCTCGGGCTCCGGGATCGGGGTCACGTCGTGGTCCTTGAGCGCCGCCAGGTCTTCCGGGCTGGCCGGCCGGCTCTTGTCGCAGTCGAAGTGGGTCGTGATGGTCAGCAGGTGCCGGTCGTAGGGCACGGCCCCGTCCCAGTTGGCCCGCATGATGCTGTTGGACTCGCCGATCAGGCGGTTGCCGTCGCTCCGGTCCACGTACTCGTCGTTCAGGCCCAGCAGGTGGCCGATCTCGTGGCTCGCGACCCACTTGTCGGTCGCCGTGAACCAGTTGCCGGAGTTCGCCCGGCCGGAACCCCTGGAGATGTGCACCACGTTGTCCTCGCCGGATTCGACGAACTTCACGTCCAGCGAGAAGCTGTCGTTGGACCAGAACTTCTCGATCTCGTGCTCCCACGCCGCCTCGCGCTTGTCGTTGCGGGAGCCGGTGAGCTTGACCTTGAGCGTGGCGTGCATCACGCCATCCGGCGTGGTGGCCAGGGTGAACTTGGCGTTCTGGCCGTACACACCGTCGCCGGACCAGCGCTCGACCGCGGCGATCCGCCCGTCCCCGTCGAACTTGTCGTCGGCGTTGTCGCCGATGCCGTCGCAGTCGGAGTCCCGGAACTCCTTGGGGTCCTTGGGAAAGGCATCGGTGTTGTCTCCGACCCCGTCGCCGTCGGTGTCCACCGAGTCCCGCGCGTCGTTGGGCAGGGCGTCGTTCTTGTTGCGCACGCCGTCGCCGTCGTTGTCCCCGTTGCCGTAGTCGTACCCGTCGGGGTCGACCTGGTCCTCGACCGGCGGGATCCAGGCGAGGGTGGCACCGGAGATCGCCAACAGGGCCGAGAGCTCGCCTGCGGGCGCAGGCTGAGGGATGCAGCCGGGTTCGGCCGCTTGCACGGCACCCGGGGCCAAGGCGGCCAGCCAGACCAGCCCGGTCACGGAGCACCCCCGTCGGACCAGCGGTCCAGCAGGGCGCGGACCCGGATCAGGCGGTCGTTGGCGGCCAGGTCGTTGTACCACTCCCAGACCTGGGCGCTGGCCCCGTCCGCGGTGATGGTGAGCCGGGCCCGGGACTCGTCGGGCCGGGGCTTGCGCTCGGGCTCCCGCTGGTCCCACAGGGCCTGGTTCTGGAGCAGGACGGCCAGCTCCTGGAGCTGGATCGGGGTCAGGGTGACCCGGGTCTCGATCGGGGGCTGTCCGCCGCGAGGCTGGTGGACGTGGGTGAGCACCCGGCCCGCGAGGGTGTAGCGGTCGCCCCCGTAGAGCCCGTGCACGTCGTCGTAGACCAGGCCCAGGGCCTTGGCGGCCCGGGCGTTCTGGGTCGCGGCG
>Ga0209992_10002334_pt1 | contig 17606 bp, 15 predicted proteins | sample 2SBtaG_2_FD_182564 | JGI IMG/M metagenome (GOLD analysis project Ga0209992, IMG submission 182564) | Deep subsurface microbial communities from Kolumbo volcano to uncover new lineages of life (NeLLi) - 2SBTROV12_ACTIVE470 metaG (SPAdes)... | ecosystem: Environmental > Aquatic > Marine >... | reverse complement strand
CTACATAACACGTTTACAAGGCTTCCACGCCTATGACGACTTTTTCGATGTTATTCGATTCATCGGAACCGGATCGTTCCGGGAAATGTCGTTTCCAGATTTTCTAAAAGGCGAAGGCGAAAGCGAAGGTAAATAAACAGCGCTGGATGATGCCTTCGTAAATCAATGCCTTCGTAAATCAATGACTGTCCAATCTTGGTCGGTCCTGAGCATAGGCCTGGCGGATCCGATAATTGGGATCGCGGGCATCCATCTCGGGAATTGGTTCGACATCTGGAACCGAATCCTCTTCCACAACCGGATCCGGTTCAGGAATTGATTCGTGATCGCGAGTTTCCGAGCCCGTAAGCAACGGCTCTTCGATATGGGGTACCGGACTGTCTGACATCTTATCCAATCCTGGATAAGCGTCTTTCAGTGAGCAACGAGCCTGAAGTTCATACTTCCACAGCGCGGCACTCTGAATAATCATTTCGACGTGGTCTCCATCCTCGCACTCGACCACCAGAAGATCGGAAGACCAGCGAACTTCTTTGATTGAGGTCAACAAGATTGACTTTGAATACCCAAGTCCCTTCAGGATAATTCTGTCGGCCAGCAATCTCGCCTTTCCAAACCAGACTCTTCGGTCCTCGAGGTCGAACTTTGACTTCAAGATCAGAACCTTTTCGATTTTTCGGTTGCTCGACATGCGTTGTGTAATTATTCGACTTCTGAAATTATTTGCGGTAAGGTTACCGCGCCGTTTTCGTATGCGTCAGGTCTTCTGTGACGCATGAACAACGTTCGGGCTGGAGAAGATTCCGTTTCGGAATAATCTAGATCACAATACAGTATGGTGTCTTCCAGAGCAGCTGCCTTTGCGATTATCTGCCCGGTAGGATCGGTAATGAATGACTCCCCTGCAAATGTGAGGACGTCTTCTTTCCCGACACGGTTGCAGAGCGCCATAAAAAATCCGTTTTGAAACGATCCGGTCTGCAACTCGGCTTCGAAGACTCCGGCCGGCCACTCATCCAGGGCGCCTGCCTGGGGTACGATGACAAGATCTGCTCCCTGGAGTGCCATGGACCGAAGATGTTCGGGATAGTGACGATCGTAACATATCGATACGCCGATACGGCCATATCTGGTGTCGAAGACCGGTGCACCTGAATCACCTTCGTCGTAATAATCTTGCTCGAAGTAGGCTTCGTACTGCGTAATGTGCATCATGCGGGTGACCCCGAGAATAGAGCCGTCTGCATCGATCACAGGAGAGGAGTCGTACGCGCAGTCTCCATCCCGTTCGTAAAGATTAAGTACGAAGACGACTCCTTTCTCTGCCGCCAGCTTCTGGAATTCATTGGTCGTCGGTCCTGGGATCGCTTCGGAGAATCTGAAACGGTCCCCTTCGAGTCTGTGCTGAGGGAAAAACTGCTGAAACGCCACTTCCGGAAAGGCAATGATATTGGCTCCATTCTCTGCCGCAATGCGAGCATTTTCCAACCCCCGGAGAAGATTGGATTCTGCATCAGTCGACGCAGATTGCTGTATCAAAGCTATTCTCGGCATTCGGTGGGAAATGTGGCTGCAGTTCAGATCCAGTTTCGCGAACGATGCCTTTCAAACATCGAACCAAGGGCTGAAGATCGGAAAAAAGGGAGTGGACTGCCACTTATTCGTCTCGCAACGGATGCCACGTGCGAGCTCAAGCGGCTACTGAGTAGGCTGAGTCTGAGAAGATCCGGCTCCGAACGCACCTGATGCGAGCTGCACCACGAATAGAATGCCGAGGATGACCGCACCTGCTTTTAAGGCTCCGCGGGCACCGGGCTTTTTGTCTGTCTCAACAGGCTGGGCATTCTCAGTCAGGATCTGCGCATAGGTCGAATCTGACAACTGGTGAGCAAACTGGGCGTCAACCCCCGAAGATATTTCAGACGCCAGCTGTTCGAGCCAGTACAGACCGACCAGATTGTCGGTTGGCCTAGCCGTTCCTGCAACCCGTTGAAACGTGCCTTTGACTTGCACGAAGATCGCTTCTTCTCCCTGATCCGCGTTCACGGCAACCCGCATGAGGAGGTTTTCGTGATCAATAACGTGATCCATCTCATCGTTGAGGGCGGCCTGAACATTGGAGACGGAAACGAAATCGGATTGAACCAAGCCGATCCGGTCGTTGGCGAGGGTGATAGAAAAATTGGAGCCGACCAATACAGAGGTGGCCTGATCCACGATATCGACGCGTTCAGCCATGCTCGTGAAAGCTACCGTCTCAACGTGATTTCTTGCGGCCACAGGCGTGGCTACACGGGTTTGTGCACAGCCCGCGACGAGGAGGGACCACGAAAGGACGGCTCCGACAATCGTAATTTTTCGCCTTGAAAACACAGTTTCTGATTCGGTTTAATAGAGCACTCTATATCGAGATAATCGACCTCCCTGCAGGTACCTTAAACAAGGAATTCGAGGCTGTTTGGCTGCAATATTTGCGTGTCTCACATCATCTTCTCGCCGTCACCGTCCGGTTTTTCTCAGCCAGGTCTTTGTGCATTTCAACTTCGGTCAATCCTACGTCCCGGAACAGGTGCGCTACTTCTTCTCCGTGGTCTGCATGCACCTCGACGCCGATCACTCCCGTTGGAGTGAGAAGTCTGGGCGCATATGTCGACAAGACACGATAGAAGAGCAACGGATCATCTCCGGCAAACAATGCGATTTCCGGCTCGTGATCTTTGACCTGGGATTCGAGAGAATCTCGCTCACCCGAGGCAATGTAGGGTGGGTTGGACAGGAGTACATCAACCGATGAGTCCCATTCTTTCAACCAGTCGTCTTTCAGCATATCAGCTTGCCTGAAAGACACATCCGCTCCGAGATCATGGGCGTTTTGCCTGGCGATCGCGAGGGCATCGTCTGATAAGTCCAGGCCCGAGCAGTCAGAGTCGCCGACCTCCAGTTTGATCGATATGGGGATGCAACCTGAACCGGTGCCTATATCGAGTACCCTTCGAGCCCCCCTTCCGCGGAGAACTGTGATTGCCCATTCCACCAACAGCTCGGTCTCGGGTCGCGGAATCAGGACGCTGGAGTCAACCTTGAATTCCCGCCCATAGAATGGTGCGGAACCGATGATGTACTGAAGGGGCTCTCCCGAAAGCCTTCGGTCAACCGCTCCCTTCAGGATGGACAGTTGTCTCTCCGGTAAAGCCTCGTTCGGATGCGCTATCAAGTCAATTCGTGGAATTCCCAGAAGCTCCTGAATCAACCACTGAACTTCCCGGAGGGCATTTTCGCAACCTGCCGCGCTCAGTTGCGCCGACAATGCATTCAGTACATCGATTCTTGTTGTTGTTTCTGGCAGCACAGATTCCATCCTGGGATGAGGGTCGAACAAGATAGTTCGAAGGCCGTATATTCCGACCGCTTTAACACGGACACGGCCCACACGATCCACCCGACCCATCAGGATGTCGGGTATTTTTCTCAGCCACCATGTAAGCGTTTACACTCCCAGGACAATCGAACACGAAAAAGAGTTTTAAACTGCATTAATGACTCCTTTTGACCAATTATCCAGAATCAGCAAAAACCTATGGTGGAGCTGGCATCCAGAAGCAATCGAACTGTTCCAGAAACTGAATCCTGATGCTTTTTCGACATCAGGAAATAATCCTGTCGTTGCTCTGCGGCGTGCTCATAAAGAAGTCCTGGTGGATCCTGCTTTTGCACGAGATGTCGACTCGGTTTACCGCCGTTTTCAGCACTACATGTCCGAAGCTGGCGGCCTCGAAAACGCTCCCCGCACTTCCTACTTTTGCATGGAGTATGGCCTGCACGAGTCCCTTCCCTTGTATTCAGGTGGGCTGGGCATACTGGCCGGAGATCACACCAAGGCAGCATCGGATCTGGGACTTCGCTTTACGGCCGTTGGGATGTTTCTGACGTCGGGCTACTTCCGACAGTATTTCGACAAGAAGGGCCGGCAACGCGACGATTACCCGGCCATCGACTCTTCCAAACATCCGTTTGAGTTGGTAACAGATGACTCGGGTGAAGCCATCACCGTGAGCGTGCACATCGGCACCACCCCAATTCACATCCGGGCGTGGCGACTCATGGTCGGCAAGACCACGATGTACCTGCTCGACACCGACTTCAAAGCCAACCCATACGATCTGCGATTCCTCACACGTCGCCTGTATCAGGGAGATCGGAAAACCAGGATCCGTCAGGAAATAATTCTGGGAATCGGGGGTGTGCGGTTCCTCAGAAAGATGCAGGTTGACACTGACGTCTACCACATGAACGAAGGTCACTGCGCGTTTCTGACGTTCGAATTGCTGCGAGAATATCTGGCGGAAGGCCTGTCTCTGACTGAGGCCGAAGAACGCGTTAAAGCTGAGTGTGTATTCACGACTCACACTCCCGTAATCGCAGGTCACGACAGGTTCGAACCGGAGCTGTTTTCGGCGTCCATGCTTTCGTATTCATCCGAAATAGGAATGGACGTTGGCTCTCTGCTGAGCTATGGTCGAGTCCATACTGACGATCAAAACGAAGCATTCACGATGACCATCCTTGGCATGAAGTTGTCCAGGTCGGCGAATGGAGTCTCGCGGCTCAATGGAGAGGTAGCGCGGCGTCAATGGAATCATATGTATCCTGATCGCCAACCGAATGATGTGCCCATTTCACACATAACCAATGGCATTCATCTGCCCACCTGGGCATCCGCTGGCTCCAGAAGTTTTCTGACCGATCATCTGGGTGACTGGGAAAACCATCGATCCGACCCGTCGGTGTGGGAAAAGATCGATTCCGTCGATTCTGCAGACCTTTGGAAGTACAGATGCGACCTCAGAAAGAACCTCATCGACTTTGTCGAAAAACTCGCACCCCGACAGACTCTTCCTCAGGAGCCGTCTCTGGATCCGGAGGCTTTGACCATCGGGTTCGCAAGGAGGTTCGCCACCTACAAGCGAGCACCACTCATTTTTTCTGAGCTGGAACGTGTCGCTTCCCTCTTCAACAACGAAGGGAAAAAAGTCCAGATCATTTTCGCCGGAAAGGCCCATCCCCAGGATGAAGGCGGAAAGGCCTTCATTCGCCAGATTTTTGAGTTTTCCCAAAAGCCCACCTTCAAGGGCAAAGTTATTCTTCTGGAAAACTACAATATGGAGATCGGGCGCATGTTGGTCTCGGGCTGTGATGTCTGGCTCAACAACCCACGCCGACCGCATGAAGCAAGTGGCACGAGCGGACAGAAGGTCTCCATTCATGGAGGATTGAATCTTTCGGTTCTGGACGGCTGGTGGCCGGAAGGCTTCAACCAGAAAAACGGTTGGGCTATCGGAGAGGATGCATCGCACGAATACCGTGATCCCAAATTTCAGGATCCGGAAGATGCACGTTTGCTCTACGAAGCTCTTGAACAACAAGTGGTCCCGCTGTTCTACGATCGAAATGAAAACGGAATTCCCGAAGGCTGGGTCAACATGATGCGTTCGTCGATCAAGACTCTCGCCTATCGATTCAGTGCTCATCGAATGCTGATCGACTACATCGAGCAAATCTATTCAGAACCGGTCTCTGACCCGGCTTGACCTGATCTCACCTTCATTCTTGTGGCGCGGGTACGCGGCGTACGGCTACGCAGCGATTCCCTGGCGATTGCTCCAGAAACGGAATTCGTCGACCAACTGGTCGAAGGAATCTAGGGCGAACAGGATCGGCTGCAGATGCCAGACCTCGTAATCCTGATGGATGACCGATTCGAGTGAAAAGTCGCGGACTTCAACTTCATCCGAGAGCGCGTGGGCTACTTCATCTTTCGACGAGATGATGCCGGCGCCGAATACTCTCAATCCGTCTTCCTGACGAATAAGGCCGAACTCAATCGTGAACCAGTGCAGACGCTCGAGATACGTGCGCTGAATGCCGGTGGCGTGCAGGGCAGATTGACCAAACATGTGATAAAAATCGGCTATCGCCGGTTCTGTCAACATGGGCATATGTCCGAACATGTCATGAAAACAGTCCGGGGCAGGAGTGTAGTCCAGTTCGTTCTTTTCGCGGATATAATCCGTCGATGGAAAGATGCGGCGCGACAGGAGCTTGAAAAAGTCTTTTTCGTGGAGTAGTCCCGGAATCCGGGCGACCTGCCATCTGGTTGCAGCTTCCAGATTGGCGCTCAAGTTGCCCAAGGCAGGTATTCCACTCTCATCCATCCCCAACGTCTTGACGCCTGCCATGAACGCCGATCCAGCTTTACCCGGAAGGATGTCCATCTGACGATTGAACAGAAAACGCCAGTTTTCATTGTGTTCGTCAGAATACGTCGGCGTAATAATCTCAGACCCCACCGGCGCTTCCGAATCGAGATGCTGGGGAATACATCTGGGATCGTTGCCTTCTTCGGCCGCCTTTTCGTAGGCCGACATCGGTGCTTCTGCAGACTCGTTAAGGGGATCCAGATTGGACTCTTTCATGATACTCTTCATTCACATTCTGAACGGGACACCGCAGGTGCTTGTAAAGGGGAGGCGGGGAATTGCGGTTTGAAAACTTAACACCGTTATCCATACGACGCAATGCCCACCTTTGTTCACTTTATCCACAGGTAGTTGTAGACTAGTCTTCAAGCCTGTCTGATTCGCGGATCGAACGCCGGACCCAGGCCGCAATCAGCAGAAAAATCGCTGCCACGCTAACTGCTACGACCGCATTTTCCTTCGTGTATTTCAGAACGCCTTCGAACATGAGTTCGATGAGAGACATGGCGATCGAAAACAGAAAGCCGAAGACAAGAGCCCACATAACCAGAGCCGGCCAGGAGCCGAAAACCTTCCTGTCGAGTTCTTTCATTCGCTTGCCCTGCCTGCAATCGTTCGACGGGGCCTGAAAATGCTGGTGCGAACGATCAGATGAATACCCCGGCTATCAGGAACGCCAAGACCGTAAATCCGGCCAGCATGATCGTGTAGGGCAACTGCGTGTTGATATGATCGACATGATCCGAGGCAGCAGACATACTTGAAATAAGTGAGGTATCGGAAAGTGGCGACGCATGATCCCCGAAAACACCGCCCGACAAAACGGCTCCAAGCATCAACGGCATCGAAATCCCCAGTCCTTCCGCCAGCGGCAACGCGATGGGAATGATGATGGCAAAAGCTGTCCAGGAGGATCCGAGCGTGAATGCGATGAAACCGCCGACCATGAATATCATGGCTGGAAGCCACCAGGTTGGCCACCCAGTCCCCACAACAGAAATGATATAGGGTCCCATTTCCAGAGCGCGGGATACCTGACCGAGGGCAAACGCGAGCGCGACCAGAACGACCATACCGACCATACCGCCTGATCCTTTCAAGACCAGCGCCATCGATTCAGTGGTTTTCATCAAGGCCTTGCCATCCTTTCCAGAACCCGGAAGCGCGTACATGATCATAGCTACGCCGACTGCAGCTATGACGGCCCACAGTACCGAGGTCGAACCGCTGCCCCTCATCAGCTCACCTTCACCCGTCACCAAAAGGCCAACGAATATCATGCCTACCATAACGAGAATGGGAATCAGCAGATGATGCGCTTTTTCGCCCGACGATTCCAACGGCTCCAATTCAACGATTTCTTCCGCTACCAACGGAACAGCACCGGGTCGCAGTACCTGACCCGTGGTTTCAGCTCTGATCTCGGCTGTTTTCATTGATCCAAATCGCCAGCCGGTGATGGCAAAGACCAAACCCAGAACGATGGCGAATATCGCATAGAAGTTCATCGCAAGGGAGGCCGTGAGCAGGCCCACGGCACCATCAGTCACACCCTGCGCGGCGAGCAGTCCCAAGACGAACGCACCCCATCCGTTGAGCGGTATCGACATACAAACCGGGGCACTCGTCGTGTCGCAGTAAAAAGCGAGCTTCTCCCGAGGAATCTTCAGGCGATCGAACAACGGTCTGTTGATCGCACCAACAATGAGGCAGGTGATACTCGACTCTACAAATATGACCATACCGACAGCCCAGGCAAGCACCTCGGCGCCACGTCGGGTCTGTCCCCATCCTCTTCTGGAAGCCCATGAAATAAATCCGTTGACACCACCGGAGGCCTGAACAAGAGCGATGAGGCCACCAACCAGAAGACTGAACAGGAGGATTTTTGTGTTACTCTCATCCTGAAAAACGGCGACAAGCTGATCAACCAGTTCTCTGAGTCCGACGACCGGATTCCCGCCAACAAGAATAGTCGTTCCGAGCCAGAGGCCGGCAAGTAGGGAGAGGTATACCTCTTTCGTCCAGAGTGCGAGGCCGATGGCCAGTAGCGGTGGTAATAGGACGAGCCAGTCCATGAATGATCCAGGTTGAGTGAAAGCCGAGTTTAAAAGTCAGAGTGGCTGATTCCAAGGCATGCGCAATCTCGGCCAGAATCTAAGAGAAATCAACGACGATCTTCGGGACTATTTTCAGTGACTCTCGTTCATGTGGCTGGGCGTGGGCGCTCGGCGCAAGTCAGCTAGCCATTGTCTCGCACCCAATACCGATTCTTTGCGTACACGAGACGTATAATGATCGATGGCCACGAATCTTTTCTAGTACTCCCATCGGATTGACGCACATCGAATCGAATTGAAATTGAGATGAGTAAATCCTCCACCACCTTCAAAGAAGCCGTCGAGAACGCGTCACGTAAAACGCAATCAGTGATCGACGACATGAGATCAAGCGACCTTCAGGTGTCCCTCAAAAGGGATTTCCGAGAGACGTATGATTTCTATGTCAGCGACGAAGAACGAGCCAAACTGGCTGAAATGGGTAGTTTCAAGAAGAGTGTCTTTTCCGCGTATTACATGATGCGGAGCCTCTTTCTTAAACTCAGTCCCGCCCGCCGACTCGTCGTGGTGATGGCAGCTTTTGTCGCCTGGGGAGGGCTCTCTGATGACGGAGGCCAGTCCTTCATCGGCTTTTTGATCCTGTTCTTCGTGCTGGGCCTCGAATTGAAAGACAAGACGGAAGCCAGGGACGAGCTGGAAGAGGGACGCGCTGTACAACTGGCGATCATGCCGGCATCCAACCCGGATATTTCGGGCTGGGAATTGTGGATTCACAATACACCGGCCAATGATGTCGGAGGCGACCTGGTGGATCATCTCGAATTGGACGAAAATCAGCTGACATTGACCTTGGGCGATGTGGCCGGGAAGGGACTTCCTGCCGCACTGCTCGCGGCAAAACTTCAGGCTACGATGCGGGCCATCGCGCCGGATGAGGCTGACCTGTCCGTCCGAGCGGAAAAACTGAATCGCATCATCCGGCGCGACGGGGTTTCGAACAAATTTGTCTCCCTGATCAATCTGGATATCGTGGCCCGGTCCGGTGTCGTCAATTTCGTAAATGCGGGTCATCACCCTCCCATTCTGGTTCGCGATGGTGGAACCGAGGAACTGGACCGGGGCGATCCGGCGATCGGTCTCAGCCCGGACACACAATTCAAAACCCATCAGGTCGAAATGAAAGAGAACGACCTGTTGATCGTCTATTCGGACGGCGTGACAGAAGCCCGCAATGAAATTGGTCGATTTTATTCGGACGAACGATTCGAAGAGCTGGTCGAACACACTCATGGAATGAGTGCCGATTCTCTCGGAAAACGGATACTGACTTCCGTCGAGGAATTCGTCAGAAGCGCCCGTCAAAGTGACGACCTCTCCCTGATCATTCTCAGAAAACTACCCTCATGAAACGAACTCTGATCAGCACCGGCACGAAATGGGAGCCGATTGTGGGATACTCCCGCGCCGTTCGCGTGGGCAACGTCATTGCCATCACGGGTACGACTTCCACCAACGCTGATGGTGAGATCGTCGGCGAGAAGGATGTGTATGCCCAGACCGTTCAAACGCTCAGCAACATCAAGTGGGCACTCGAACAAGCGGGTGCAACAATAGGTGATGTTATTCGAACACGCATATTCGTCACAGACATCGATCAGTGGCTGGATGTCGGACGTGCACACAGCGAATTTTTCGGCGAAATACGCCCTGCCACGACCATGGTGGAGATTTCTCGCCTTATTGACCCCCGAATGCTGGTCGAAATCGAAGCTGACGCCATTGCAGACTAGTTTTGAAGCCCAAATTATTCACAATCAATACCCAATGAGAACATCCTCCGGGAATTGATCTCAGCAATAAAATCGGCTATATTCGGCATCCCCCGTTTTTGGCCTTCCCACAATTCATCCTGCATGTCAAAAAAGCGCACCTACACGTTTGACAACGAGTCTTGTTCGTTTGTTGAAGTAGAGCATTCGCCTTTGCGATACGTGAAACGAACCGGCTTTATTGTCGCGTTCGCATTGGTGGCGGCCGTAATCGTGACCTGGGGTCTCGACAATGTCGTTCAATCACCGCAGGAATTGGCTCTGATGGACGAAAATGCCGCGCTCCAGCAGCAGCTTCAGTCAGTCAACAAGCGGATTGAGTCGGTCACACAGGACTTGATGGAAATTCGGGACACAGATCAGGATCTGTACCGGGTTCTTCTGAATGCTCAAGGTATCTCTGACGATATCGCGCAGGTTGGTGTTGGTGGTACCGACCCCTATCCGGAATTCAATCGGTTCAGCACTGCAACCGCAGGCATTCTTTCGCAGAATGCGGAGCAGATCGATCGTCTGGAACGCATGATGATCCTTCAGAACGACAGCTACCGGGAACTGACACTGCTCGCAGCATCGCATCAGGTGCAGCTCACCGAGATGCCTGCCATTCAGCCAGTGAACGGGCGAATCACTTCCGGATTCGGAATTCGATTCCATCCGGTGCTCAAAGTAAGTCGCATGCACCCCGGACTTGATTTCCATGCTCCGGTAGGTACTCCTATTTATTCTACTGGCGATGGCATCATCAAGGATGCAAAATCCGGTAGTGGCCTTGGACGCTTCGTAAAAGTCCAGCACCCGACTGCCGGGTACCTGACTGTATACGGGCATATGTCCAAAATCGCTCAGGGAATCAGACCCGGTAAAGTCGTCAAGCGTGGCGATCTGATCGGATACAGTGGTAATACAGGGCTTTCCGAAGCACCTCACCTCCATTATGAAGTCAGAGATTTGGAAGGAAATCAGCTCAATCCGATCTATTTTCTTGCTCCATCTGTAACGCCAGCCGAGTACGAACGTCTCCTGAAAGAGGCTGAATCAACCACCCTTCTGTTCGACTGATCGATTCTGAGACTTATCCGCACACGTACAGTGAGTAATGCGGACTCTGAATGAACACTCAATTCCATCTTGCAATTTTCCGATGAAGGGCCTATCGTCCCACATTCGGTCAACGACAAACTTTTCTTCCGTCAATGTATTGGACTTTAGACCTCGCATCGCATCTTGAAGATGCCCCATGGCCCGCCACGCGGTTGGAGCTTATCGACTACGCCGATCGTACCGGTGCCCCGATGGAAGTACAGGATAACTTGAATGCCATGGAAGACGACGGTGAACCCTACGAAAGCATTGAAGAAGTCTGGCCTGACTTTCCAACGAAAGACGACGATTTCTACTACGAAGACGAGTAGCGCTCGACTCAATAGAGCGTGTCTTCTGCTGGCCTCACTTCTGACCGCGCTTTTGTGTTTCCCTTCGTACTCCACTGCCCAGGATCTCACGGGGAGTGACAGCCTTCTTGTGACGACAGTTGGTTTTGAAGGCAACAACTTCTATTCAGACGACGAGCTGGAGCTCTACATCCGAACCAGCAGAAACCGACGACTGATAGGTATTCCCGGTTTCGCATGGTGGCGGTGGCTATATCAGTTCGGTGCCACATCGCTCGGCGGAGGAGCTGTAGGACGGGTGTTCATGGCTACGGGTGAACCCCCGGCATATCTGGATCAAGCACTTCTTCAAAGCGATGTCGAGCAACTTCGTCTGTTTTATGAACGCGAAGGCTTCCGACAGGCAAGTGTTTCGGCGGCGGTAGAACCCAGGGGGAGAGAAGGACGAGTCGGTATCGTTTTCGTTGTAGAAGAGGGTGCCGCGACAGTGATACGAAACTTCAAGTATCACGGCATCGATGCGCTGAGGAGCGAAGAAAAACTGCACATTTTTCAGAATTCGCTCATCAGGCCGGAAGGAATGAATCCGGACGACACACTGACGTGGAAGGCGAGAGAGCTTCGATATTCCGAGCCGTTTCTCGTCGAAGAACGCCAGCGAATGATCCGATATTTGAGGGATCAGGGGTTCGCAGAAATCAATCGTAATTCCATTCATGCTGTTGCCTATACCATTGCACCAGACACCTTTGACGTGACGCTTGTCGTGGAACTCGGATCCAGGTTCCGATTCGGAGACGTCTCTTTTGTGGTTACCGGGCCGCAGACCGATACGCAGGTAAGGACCGATTCAAGATTTCTGGAGTCTTCAGAGGAATCTGAAACGGGCGGCAATGCGTCGGCCACGTTTACGGGCGAAGACAAGCTCGATTTTGCTCTCCTGCGACGACAGCTTCAATTTCGACCCGGTGATCAGTACAACGAAAGTCGTCTGATAGCAACCAAACGCAGACTGGACGCCACGGGCGTTTTCGCGTTCACAGATATTGAAAGTCCCGTCGCCGATTCATCTGGACCGCGTGCCATTCGACTGAACCACCAGCTGAATCTACAGACTCGGATCAGGCATCAGGTACGGTTCGAAACATTCATGCTCCAGCGAAGTGGAGCACTGGCAGACACCGACAACGAGCTTGGTGCCGGTCTGGGTGTCACGTATTCGAACCTCAACCTCTTCGGAGGAGGAGAAGCATTTCGGATCGGGTCTACAGGTTCTCTGGCAGCCGACATCGGTGGATTAGGTGGATTTACGTCAGCGCAATGGGAGACGACAGCCAGCCTTACGTATCCGTATCTCACCTTTCCGATGGGTAGGCTCGACGGTCTGTCGACACTCTACGATGCCCGAAGTGAAATATCCGTCTCCCTTCTGGCCGCCCGACGTGACGCACTCCGATTGACGCTACGTGGAAGAGGCGGAGCGAGATACCGGTTTGAACTGCGCCATACGGAGTCTCTGTCCTCAACGATCGATCTCGTCGACATTACCGTTTCCAACCCGGACACGCTCGATGGCTTCAAAAAAACATTCCTCGATGATGTGCTGAACGCCGTCGATGACGCGGTGCAACGCGCACAGATCATCGAAGACTATACGCGACCTCAGTTCAACAATGCATTGAGGTACACACTTCGCTCCTTCACGGCCGATCCCTTCAGACGAGAGAGTGGCCATATGAGAGAGGCTTCTGTCGAACTGGGTGGCAATCTTGGTCGTCTGATGGACGGCATGATCTTCTCTCCCGGAAAAGTCGACGGCACCATTCCCGGCTTCGGGGTTTTCGGCAGCGGCGGCGAAAATCGCGGGATGATCTATCGCCAGTATGTTCGCTTCTCGACCGACCTGAGACAGTATCGTCCTATTAATTCCCGTACGGTCTTCGCGTGGAAATTCCTGGCTGGTATCGCGCATCCGACCGGAGCGTCCGATGTCGTCCCATTTGACCGTAGATTCTATACCGGTGGCGCTTCGTCCATCCGGGCCTGGCGACTGCGTGAGTTGGGACCAGGATCCGCGAAATTCACTTCAGACTCTGATTCCCTGGTTTCTGCAACCGATGGCGCCAATATTCTGGGTGGCGATATCAAGATTGAAGCATCGGCGGAGCTGAGAACCATCGCGATCCGGAGCATGTTCTCGGCCAATTGGATATTTACACTGTTCGCAGACGCGGGAAACGTGTGGTTGGGCCCAAGAAATCCGGGCTCGTCCGACGGCAGATTCAGATTTGACAAGTTCGCAGGAGAACTTGGCATCGGCGCGGGCGTTGGGCTGCGACTCGGATGGGACTACCTTATCGTTCGGCTTGACCTGGCCTACAAAGTCCACGATCCTCGCAGAAGAGGAGAATTCCTCCCCGATAAATTCAGTGACCCGATTCTACAATTCGGTATCGGCCATACATTCTGATCAGTATTCTCACTGCCTTACCGGCACCCACAGGAGACACACGTGAAAAAAGGGTCGATCGTTACTCTGGACATTGAAAAATTCGCCGATCGCGGCAAGTCATTGACGCGAATGGACGGATATGTGGTCTTTGTGGCTGGAGCTGTCCCGGGCGACAAGGTGAAGGCTCGCGTATTCAAGAAGCGCAAGAAATTTGCGGAAGCGGCCATACTGGAAGTTCTCGAGCCCAGTCCACTCCGAACGAATTCTCGTTGTCGCTACTTTCTGACATGCGGAGGATGCAAGTGGCAACACGTCAAATATGACGCGCAGCTGGAAGCTAAAACACAGTCGGTCAAGGATGCTTTCGAACACCATGGTGGATTCGAATCGGTCAGTGTCGAGCCGACCATTGCCGCTGAGGACATCTACTACTATCGCAATAAGATGGAATTCAGCTTCAGCGCAGCTCGCTGGCTCACTCCGGATGAAATTGCTTCAGGTGAGGAGTACGACAAAACATTCGCTCTCGGCCTGCATGTGCCCGGCAACTACATGAAGGTCCTCGATCTTCAGGAATGCCATCTTCAGTCCGAGTTGAGTGCCAGACTCGTCAATGGAGTGAGAGAATTCTCACAGAGCATGGACTGGAAGCCCTGGCACACACGCAACCACACGGGCTACTTGCGCCATCTCGTAGTCCGACAGGCTGCCTTCACCGACGAGCTGATGGTGAATCTGGTGACAAGCCACTACGACTCGGAACGCATGGAAGCCTTCTCTGCATTCCTGAAAGAAGGATTTCCTGAAGTCACGACGCTTGTCAACACGATCAATTCGACCGTGGCTCAGACGGCGTTCGGAGAAGAAGCCCACGTCATTTTCGGAGCGGGGCTCATTCATGACAAAATCGGTGATGGGACGTTCGAGATAGCGTCAAATGCATTCTTCCAGACGAACACAAAACAAGCGGAAACGCTCTACCGGGTGGCTGCAGAATACGCGGAGTTCAAAGAAGACGACCTCGTCTACGACCTGTATTGTGGCGCCGGAACGATCTCACTCTACGTGGCTCCCAAGGTCAAACATGTCGTAGGTGTCGAACTCATTGAGGAAGCGGTCGAAAATGCCCGGCGCAACGCCGCTGCGAATTCGATTGAGAACGTGTCGTTCGTAACCGGCGACATGATGAAGTTGTTTAATTCAACATTCATCGAGGAGCATGGACGACCGGACGTTTTGATTGTCGATCCTCCGCGAGCTGGTCTTCATCCAAAGGTGGTAGCCCAGATCGAGCAATTGGCTCCGGATCGCTTCGTTTACGTATCGTGCAATCCGCTGACACAGGCTCGTGATCTGGCGATGCTTGCATCCGTATACGATGTCGAGAGCATCCAGCCAGTCGACCTCTTCCCCCATACGCATCACATTGAGTCAGTGGCGCGGCTGAAGAAGAAGTGACGTGAATATGTCCATTTCGACCCATCCGGATATTCAGGGGAAAACCGTTTTTGTGACCGGTGGAACCGGGTTCGTGGGCAGCCATCTCGTGGAGCGCTTGCTCGAACTGGGCTGTGAGGTCCGCTGTCTCGTAAGAAAGGATCCGAAATGGCTCAAGGACCTTCCAGTCACATTCATAATGGGTACACTGCACGATGAACCCGCTCTTCGAAGTGGTATCGAAGAGGCCCAGTTCGTTTTTCACGTGGCGGGGCGAACTCGGGGACGCAACAGGGAGGAATTCACGAAGGACAATGTCGAAGGCACTGAAAACCTGCTTCGGCTCGGGGTCACGGCTTCGTCGCTGGAACGGATCCTGATCACGAGTTCGTTGGCCGCCATCGGAGAAGCGGAATCGCAGATCGCCAATGAATCCACACCCATGCGGCCCGTAAGTGAATACGGGCGCAGCAAGGCCGAGATGGAACGCATGATCCAAGGATATTCCGATCGGGTGCCGACCACTGTCATCCGCCCTCCTGCCGTTTATGGCCCGAGAGAAACAGACATCTTCACCTTTTTCCAGACCGTGTCGAAAGGATTCTGCCCGATCGTTGGCTCCTCTGGCAAAGAAGCACTGAGTCTTGTGCACGTGAATGATCTGGTGCAAGGCTGTCTTCTGGCCGCCGCAAATCCCTCGTCCGAATCGATGACGTATTTCGTGGGGAGCGAACGTCAGTACTCCTGGGGTGAAATACGCGACCATACTACCAGCGCTCTGGACCGCAGAGCCCTGACCCTGGTCATTCCAAAGGTCGCGCTGCCGATTGTGGGATTCGTCAGCGAGATGGTCGGCCGGTTGATGGGGTCCTACCCCCCTTTGAATCGCGAAAAAGCGCGTGAAATCTCCCGGGCAACGCTCATGTGTGACAGCGAGCTGGCTATGCGGCAACTTGGATATCGACCCTCAATGGGCCTGGACGAAGGAATTCGAACGACGATGGAATGGTATCGCACTGAGGGCTGGATTTAGCGTCTTTCGAACAATCCCAGCGCCCTTTTCGCCTTTATTGAGGATAAAATGAGCATTCGATTCGGTTGCGAATTGGTCAATTGTACACATTTCGCAGAATCCTCCTCGATTCGAGATCGTTGACGACCGACCTCAGGGCCGGTTTGTGACCACGTTAAAGCAGTCGTCACCCCGACCTGACCCCGTTTTCTCAACAACCACACATGACACAGTCGTGAGTACGCTCGGCTTCAATACCGGATACATTGAAGAACTGTATCGACAGTATCTCGACGATCCTGACTCCGTCGGAGAGAGTTGGAAAGAATTCTTTCAAGGCTTCACTCCCGATGCTGGATTCGTAGCAGCACCACCTACGGAGGCCTCCGCTCACGTAGCAACAGAAACTCCTGAAAAGGAGGCCGAAGCGTCGGCTACGCCTGAAGAACCCGTCTTCGCCGAAGAAAAACCTATACGAGGTCCATCGGCCAAGATTGTCGAGAACATGGAGGCGAGCCTCGGTGTGCCGACGGCGACTTCCGTGCGGACCATCCCGGTCAAGCTGATGTCCGAGAATCGTCAGCTGATCAACGAACACCAGCGACATGTTGGCGGCAACAAGGTCTCATTCACCCACATGATTGCGTGGGCCATTGTAGAGGCGCTGAAGGAATTTCCGTCGCTGAATACGACGTACCGAAGCGACGATGGCAATCATGTCCATGTCATTCCTCATGACGTGAACCTCGGCCTGGCCATCGACATCGAGCGCCGCGGCCGGCGGACGCTTCTCGTGCCGAACATCAAGGCGGCAGACAATCTGAATTTTGCGCAGTTACTCGGCGCATACAACGATGTAGTCCGTCGCGCCCGCGACAATAAACTGGATCTGGGAGATTTCCAGCGAACCACCTGTACACTCACCAACCCGGGCATGATCGGCACCAACCTGAGTGTACCGCGACTCATGCCAGGACAGGGAGTCATCGTGGGCGTGGGCTCGATCGGATACCCGACCGAATACTATGCCTTCCCTCCCGAGATGATCAGTCAAACCGGCATCTCACAGGTGATGACGATCACCTCGACATACGACCACCGCGTAATCCAGGGAGCAGAAAGTGGAGCGTTTCTGGCGTACATCGATGCTCTTTTCCGCGGTGAG
>Ga0209992_10002333_pt1 | contig 17611 bp, 2 predicted proteins | sample 2SBtaG_2_FD_182564 | JGI IMG/M metagenome (GOLD analysis project Ga0209992, IMG submission 182564) | Deep subsurface microbial communities from Kolumbo volcano to uncover new lineages of life (NeLLi) - 2SBTROV12_ACTIVE470 metaG (SPAdes)... | ecosystem: Environmental > Aquatic > Marine > Volcanic... | reverse complement strand
CGCCATGCTCACCGGCCTGATTCGCAAGCACAGCGGCACCCCGTGAGGGTGTGAGTTCGGGTTCGGGTTCGGGTTCGGGTGGCCCGGACCCGGGTTATCGCTCAGTCAGCGACTTCCAATCGGGCCTGGCCCCGCTGGGGTGCGGCTCGCTGCGATCGCGCTACTCGTGGACGCGCGGGTCAGCGGTGAGCCAGGGGCTCGCCATCGGCGGTGCGCCCGAGCACGTCGCTGTCGCGACGCGCCGGTTGGTTTCGGAGACGGCGGCAGCGGCGGCGGCCGACGACCGACTCGGGTGCAGATCGCGGATTGGCGGAGCTCGGAAGCGGCGGCAGCAGGGCGCTTGCGACCGGAATCTCACGGTCGTTCCGTTCGGCGCGCCGAGGGCGTCCGCGGGGCCATTTTTCGAGGCCATATGCCCCTGTAGGTCACGTAGAGGCCGCTGGAGCCGTTTTGATGGTGGGGTGCGGTATCAATAGCTTCGAGCCGTGATCGGCCCGTAGAGACGATTCTACGGGCCGATGGCCGTTTAGGACCTTCCGCCCCGGATCCCGTTCGGGATCCGGTCGGCGAACCTGCTTCGCAGAACCGCCTAAACTGTGCTGGACCCCGATCGCCCCGTCCCGTTCGGGATCCGGTCGGCCCCGGATCCCATTCGGGATCCGGCCGGCGAACCTGCTTCGCAGGACCGCCTAAACTCTGCTGGACCTCTATTGCTGTGCTGGGCCGGGCTGACAGGCGCTGTTCTCGATGTTGTTGGCGTAGTCCGCCATGGGGCCCTCCGTTTGTTGGTTGAAGCTCCCCTTCCGCCATCGACCGCCGCACTTGTCAGGGTTCGCCGCAGGCGACCGTCGCCTTGTGCGACGGCTTGACCTTGACCAGTGGGGCGGTCGGTGGCAGCCCTCAGAGCTTCCGGCCAGCAAGCGACGCGCCTTCCATCCGCCCGTTCGCACCGCGCGACCGTCCCCGGGGCCTCGGGTCGAATCCCAACGGGCTCCCGACCCACGCGCCCCGGCGCTTTCCTGCCGTCCGAGCTCCGAAAATCCGCCATCCGCCGTTTCCGCGGCCGCCATCGGCCGCGGCCGCCGACTCCGTCTCCGAACCAACCGGCACGACGCGTTAGCGGCGTGCTCGGGCACCATCACCGAAAGCGAGCCGGAGGCTCTCCGCTGAAAGACGGTGCGTAGCACCTTCCTCGGTTCCTCAGGCAGCCCGACTCAAACGATCCGCTCACACCGCGCTGAGCCGCAGTACGCCGTTTGTTGCAACGTTCAAGCATGCAACCCGTGATTGTAGCGCGGCGTCTGGAGTGATAATCTGCGTCAACTCAGATCGCTCTCCCGCATTTGCTGCAGCACGCACCGCGCCTCGTCGCGCCCCTCTTCCCGTGCCGCTCGGAGTCCGCCATGGCCGCTCATTCCCGCCGTGAAGCTACCGCTATGTCTCGCGCCTACCGCCTGACCGTCCTCGCAACGGCGCTGTCCTTGTTGGCCGCAGGTTGCGGAGACGACCTCGAAGCGCCCGAAACCGGTGTGACGGCCGACACCGGCATCACCAACGACATCGGCGCGCTCGATACCGCCCTGCCCGAGACGACCGACGACGTCGCGACAACGGATGACACGGGCGCCGAAGACACCGGGCCTGCCGACACCGGAACGGACGACGACGCGGCGGCCGATACCGGCAGCGATGACGATGCTGGCGCGGACGATGGGGGTGCGGATGACGCCGGCGCGGATGCGGGCGGCCCATGCGTCGGCGGCGCGGGATGTCCCTGTGATTCGGACAGCGTTTGCGACTCGAAGGCGTGTGTGTGGACGTTCTCGGGCGCCCAGATCTGCGCACCAGGATGCGACAACAACGGCGCTTGCACGGGCGACAACGTGTGTGCCGACGTCAACGGCGCGAAGGTCTGCGTAGACCCGGACGTGGCGCTCTGCACCCCGTGTGCGGCGAACAAGGACTGCGCGGTGCCCGGCGCCAACAAGGCGGCTTGCATGTCCTGGGGCGGGGCCGGCGCGTTCTGCGGAACCCATTGCGACAGCGACGCGGATTGTTCGAAAGGTTACGAGTGCAAGAAGGGCAAGGATGTGCAAGACAACGACGTCAGCCAGTGCATCCCCGCGGCGGGTGTGACGTGCGAATGCTCCGGCTACGGCATCGCCAAGAAGGCCAAGACAGCTTGCTACAGCGGCACCGATCCGCAGGCCTGCCCCGGCGAAATCAAGTGCCTCAGCGACAAGGATCCCGGCGCACCGGCCGGCGGCGGCATCACCCCGTGCAGCGCGCCCGCAGCGGTCACGGAGACCTGCGACGCCAAGGACAACGACTGCGACGGCAAGGCGGACAATGGCGACCCGTGCGACGACGACAACGTGTGCACCAACGACCTGTGCGACGGCGCGGCCGGCAAGTGCAGCAACAAGGCGATCAAGGACGGGCTCGATTGCACCGATGGCAGCGCGTGCACCGTGGGCGATGTCTGCACGTCCGGCGCGTGCACCGGCAAGGTGGTGACCTGCGACGACCAGTCTTCTTGCACCAACGACGCGTGCGACCAAAAAGCTGGCAAGTGCACATTCACGCCGCTCGCGGACGGCAGCAAGTGCGACGACGGCAACGCCTGCACCGAGAACACCAAGTGCGGCAGCGGCCACTGCAAGGGCGCGCCGGTCAACAACGGCACGACCTGCGACGACGGCTACGTCTGCACGGTCGGCGATCACTGCCAGAACGGCGACTGCGTGGCGGTTCGGGTGCCGCCGGGCACGCAATGCGACGACGGCGACGGCTGCACGATGAAAGACGCGTGCGACAACCTCGATTGCCTCGGCCAGGAGGTCGATTGCGACGACGATAACCCCTGCACCACCGACACCTGCGACTCCAAGGCCGGCGCCTGCGTGCACAAGCTGCTCAAGGACGGCGACGCGTGCATCGACGGCAATCCCTGCACCGGCCAGGGCGCCTGCAAGACCGGCAAATGCGAGACCAAACCGCTGCCCAACGGCGCCAAGTGCACCGACGACGAGCCGTGCACCAAGGACGAGATCTGCCAGGACGGCTCGTGCAAGTTCACCAAGGTCACCGACGGCACGGCCTGCGATGACGGCAAGCCCTGCACAGCGGGCGGAAAGTGCGCTTCGGGCGTTTGCGACGCGCCCAACGTCAAGGACGGAACCGCCTGCGACGATGGCGACGCCTGCACCGGCCCCGGCGCCTGCGAGCTGGGTCAATGCGCGGCCGTAGCGACCAACTGCGACGACTCCAACCCGTGCACCACCGACGCCTGCGACACGAAAAAGGGCAGCTGCCTGTTCACCGCGATTGCCAACGCGACCAAGTGTGACGACGGCAAAGCGTGCACCGGCATCGGCGCCTGCGACGGCGGCAAGTGTGCGGCCCCGGCGGTGCTCGACGGCAAGCCCTGCACCGACGGCAACCCGTGCACCAAGGACGCGAGCTGCAAGGAAGGCGTGTGTACCTCGGTCCACAAGAAGGACGGCGAGAAGTGCGACGACGGCAACCCCTGCACCGGTGAAGGCGCCTGCGCGACCGGTGTCTGCAAGACCGCGAAGCTGACCGACGGCAGCAAGTGCGACGACAGCAACCCCTGCACGTCCGGCGACCAGTGCTTTAGCGGCAACTGCCTCGGCGCCGGCGGGCCGTGCAACGACAACAAGCCGTGCACCGCCGACCGCTGCGACCTCGCGACCGGCAAGTGCAAGTTTGAGCCGCTGCCCAACGGCCTCGGCTGCGACGACAACAACCCCTGCACCGAAGACGAAAAATGCGACGCCGGCGCATGCAAGGCCAAACCCGTCAGCGGCGGCGGCACATGCGACGACGGCAACCCGTGCACCAAGGACGGCAAGTGCAGCGGCGGCAAGTGCCAGTTCACCGCGGTCAACGACGGCGACAAGTGCGACGACAGCAACCCGTGCACCGCCGCGGGCGCGTGCAAATCCGGCGTTTGTTCGACCAAGCCGCTCAAGGACGGGGCCAACTGCGACGACGGCAACAAGTGCACCACCGGCAACGCCTGCAAGGCGGGCAAATGCGACGGTGTCGACAAGCTCTGCGACGACAACGACGCGTGCACCGCCGATTTCTGCCACCTCAAGGACGGCGGCTGCCGTTACAGCAAGCTCGCTGAGGGCGCCAAGTGCGACGACGGCAACCCGTGCACCGGCATCGGCGCCTGCACGTCGGGCAAGTGCAAGGCCGCGCCAGTCAAAGGCCTGGTCAAGTGCGACGACGCCAACGCGTGCACCACCGATGAGACCTGCCAGGACGGCAAATGCGTGTTCGTCGCGGTCGCTGACGGCAGCGGTTGTGGCGACGGTGGCGCGTGTCACCTCAAGGGTGCGTGCAAGGGCGGCAAGTGCGACTCGACGGCGCTGCCCGAGGGCGCCAAGTGCGACGACAACAACAAATGCACCGCCAATGACGCGTGCAAGAACGGCACCTGCATCGGCGGCGCCGCGAGCTGCGACGACAACAACGACTGCACCGCGGACACCTGCGACGCGCAGACCGGCAAATGCAGCAACAGCGCCCTGCCCGACGGCGGCAAGTGCGACGACGGCAACGAGTGCACCGGCGACGACGCCTGCAAGGGCGGCAAGTGTACGGCGACCCCGATCGACGCCAAGAAATGCAACGACGGCAACCAGTGCACCACCGATGAGGTCTGCAAGGCCGGTCTGTGCGTGTTCACCGCGGTACCCGACGGCAAGTCCTGCGACGACGGCCTGCTCTGCACATCCGCGGGCAAGTGCAAGGGCGGCAAGTGCGACGTGGTCAACCTGCCCGACGGCTCGACCTGCACCGATAACGACGGCTGCACGGCCAAGGATCGTTGCGCTTCGGGCGCCTGCACCGGCGTCGTGACGACGTGCAACGACAAGGACGACTGCACCATCGACACCTGCGACGTGAAGACCGGCAAGTGCGTCTTCAAGCCCGTCACCGGCATCAAGTGCGACGACGGCAACGCGTGCACCGGCGGCGACGCCTGCAAGGACGGCAAATGTTCGTTCACCCCCGTCTCGGACGGCACCAAGTGCGACGACGGCGACTCCTGCACCATCGACGGCGCCTGCAAGGGCGGCAAGTGCGCGTCCAAACCCGGCAAGGAAGGCCAAAAGTGCGACGACGGCAGCAAGTGCACCGTCAGCGACCTCTGCAAGAACGGTAAATGCATCGGCGGCGGCCTGACCTGCGAAGACGGCAACTCCTGCACCACGGACGCCTGCGATTCGGACAGCGGCAAGTGCACCTTCAAACCGCTCACCGACGGCGCCAAGTGCGACGACAACAACCCATGTTCGGCCGCGGACGCCTGCAAATCGGGCAAGTGCGCGTCGGTCAAGGCCAAGGACGGGACGCCTTGCGACGACGGCGACCCCTGCACCAGCGGCGACATCTGCAAGGGCGGCACCTGCCAGCTCATCCCGAAGAAAGACGGCGAGAAATGCGACGACGGCGACGGCTGTACAAGCGACGACAAGTGCGCCAAGGGCAAGTGCGTCGGCCAGGGCGTCAAGTGCAACGACGGCAACTCCTGCACCGCTGACTCCTGCGATCCGAAGACCGGCAAGTGCGCCTACACCCAGCTCGACGGGCCGTCCTGCGACGACACAAACACCTGCACGGCGTCCGATTCCTGCGCGAAGGGCGCCTGCAAGGGCAACCCGGTCCAGGCCGGTGTCCCCTGCGACGACAAGAACTCGTGCACGACCAAGGACATCTGCAACAAGGGCGCATGCGGCGGCTCCGGCATCAACTGCGACGACGGCGACTCGTGCACCACCGACTCCTGCAACGCCAAGAACGGCTGCGTGTTCAACCCGGTCGCGGACGGCGCCAAGTGCGACGACGGCAACCCCTGCACCAGCAAAGACGGCTGCAAATCCGGCAAGTGCGCGGGCGGCGCGACGGCCAACGGCGGTGCCTGCGACGACGGCGACAAGTGCACCGAAAAGGACGCCTGCACGGGCGGCAAGTGCGCCGGCTCCGCGCTCAACTGCGACGACAAGAACCCATGCACGGTCGATAAATGCGACACCAAGACGGGCAAATGCGTGCTCACCAACGTCAAGGACGGCAACACGTGCGACGACGGCAACCTGTGCAGCAAGGACGACACCTGCAAATCGGGTCTCTGCAAGGGCACCAACGCCGATGGCCGCAAGTGCGATGACGGGTCCAAGTGCACCGCCAACGACGCGTGCAAGTCCGGCAAGTGCGCGGGCACCGACCTGAGCTGCCAGGACGGCAACCAGTGCACATCCGATGGCTGCGATCCCAAGAAGGGCTGCGCGTTCACCGACCTGTCCGACGGCGCCAAGTGCGACGATAAGGCCGCCTGCACCGTTGGCGACGTCTGCAAAGCGGGCAAGTGCTCGGGCGCGGCGCAACCCAACGGCAGCGTCTGCGACGACGGCAACAAGTGCACCAAGGGCGACACCTGCCAGTCCGGCGCCTGCAAGGGTGCCGCGGCCACCTGCAACGACGGAAAGGCCTGCACGGTCGACCAGTGCGACGCCAAGACCGGCAAGTGCGCGTACCCGCCCATCAAGGACGGCGGCACGTGCGACGACGGCAACGCCTGCACCACCGGCGACAAGTGCGCGTCGGGAACCTGCGTGGCCCAGAAGCTGCCCGACGGCGCCAAGTGCGACGACGGCAACAAGTGCACCGGCAACGACTCGTGTCTGGCGGCCAAGTGCAGCGGCAAGGCGATCACCTGCGACGACAAGAACCAGTGCACGGCCGACGTCTGTGACCCGGCGACCGGCTGCAAGGCTGTGGCCCTCGCCGACGGCTTCAAGTGCGACGACGGCAACATCTGCACCAAGGGCGACTCCTGCCAGTCCGGCAGCTGCAAGGCCACCGCGCTGAGCTGCAACGACGACACGCCCTGCACCGCCGACAAGTGCGACACGACCACCGGCAAGTGCCTCTTCGTCCCTCTCAAGGACGGCGCCAAGTGCAACGACGCGGACGCCTGCACCGTCTCGGAGACCTGCAAGAAGGCCGTCTGTTCGGGCGTCGCCAAGGTCTGCGATGACAAGAACAGCTGCACGTTCGACACCTGCGACAAGCTCGACGGCTGCGTGTTCAACAAGCGCAAAGACGGCACGTCCTGCGAAGACGGCAAGACCTGCACCGGCAAGGACGTCTGCAAATCCGGCAAGTGCGTCGGCGTGGCCCAGGGCTGCGACGACGGCGACGCCTGCACGACCGACACCTGCAACGCCAAGACCGGCAACTGCACCTACAAGGCGACCAAGACCGCGCTGACCTGCAAGGACAACAACCCGTGCACCATCAACGGCTGCGACGCCAAGACCGGCAAGTGCACCGTCACGCTGTCACCGAAGGGCAGCGAGTGCGGCTTTGGCCAGATCTGCAACGCGGGCAAATGCGGGGCCGCGCCCATCGGTCCGGCGCTCGACATCACCGCCGGCGACCTCTTCACCTGCGCGCTGCAGGCGGACGGCAAGGTGCGCTGCTGGGGCTACAACGGCTACGGGCAGATCGGCAACGGCAAGAAGAGCCAGACCTGGGTCCTGCCGACCGAGGTCAAGGGCGTCACCCAGGGTCGTTCGGTCGCGGCTGGCCAGAACCACACCTGCGCGCTCCGGCAGAACAACACCGTGATGTGCTGGGGCCGCAACAACTACGGACAGCTCGGCGTCGGCGACAAGAGCGACCGCGTCTCGCCCGTCCAGGTCAAGTTCCTCGGCAACGCCATCGGCCTGAGCAGCGGCCGCAACCACACCTGCGCGGTGACCGTCGACAAGAAGGTCGTCTGCTGGGGCTATGGAACCAGCGGCCAGCTCGGCGACGGCGCGAACGTGTCACGCAACCTGCCAACAGCGGTCAAGGGCATCACCAATGCGGTCGCGGTCTCGGCCGGCGACAACCACACCTGCGCGCTGCGCAACGACGGCTACGTGATGTGCTGGGGCAACAACAGCAACGGCAAGCTCGGCAACCCGGTCACAAGCACCAACGTTCCCCGTCTCGTCGAGAAGCTCACCGCCGCCGTCGGCCTGACCAGCGGCTGGAACCACAACTGCGCGCTCAAACCTGACGGACGATCGGTCTGCTGGGGCTACAACGGCTGGGGCCAGCTCGGCAACGGGCTCACCGCGAGCAGCACCGAGCCGAAGGAATCGCTCAAGATCAGCAAGCTGTTCAAGGTCCGCGGCGGCGAAGGCCACACATGCGCCATCCGCTCACCGTTGGGCGATGTCTGGTGTTGGGGCAAGGGCACGCACAACCAGCTCGGCGTCAACGAAGCCAAGCACAAGAGCCTGCCCGAACAGGTCAAGAACCTCCGCAACGTTGTCTCGCTGGCGCTCGGCCGCTACCACACCTGCGCGCTGCGCCAAAACGGCGACGTGTACTGCTGGGGCTACAACTACTACGCACAGCTCGGCTACAAGGCCCACAGCGGATACAAGACCGTGCCCTTCCCGGTGGCCCCCGCGCCCGTCCTGCAGCCCCCGACGCAGGGATGTTCCAAGGACAGCGAGTGCGCGTCGGACGGTTCGGCCTGCAACAAGCCGCAGTGCAACGTGAGCACCGGCAAGTGCAGCTTCTCGGCCATCAACACCAACAAGGCGTGCGACGACGGCAACAAGTGCTCGTTTGACGATAAGTGCAAGAGCGGCGTCTGTCAGGGCACCGCGGTCGCTTGCCACGATGGCAACCCGTGCACCGACGACAACTGCACGCTCCAGACCGGACAGTGCAGCCTGTCGCCCTACCCCGGCAGCGCCACCTGCGGGTCCAAGAAGCTCTGCGGCAAAGGCCAGTGCTCGGCCACCGTCATCGGCTGGGCCAAGCGGATCGCGGCCGGGTCGAGCCACACCTGCGCCGTCACCCGTGACGCGGAAGTCTGGTGTTGGGGACGCAACGAGGTCGGCCAGTGCGGCAACGGCAAGAAGGGCAGCAACCTCCGCCAACCGGTCCCCGACAAGGTGCTCAACGTCAAGGACGCGGTCGATGTCTCGGCCGGCAACCGCCACACGTGCACGTTCGACAAGGACGGCATCGTCTGGTGCTGGGGCGCCAACACGTATGGCCAGCTCGGCAACGGCACCAAGTCCAACAACCTCAACCCGACCAAGACCAAGTTCATCGGCGGCAAGGCCACGGCGCTCGCGCTCGGCTACGACCACACCTGCGCGCTGCTCGACAACGGCAAGGTCAGCTGCTGGGGCTACAACGGTCACGGCGAGGTCGGCGACGGCAGCTACAAACACAAGACGACGCCACAGGTTGTCGGCAACCTCGACAAAGTTGTCGGCATCACCTCCGGTCAGTACCACACGTGCGCTTTGCGCTCGGACGGCTACGTCTACTGCTGGGGCTACAACCAGTACTTCCGGCTTGGCAACACGTGGATGGGCAACAGCAACGTGCCCGTCGTCGTGCAAGGTCTTACGGCGTCCGGCGGCATCTCCGCGGGCCTGTATCACACCTGCGGCATCAAGCCGGACGGTCGCGGCGTCTGCTGGGGCTACAACGGCTACGGCAACCTCGGAAACGGCCTCACCAAGCACAGCGCAGCGCCGGTCGATGTGCTGAAGATCGGCGACCTCTGGCAGATCGAGGGCGGCGGCAACCACACCTGCGTCATCAAGGCGGGCAAGGTCCACTGCTGGGGCTACAACGGCAACGGCGAGCTCGGCGACGGTACCGGCCAGCGCAAACACCAGCACACGCCCGTCCAGGTGCCCGGCATGGACAACGTCGTCCAGCTCGCAGCCGGCCACAATCACACCTGCGCGATGTGGCCCGAAGGCTCGGTCTTCTGCTGGGGCTACAGCTGGTGGGGCCAGGTCGGTGACGGCCGTATCGGCGGCGGCTACGTCGACAAACCGCGCCCCGTGTACCTGTCCAACAAGGCGCCCGGCGGCGCGGACGTCTGCAACGCCAACGTCGATTGCGCCGAGGACGGCAACGTCTGCACCGTCGCGACCTGCAACACCAAGACCGGCAAATGCGAGCACACCGCGGCCGGCGACGGCATGCAGTGCGAAGACGGCAACGCGTGCGTGACCGACGAAACCTGCTTCAAGGGCAAGTGCATCGGCGCCGAGGTCAGCTGCGACGACGGCAACCCGTGCACCATCGACTCCTGCGCGGCGCAGACCGGCGAGTGCGTCTACAGCCCGCTGCCCGGCGGCACGACCTGCGGCAAGTCCGGTGTCTGTCTCAAGGGCATCTGCGCCCGCAAGGCGACCGGCTGGGCCCACTACGTCGACGCCGGCGCGTACCATAACTGTGCCGTGCTGCAGACCGGCAAGCTCGCCTGCTGGGGCAACAACTACTACGGCCAGCTCGGCAACGGGCTCAGCCAGGCCAAGACCGGCAGCGGTTCGGAACGCTCCACCGTGCCTGTCGAAGTGAAGAACGTGACCCACGCGCTCGACGTCAGCGGCGGTGAGCGGCACAGCTGCGCGGTGCGAGAAGGCGGCTCGGTGTGGTGCTGGGGCAACAACACGTACGGCCAGCTCGGCGACGGCGGCAAAGCCCAGTCCGAGTTCGCGATCCAGGTCAAGGGCGCCGACAGCGGCTACTCCAAGGTCTCGCTCGGCCAGTACCACAGCTGCGGTCTCAAGGCCGACGGCACCGTCTCGTGCTGGGGCTACAACGCGTACGGCCAGCTCGGCGACGCCACCACCACGCAGCGACTGTTCCCGGTACCGGTGTCCAAGCTCGATAACGTCGTGCAGCTCGAAGCGTCCGAGCAAAGCACCTGCGCCCTGCGCAACGACGGCTACGTGTACTGCTGGGGCCACAACAGCAACGGCCAGCTCGGCAGCCCGCAACTGAGCGGGGCGTGGGAACCGGTCGTCGTCAACAAGCTGCTCAAGGTCGACCAGGTCGCCTCGTTCGGCTATCACGGGTGCGGACTGCTGCAGGAAGGCACCGTCAAGTGCTGGGGCTACAACGGCTACGGCCAGCTCGGCGACGGCCTGACCAAGTCCACCAAGCTCCCCGTCGATGTGCACGCGCTCAAGGGCGTCTCCAAGATCGCGGCCGGTCGAAACCACAGCTGCGCCATCGTCGGCGGCGGCAAAGTCTGGTGCTGGGGTCGCAACTCCTGGGGCCAGCTCGGCAAGGGCGACAAGACCAACAAGCACAGCGCGATTCCGGTCGTCGTCAAGGGCATGACCCACGCGCTGCAGCTCACCGCGGGCTACCGACACACGTGCGCGCTGTGGGGTGAAGGCTCGGTCTACTGCTGGGGCTACTCGGACTACGGCCAGCTCGGCAGCGGCCACAACGGCGTTGTCTCGGACGTCCCCGTGCTCGTGTCCGGCAGTGATGCGGCCCCGTTTGGCGGCGACAAGTGCAAGATCGACGCGGACTGCGCCGAAGATGGCAACGCATGCACCATCGCCAAGTGCGACAAGGACTCCGGCTCGTGCAAGCAGGTCAACGCGATCGACGGCTTCGGCTGTGAAGACGGCGACAAGTCACAACAAAGGACGTCTGCGCCAAGGGCTCATGCGTCGGCAAGAAGATCATCTGCAACGACGGCAACGCGTGCACCTCCGATTCGTGCTCGTCCGTGTCCGGTCAGTGCATCAACGCGCCCGCTCCCGGCAGCGCGGTGTGCGGCTCGGGCAAGGTCTGCAGCAAGGGCGTCTGCGCCGCCTCCGCACAGGGTTGGGGCAAACAGATCGCCGCCGGCGGCTACCACACCTGCGCGCTCAAGCAAGACGGCACCGTGGCCTGCTGGGGACGCGGCGACTACGGCCAGATCGGCAACGACCAGATGAAGAGCGGCCTGAAGTACCACCGTCCGCAGGCGGTCAAGGGCCTCACGGGTATCGACGCGGTCGCGGCCGGCGGAAACCACAGCTGCGCGCTCAAGAAGGGCGAGGCGTGGTGCTGGGGCTACAACGTCTACGGGCAGCTCGGCAACGGCGGCAAGAGCAACCTGAAGATCCCGGGCAAGGTCAAGAACATCAAGGACATCAAGAAGCTCGAGCTCGGCGACAACTTCTCCTGCGCGCTCCGCGCCGACGGCACGGTTTGGTGCTGGGGCTACAACAACTACGGCAACCTCGGCATCGGCACCAACAAGGTCGAGATCCTGCCCAAGAAGGTCCTGGGCCTGACCGGCGTCATCGACATCAGCGGCGGCCAGCATCACACCTGCGCGGTTCTCGCCAGCGGCTACGCGCGGTGCTGGGGATACAACAACTATGGCCAGCTCGGCAGCGGCTTCACGCAGACACGGTACGAACCTGTTCACGTCCAGGATCTCATCAAGGCGACGCAGATCACCGTGACCTACTCGTCTTCGTGCGCCCGCAAGTCGGACGGAACGCTGCGGTGCTGGGGCTACAACGGGCACGGCCAGCTCGGCAACGGCAACAAGACCAACAGCGCCTGGCCGCGATCCACCCTCAAGATCACCGACGCCAAGCAGATCTCCGGCGGTGGCCGACACTTCTGCGCGGTCGCCGGAAACGGCAGCGGCTGGTGCTGGGGCTACAACGGCTACGGCAACTTCGGCGATGGCACCAAGACGAGCTCGTCGCTGCCCAAGGAGATCAAGGGCGTCACCAACCTGCTGCAGCTGTCGGCCGGCTACGACCATACCTGCGGTCTGCAGGCTGACGGCACCGTCTGGTGTTGGGGTTACGATTACTATGGCCAGGTCGGCAACGGCACGTACAACAGTGGCGGCTTTGCCTCGGCGCAGCTCGTCATCGGCACGAACACAGCGCCCTACGGCTACGACAAGTGCAACGCGGACGCGGACTGCGCCGAAGACGGCAACACCTGCACCGTGGCGTTCTGTGACACCAAGAACAACGCCTGCAAGACCAAGGACGTACCCGACGGCTTCGGCTGCACCGACGGCGACAAGTGCTCGCTGTCCGACAAGTGCAAGGCCGGCAAGTGCGTCGGCACCGCGGTCAACTGCAACGACGGCAACGCGTGCACGTCCGATCTCTGCTCGCCCGAAAGCGGCAAATGCGTCGCGGCACCCCTGCCCGGCAGCGCGGTCTGTGGCGTGGGCAAGATCTGCAGCAAGGGCGCTTGCAGCGACAAGATCAACGGCTGGGCGACCGGCATCGGCAGCGGCGACTACCACTCGTGCGCCGTGCTGCAGGACGGTTCGGTCAACTGCTGGGGACGCAACAACCAGGGCCAGATCGGCAACGGCGTCAAGGGCGTCGACCGCCACATCCCGACCGCGGTGGTCAAGCTCAAGAACGCGACCGCAGTGGACGGCGGTGAGTCGCACACGTGCGCGCTGCAATCAGGTGGCGCCGTGTGGTGCTGGGGCTACAACAACTACGGCCAGCTCGGTAACGGCGGAACGGCTCAGACCAACTCGCCCGTCGCGGTGACCGGAATGAAGACGGCGGTGCAGATCAGCATCGGCGGAAGCACATCGTGTGCCCTGCTCGCAAACGGCACCGTGCAGTGCTGGGGCTACAACGGCCACGGCGAGCTCGGCGACGGCACCACCACCGCCCGCAAGACACCGGTCACGGTCAAAGGCGTCGACAAGGCCATCGCCATCGCGACCGGCTACTACAACACCTGCGCGCTCAAGTCGGACGGCTACGTGTGGTGCTGGGGCTACGGCGCCCACGGTCAGAACGGCTTTGGCAACACGTGGAATTACACCGAGGCCGTGCGCGTCAAGAAGGGCACGCGGTTCGAGGCCATCGGCAACGGTCACTACCACCAGTTCGGCATCGTCGACGGCGGCGTCCTGATGGGTTGGGGCTACAACAACTACGGGCAGATCGGCACCGGCGGGACAGGCAACAAGACCACCCCCGTCAAGCACGCCACGCTGACCGATGCGCTCGGCGTCTCCGGCGGTCACGACCACTCCTGCGCGTACACGCAACAAGGCCGCGTGTGGTGTTGGGGCCGCAACTCCCACGGCGAGCTCGGCAACGGCGCAACGAAGAACACGTACGCGTCCGTCGAGGTGAAGGCCGCCGGCGACGTCGCACAGATCGCGCTGGGTCGTCACCACAGCTGCGCGCTCCGCAAAGACGGCGTGGTCAACTGCTGGGGCCACAACAGCTACGGCCAGGTCGGCATCAACGTCAGCGGCATCCACGTCAACAAGCCCTACCCGGTCCAGGGCAGCGATCCGGCGCCCGGCGGCAGCGATACATGCAGCCACGTGTCCGACTGCTCCGACGACGGCAACCCGTGCACCGTGGTCGCCTGCGAGAAGGGCAAATGCGTCGCCAAGGCGGGCGCCAACGGCTTCAAGTGCAACGACGGTGACGCCTGCACAACCAACGACGCCTGCAAGGCCGGCAAGTGCGTCGGTGCGCAGAAGAACTGCAGCGACGGCAACCTGTGCACCACCGATACGTGCAGCAGCCAGGCCGGCAAGTGCGTATTCGCCCCGATCCCGGGCAGCGCGACATGCGGCGTCGGCAAGGTCTGCAGCCAGGGCGTGTGCAGCAGCAAGCCCACCCCATGGGCCACGTCCATCGCGCTCGCCAACTACACGACCTGCGCCGGTCACCCCGACGGCACCGCATCGTGCTGGGGCTACGCGGCACACGGCCAGCTCGGCGACGCGACCACCACGGAGAAGCACTCGCCGGTCAAGGTGAAGGGCCTCAAGGGCGTTACGTCGCTCATCGCGGGCGACGCGCACATCTGCGCGCTCAAGAGCAACGGCGCCGTTTCCTGCTGGGGGTTGGGAACGTCCGGTCAGCTCGGCAACAACGCGACGAGCAACAGCCCGGTCCCGGTCGACGTCAAGGGCCTCGGCGGGGTCACGCGAATCGAGGCAGGCGGCAACACCACGTGCGCGGTCAAGGCGGATCGCAGCGTCTGGTGCTGGGGCTACAACGGCTACGGCCAGATCGGCATCGGCGTGACCGGCAATCGCAAGGTCCCAACGAAGATGCTCAACCTCGATAACGGCGTCGAAGTGGCGCTCGGCTCCAACCACAACTGCGTGCTCGGAACGGACGGCTACGCGCGTTGCTTTGGCTACGGCTCCCACGGCCAGCCCGGCGACGGCTGGCACAGCCGCACGTTCTACGACGTGACCATCAGCGAGAGCATCAACAACCTCAAGCACGTGTCCACCGGCTGGCTCGGCATCTGCGCGTTGCGAGGCAGTGGCGAGACCTGGTGCTGGGGCTACAACGGCTACGGCCAGCTCGGCGACGGCACGACCACCAACCGCCAGGGCGCGGTCAAGGTCGACACCAACCAGACGTTCATCTCCCTCGTTGGCGGCGAACGGCACACCTGCGGCAAGACGGCCAACGGCGCGGTTTGGTGCTGGGGCTACAACGGCAACGGGGAGCTCGGGGACGGCACCAAGACCACCCGACGCAAGCCGGTCCAGGCGCTCGGCGTTCTCGGCGCCAGCCAGATCGCGGCCGGTCGGCATCACACCTGCGCGCTGCGAGCCGACGGTTCGATCGTCTGCTGGGGTTACGGCCACTACGGCCAGCTCGGCAACAACGTGTGGAGCAGCGCGGGAAGCTCAACGGTGCCCACCGACGTCCTCGCGTCGCAGAAGGTCCCCGGCGGCGGCAACAAGTGCCAGATCGCGGCGGATTGTTCCGACGACGGCAACCCATGCACGGTCGCCAAGTGCGACGCCAAGACCGGCGATTGCCAGCACGTTCCGGCGGCCGACAACTTCGCCTGCGACGACGGCAACGCCTGTACGTCGGGCGACAAGTGCACCAAGGGCACGTGCTCGGGCGGCAAGCCGAAGACCTGCAACGACAACAACACCTGCACGGTCGACACCTGCAGCGAAAAGACCGGCGAATGCGTCTACGCGCCCTACCCCGGCGGTGCGTCATGCGGCAGCGGCAAGACCTGCTGGCACGGCAAGTGTCAGAGCAAGGCCACCGGTTGGGGCAAGCAGGTCATGGCGTCGTACTACACCTCCTGCGCCATCGAGGCCGACGACACGGTGTCGTGCTGGGGCTACAACGGCTACGGTCAGGTCGGCGACGGCACGACCAAGAACCAGTACAAGCCCACCAAGGCCAAGGGGCTCGGCGGTGTCACGTATCTCAGCGGCGACTACTACACCCACTGCGCCATCCGGTCGGACAAGTCGCTGTGGTGCTGGGGCTACGGATCCCACGGCCAAATCGGCGACGGCGGCACGTCACATCGCTACGTTCCGACCCACGCCAAGGGCGTCGGCCAGGTCGATGATGCTGCCGCGGGCTGGTACCACACCTGCGCGCTCAAGAAGGGCGAGGTGTACTGCGTGGGCCACAACAACAGCGGCGAGCTCGGTCGCGGCTTCCGCAGCAACGAAAACCTCACGACATGGGGCAAGGTCCCGGGCCTGAACAACGTCATCGACGTCTCGGCAGGCGAACGCTTCAGCTGCGCGCTGCGCAACAACGGCAAGGTGTACTGCTGGGGCCACGGCTACCTCGGTCGCTGCGGCGGCAAGGCCAAGACGTCCAGCAGCGTGACCTCTGGCGCCAACCCCAAACCGCTCGAGGTGACCGGTTTGACGAGCATCACGCAGATCAGCAGCACCTACCAGGGCTCCTGCGCGCTCAAGTCCAACGGCACGATCTGGTGCTGGGGCCGCGGCAACTACTATGAAAACGGGGACGGCAAAGGCAAACACGCCTCAGTTCCGGTGCAGGTTACGGGCATCACGACAGCCGTCCAGGTCAACCGCGGCATCTACTGGGGCAACGCCATCCTGAGCGACGGGACCATCCGCCATTGGGGCTACAACCACTACGGCTACTCCGGCGACTCGACCGGCGGCGGCGGCTCCAACGCGTACAAGAAGCAGCCCGTGGCGCCCAAGGGACTCGACAACGTCATCTCGCTGACCGCGGGCTCATCGAGCAACTGCGCGGTGCGTGGCGACGGCGTCACGTTCTGCTGGGGTCGCGGCCAATATGGACAAAATGGCCACGCGATCGCGGCGACCGAGTACGAGCCACGGACCGTCTGGGGCAGCAACCCGACCCCCGGCGGGCAACCGACCGGCTGCGGTAAGGACGTCGACTGCGCCGAAGACGGCAACCCATGCACCGTCGCCAAGTGCATCGCCAAGACCAAGACGTGCAGCCACGTCGCCGGTCCCAACAGCGTGATCTGCGACGACGGCTCGCCTTGCACAACCAACGACGCCTGCAGCAGCGGCAAGTGCGTGGGTAAGACGAAGTGCAAGAAGTGCAACGTCAAGACCGGATACTGCGGCTGATTGCAACGGCCTTGGAGCCGCGGCGGGTCACTGCACGGCACCTCTTCATCGGTTCGCCCGGCTTTCTCATCACGTGAGAAAGATGGGTTAGCATCGGGCCAACCAGAGCCCGAGGAGCCGCCCATGAAACGTGTCGTCGTGCAGTACCGCTGCCGCCCGGACGCCGCAGACGCCAACCAGGCCGCGATTGAAGACGTGTTTGCCGAGCTCGCCCAGAGCCAACCCAAAGGTCTGAGATACGCCGCTTTTCGCGCCGATGATGGCGTGAGTTTCGTGCACGTCGCCGCGATCGACACCGACGACGACAGCAACCCGCTCGGCCAATCCGAGGCGTTCAATCGGTTCCAAGCCGGTCTGAAGGAACGTGTC
>Ga0209992_10002331_pt1 | contig 17620 bp, 8 predicted proteins | sample 2SBtaG_2_FD_182564 | JGI IMG/M metagenome (GOLD analysis project Ga0209992, IMG submission 182564) | Deep subsurface microbial communities from Kolumbo volcano to uncover new lineages of life (NeLLi) - 2SBTROV12_ACTIVE470 metaG (SPAdes)... | ecosystem: Environmental > Aquatic > Marine > Volcanic... | reverse complement strand
CCTGCTGAGCGCGCTGCGTCCCGACCTGGCCCTGCTGCTCCAGGCCCTGGGGAACCTCGCGGCGCTCGCGTCGGTGGGCGTCGCCTGGACCGTCGGCCGGGACGCACCGGAGGACCGCCGCGAGCTCCTCAGAGAGACCGCGGATCTGGCGCCCGTCGCCGATCCGTACGACTGGCCGCCCACGCCCGTGACCACGCGCGCCGTGCGCCGCCGCTGACGGTCCCCCTCAGCGCATCAGCCGGTAGCCGTTGTAGCCGAGGGACATCGACAGGTAGTTCCGCGCCTTGCTGTGCAGGCCGCCCTGAAGCTGCGCGAGCACCACGTCCTTGTATCGACCCAGCAGGACCGAGTCCCGGGTGAGGTCGTCGTCGCGCCACTGCTCGCCGGCGACGGCCAGGAGCGTCATCTGGTCGTCGATCAGGCGCAGGGCCTCCGAGGGCGCGCCGGTCTCGATCATGCGACCGGCGTGCACCAACGCAGCCCCGGCTCGGAACCCGAGGAGGTTCTTCTTCACGTCGCGATCGAGGGACGCGACCATGTCCTGCCGCGACGACGCGCGGTCCACCGAGACCACCACGCGCTCCTCGATGTTGGTCCGCGCGAGCAGGTCCTTGCTCTTGAGCTCCACGGTCGCGAGCTCCTGCGTCGAGCGGCCCGGCGGGACCCGCACCTTCAGCAGCACCACGTGGTGTCGCCCCAGGTGGAAGTTCGGGATGAGCAGCTTCAGCCCCTCGTCCGGCGTGCTCCGGCGGTCCGACGCGATGCCCAACTCCTCGGCGAGGCGCGCGTCCAGGGCCTTCTCGGTGGAGCGCGCCCGCTGCGAGGCCTGCGGGTCCATGACCTCGGCCCCCAGCACCTCGAGGATCTCGACGTCGTCGTCGACCTGGATCGTGAGACGCAGGGCCTGGGCCACGACGTGGGTGAGCTCGTCGACCTCGCGCCGCAGCACGTCCTCGATCAGCTCCGGGGCCCCGATGAAGTGGTAGTTGCCCTGGCCGTCGCCGGCGATGTGCATCATCAGGTCGCTGTTGAAGTCGAGGCCCACGCCGAGCGCGGTGGTCTCCACGCCCTCCTTGAACGCGTCGTGGACGATGCGGCGGATGGCGGCGGGCTGGACGTTCCCGGCGGTCGGCTCCCCGTCGGACAGGAGGAGCACGCGGCGGACGGCGTCGGAGCCGCCGATGGAGGCCATCCGATGGGCCACGGCGAGGCCGTCGTGGAGGTTGGTGGAGCCCCCGGACTTCACGCCCTCCAGGGCCCGCCGCGCGTCGCCGGAGGTCCCCAGACGGCCCATCGGCCGCACGACGGTGGCCGCGTCGGCGTAGGTCACGATGCCCAGCTCGTCGCTCGGCGCGAGCTTCTCCAGCAGCTTCAGGGCGGCCATGCGCGCGAAGTGGAGCTTGCCGTCGCCGCTCATGGAGCCGGAGACGTCGAGGGCGAGGACCAGCCGCAGCGGGGGCCTCTTGGGGAGCTCCTTGTGGGTGGCCTGGACGCCGATCTGAAGGTGGGTCTCGCCCCCGGCGCGCTCGACGCGGCGGTGCTCGGTGCCGGTGAACAGAGCGACCGCGCGGTCTCGGGGCACGGGGACGGACTGGTGGTACTGGGCCGCGAGGGCCTCGAGCTGCACCGTGTCGCCGTCGAGCAGGATGCCGCCGTCGACCAACGCCGCCATGTGCTCCCGGGCGCCGAATCCGCCGGAGTAGCTGCTGGACAGGTACCCGTCGCGGGCCACGGGCTTCGAGGGCTTCGCGTGCGGTTCGCCGCGCGGCCCGCGGCGGGCCGACGGAGTGATGATCTGCAGCCCTGCGGCCTTGTCCCGCTTCTTCTGGATGCGGTCCCGCACGTCGGGGGCGGCCGACTCCGCGGGCGTCGCGAGCGCGTCGCGTGAAGCCGAGGCGCGGGCGAGCTCGCCGTGGGCGAGGCGGGCTTCGACCTGCTTCTGCCTGAGGTCGGCCACGATCTTCTCCTGAATGGCGCCCAGCTCGCCGTCGGAGACGTCCCCCACCCTCTCCGCCCGGACGGGCGGCGCGGCCGGGATCTCGTGGTCCACGCCGTCGATCTCGGCCGACGCGGTGGGCTCGGGGTCGTCGCCGCACGCGAGACCCAGGCAGACGATGAGGAGAAGCAGTCGTTTCATGGGGATCTCTCGGCGGCACGAGGTCGGGGACGGTGGAGGTCTTCGAGGCGCTCCAGCTCGTCGGCGGCGGAGGCGACGGAGCCCGCGGCGACGGTGAGCTCGGCGAGGGCCCCGTCGGCCACCTCGAGGGCGGCGTCGACGTCTCGGCCCGAGGCGCGGACCTGCCGCGCCCGCACCTGATCGTCGAGCTCGCGGACCACGTCGGCGATGCGCTGGAGGCCCGCGAGGGCCGGGTGGTCGTCGCCCGCCACGTCGCGGTGACGGTCGAGGTCGGCGGCCAGGGCCTCCGCCGCCCGTCCGCTCGCGGCGAGGACCCGGGTCAGGTAGTCGCTCGCTTCGTCGCCGTCGCGCAGGCGGGTCCGGAGGTCGGCGACGCGGCGCGCGATCTCGCGCTGGAGGAGGCGCGCGCGGGTGTTGCGACGCCGGCGCGAGTCCAGGCCGAGCGGGACGAGGCCGATCAGCAGGAGCGCGGCGCCGCCGGCGAGGGCCGGGGAGGCGGCGGCCCAGGGGGATCCCAGGGCCGGTCGGTACATGAGCATCGCCTCGAGATCGCCGGACAGCGAGGCCCTCGCCACCGACGGGGCGACGAGGTACGCGTCCACGATCGGGTCCGTGTCCACGGCCATGGAGATGGTCCGCCCCGCCCGCAGCCGGTCGTAGTGGAGGACGGCGCGCCCGTCTTCCGTCACCCGGATCTCGGTCGGGGTCGGCTTCACCGTCACGAGGGAGCGGGTGCCGATGCGGGGAAACTCGACCCCCTTGAGCAGGGCGGCCGCGGGCAGGTCCTCGCCGGTGTGCGCGAACCGCCAAAGGCCGGTGACGGCGACCTCGATCTCGCCCTCGGAGGACGGGACGCCGAAGGCGGGGAACACGTCGGCGTTCGGCTGCAGAACGAGCGTGTCGCCGGCCTCGAGGGGCGGCGGCTCCACGGGGCCGAGGCCCGCCGTGACGCCGCCGCCGATGAGCGCCATCCCGAGGATGACCGCGATCGTGGCGGCGAAGCGGGGGAAGATCCTCACGTGGGTCATGGTCCGTGGAAGATCGACCCGATCACAAGGGAGAATGTTCCCCATGACCATCGACGCCTGGCTTCAGCACCCGACCTCCGGCTTCGTCGGGCACCCCATGTTCGCGTCCCTCCGCCGCTGGATGGGCATCGAGGTGGTGCCGGACACGATCCCGCTCGAGCTCACCCTCGGGGCGATGGACGCCGCGGGGATCGAGCGCGGCCTGCTGTCCGCGTGGTGGGGGCCCGGCGGACCGCTGATCTCCAACGACGACGTCGCGGGCTGGGTGCAGGCGGCGCCCGACCGGTTCAAGGGCGTCGCGTCCGTCGATCTGAAGCGGCCCATGGAGGGCGTCCGGGAGCTCCGGCGGTGCGTGCAGGAGCTCGGGTTCGTGGCGGTGCGGCAGCTGCCGTGGCTCTGGGAGATGCCCCCCAACGACCGTCGCTACTACCCCCTCTACGCGGCCTGCGTGGACCTCGGCGTGCCCTTCTGCCTGCAGGTGGGGCACGCCGGGCCGCTCCTGCCGTCGGAGCCCGGGCGGCCGATCCCGTACCTCGACGAGGTGGCGTGCGAGTTCCCCGAGCTGGTGATCGTGGGCGGGCACATCGGCTACCCGTGGACGGAGGAGATGATCTCCCTCACCCGGAAGTACGAGAACGTCTACATCGACACGTCGGCCTACACCCCGAACCGCTACCCCGAGGAGCTCGTCGAGTACATGCGTGCCAAGGGTCGGACGAAGGTCCTGTGGGGCAGCAACCACCCCATGATCCCGCCGCCGCGCGCCCTGCGCGGGATCGACGACCTCGGCCTCGACGACGAAGCCCGCTACCTGTTCCTGCACGGCAACGCCGAGCGGGTCTTCAAGCTGGGCGAGGCCGGGTAGAGCGCCGCTACGGCAACCCGCGGACGCCGCCCGCGAAGGTGACGCTGGGGAAGAGCAGCCGATCGGCCGACGCGCGGGCGGCGTCCATGGTGCGCACCACGACCTCGTAGGAGATGTCGTCCTCGGGGGCGAGGATCACGGCCTCGTCCGCGGGGTGGTCGGCCTTGACGATCTCGAGGGCGGCGGTGAGGGCGTCGAAGTCCCACCCGTCGCCGAGCCGCGGGATGGCGGCCTGCGGGATGGTCTCGGCGTTGCCGCGCAGCACGAAGCCGTCGTCCGTGATGCCCACGGTGAGGTGCAGAGGCTCACCCTCCGGGGGTCCGGTCACCACGATCCCGGGGAGGGACGCGTCGATCACGGAGAGGTGGACGAAGTGCGCCGAGATGAGCAGGAACGGGATCAGCAGCGTCATGAGGTTCATGAACGGGAGCAGGGTCAGCTCGGGGGCCTCGGCGGCCGCGCGGCGGCGGAAGGAGATGGGGCTGGAAGACATGCGAACACTCCATGGGCGTCACGATTCGGACACCCAGCGGTCGTGGACGTTCCCGACGGCTCGCCTGTGTCACGAACGCGACGGTGGGCGCCCGCCGGCACCCTCCGTCAGTCCAGGCAGGCCGGGCGGCCGGTGTAGCGGAGCTCGTACGGAACCCAGACGAGGCAGGACCGCGAGGACTTCAATCGACCGACGCAGACCTCGTCGCAGACCTGGTGTTCCTCGCGGTGGCCCTCCCGGCGGCTCTTCCCGTCGGCGGTGGAGACCACCCAATTCGCTGCGGACCAGCCGTTCTCGGCGCTGGCGGCGTCGACCTTGGTGACGATCGCCTCGGGCACCCCGTTCGCCCACATGCCGACCTTCGACCGCTGCGCTTCTCTCTGGATGGCGACCTCGTCGGGATCGGCCTCCCGGTCGAACGGATAGAGGTGCCCGTGGCCGGTGCGCAGCAGCTCGCGGCGAGCGTCGAGGCAGTCGACGAGGAGGCGGTCGTACTTGTCCTTCTCCCCCGTCGCGCGGCAACTGCGTGCGGACCGAGCGGCCACGTCGGCGCTGCCCCGGGCGAGCTCGAGGAGGTCTCGGGGATCCCACGTGCCCCATCGGTGGACGGGGCCGTACGTCTCGAGGGTGTTGACGCCCCGCAGCCGCGCCTTCCCGCCCCGCCGGGGCCCGTCGGCGAACACGAAGGTGTCCCCGTCGGTCCAGATCACCGAGCGGGTCGTGTCATTCAGCTCGAGGGTCGCGTGGAGGCCGTCGGGGAGCGGACCGTCGCTCGCCCGGGGGACGGTGGCGCAGGCGGCGACGGCGAGGACGAGGATGAGGATGAGCCGGAGCGGGCGAAGCACGCCCAGAGTCTAGACCCCGGCTCGCAGCCCGCACGAATGAGCCGTTCCCCCCGGGTAGCGACCCACACACGGCTCGCAGCCCGCCCGAATGAGCCGTTCCCCCCGGGTTGCGACCCACACACGGCTCGCAGCCCGCCCGAACGAGCCGTTCCCCCCGGGTTGCGACCCCCAGACGGCTCGCAGCCCGCCCGAACGAGCCGTTCCCCCCGGGTTGCGACCCCCAGACGGCTCGCAGCCCGCCCGAACGGGCCGTTCCTCCCGGGTTGCGACCCCCAGTCGGCTCGCAGCCCGCCCGAACGGACGCCGCGGGCGAGATCGACTTCGACAACGACGGCTCGCTCTCCTGCGACGACTGCGACGACAACGACGTCGCCAACTACCCGGGCGGGACGGAGATCTGTGACGGGCAGGACAACGACTGCAACGGCCTCGCGGACTTCGCGGGGGGCGAGGCGGACAACGACAACGACAACTTCCCGGTGTGCGCGGATTGCGACGACACCGACGCCAATACGTACCCCGCCGCGCCGGAGCTGTGCGACGGCCTGGACAACGACTGCGACGGCACCCCCGACGCGGACCTCGCGGGCGAGATCGACTTCGACAACGACGGCTCGCTCTCATGCGACGACTGCGACGACGACGACGGGACGGTGTTCCCGGGCGCGGTGGAGGCCTGCAACGGCCAGGACGACGACTGCAACGGGCTCGCCGACGCGGACGCCGCGGGCGAGATCGACTTCGACAACGACGGCTCGCTCTCCTGCCTCGACTGCGACGACAACGACGGGGCGAACTACCCGGGCGGGACGGAGATCTGTGACGGGCAGGACAACGACTGCAACGGCCTCGCGGACTTCCCCGGCGGGGAAGCGAACTGCGGCGGCGGCGCGGGCTACACGGGGGTCTACACGCTCAACCAACCGATCACGTACTCGTGCCTCAGTGGGCTGTACGGGTGGAACTTCTCCACCGTGAGCGTCGTGGACTCCAACCCGGCGATCGTCGTCACCGCGCCGACCACGCCCCCGGGGTCGATGACGGGGACCTTCAGCAGCTCGACCGCGTTCAGCGCCTCGTGGACCATCGGCACCTTGTGCGTCGAGACGTACACCTTCACCGGCAACTTCACGAGCGCGTCGACGTTCAGCGCCACCTTCACGTCGTCCTTCGTGGGCACATGCCTCGACTGCGTCACCAACTCGTGGACCGTCACCGGGACGCTCTGACGCGAAAGTGGGCTGATCCGGCGCGCTACGCCGCCCCCCGCCTCAACCGCAGTCGTAGGCGATCACGATCCGGCTCACGTCGGTCCCGCCGGAGCAGTCCGTGGCGGTCACCTCGACCTCCACGAGGTTGCGCGGGACGGGCCAGGTGCACTCGGCGGGCGGGGGCGCGAGCTCGAGACCGACCTCCAAGCCGACGGCCTCCGACAGGGTCGCGTCGCCGGACACCACCTCCCAGGTGACGTCCACGAGGTCGCCGTCCGGATCGGTGGTGCCGAACGCGTCCAGCACCACTTCCACGGCGTTGCACGACAGCCAGCAGGCGTTGGGGATGCGGCGCACGTACATGTCCTCGTTGTGCAGCACGACGGGGGGCGCGTTCGCCGTCTTGGGCGCGAGCTCCATCGGCAGCAGGACCGGCGCGGAGTGCTGCTCGCCGTCGTTCACCACGAGCTGCGCGAGGTACTCCCCGGGGACGTCGGCGTAGAACGTGGCGGTCGCGGCCGTGGAGTCCGCGAACGCGGCCTCGCCGAGCGGCGTGCGGCTCCCGAACGGGGCGAGGAGCAGGTCCCACCGGTGCTCGAGCAGGTCGCCGTCGGGATCGCTGGACGCGCTGCCGTCGAGCACGACCGTGGAGCAGGACGCGCCCGCGCTCAGCGTCGGCGCCGCCACCGGGCGCTGGTTCGTGCTGACCACGAGCACCTCCACGAAGTCCGGCGCGCTCGACCGTCCCCCCGCCTCCACCACGAGCGACAGCAGGAAGCGCCCCGGTCGGTCGGGCGTGAAGCACACCTCTGAGCCGTCCGGCAGGAGCCGGCCGTCGTCGAGGGTCGAGCCTTCGGGCCGAGCCGCGACGTCCCACTCGTACGTGAGCGCCCGCCCCCGCGGGTCCGACGATCGGGCCCCGTCGACGCAGAGCAGGTCGCCCTCCACGCCGTCCTGATCGGGCCCTGCGTCGGCGTTCGGCGCGGCGTCGTCGATCGTGCCGAGGACCGTCACGTAGGTGGTGTACGAGGTCGCGCCGTCCGGATCGACGACCTGCAGGGCGAATACATGGATCCCGGGCACGTCCAGCAGGACCTCGGTGATCGCGGCGTTGCGGGAGTCGTTCACCGAGAACGGGTTGCCGGGCAGCTCGGAGCCGGGGGGCGCCTCGTCCACCCGCCACTGCCAGCGCAGCTCGTCCTCGTCCGGGTCGTAGGAGCCGGTGCCGTCGAGCAGCAGCGGGGTGCCCAGGGGAGCCTGCTCCGGGGCGGACGCCCGGGCGACGGGCCGCGAGTTGTTGAAGAACGGCAGGGCGGCCGGGTCCAGGGGGCTCATGGACGGGCAGCCGGTGAGGACCGCGAGGGCGAGAGCAGGGATCCGCATGTCCTGCAGGATCCCGGAAGCGACGGAGCGCGTCCCCGGGCGTTTCGGTCCCGGTCGTCGGGCGGGCCACCGCGGGGGCCCGAAGAAAGCGCCCCGGAAGGACGGAATCGGGGGGCTGCTATGCTCCCGACGGTCGTCCGGAGCCTCTCCGGCGTCGCGAGGACTCCGGCGTGTCGAGCCTTCTGGTCACTCACGGACACCACTTCGGGGTGCGGTACGAGCTGCTCCGCCAGACGTCGATCGGGCGCTCCTCGAGCTGCACCATTCAGCTGTTGGACGAGAAGGCGAGCCGCCTGCACGCGTCGATCCTGCGCGAGGGCGCCGCCTTCGTCCTGCGCGACGAGGGCTCGTCGAACGGCACCGGGCTCAACGGTCGCCTGCTCCTCGAGCCCCGGACCCTGGAGCCCGGCGACGAGATCGCCATCGGCAACAACCTCCTCCTCTTCCAGCCCGACCTCGAGATCCTGCGGGACCTGGAGGGCGCGGGCTCGGTGGTCTTGGCGGCCCCCGTGGGCGAGACGGTCTCCGCCCGGCTGCTGGCGGCGGCGGGCACGCGGGCCCCGGCCTTTCGGGTGGAAGGCCTGCTCTCGGAGATCGCGGACATGCTCGCCGGGCCCCGGGGCGTCGGTCGCCCGGCGGCGCTCTTGGAAGCCGTCGTGCGGGGACTGTCGGCGGACCGCGGGGCCCTGCTCGTCGCGCCCACCGGCGGCGAGCCCATGAAGGCCGTCGCCACCTACCCCCACCGGGGCCGGGTGACGATCAATCGAGAGCTGGTGCTGCAGGTCCTGGAGCATCGGAACACCGTGCTGGCGGACCAGGGCGTCGCCGAGCTGACCGTGCGCGGCGGCCGGTCGCTGATCGAGGCGCGCGGAGGCACCGCGCTGATCGTGCCGGTGGCCCGGGGCGGCCGGGTGCGCGGGATCTTCTACGCCGACGCGGCCCTGGGAGACGGCTTCCGGGGGCTCCCCTTGGACGTGATCCAGTCGGTGGTCGCGCTCGCCTTCGCGCCGCTCCTCACCGGCGACCCCCAGGATCTTCGACCGGCCGGGCCCCCCACGGAGGCCCGTCGCCCCATCACGCGGAGCCCGGCGGCCCAGCGCGTGGTCGAGCAGGCCCGCGCCCTCGCCGACGACCCCTTCCCGATCCTGCTCGTGGGCGAGCCGGGCACGGGCAAGGCGTACCTCGCGCGGCACATCCACGGCCTGAGTCCGCGGGCCGCCGGTCCGTTCGTGGGGACGAAGTGCGGGGCGCTCGCCGAGGGGGCGGCGGAGGCGACGCTGTTCGGCAAGGAGAGCCCGGGCGACGACGCCCCGGTGCCGGGGCTGGTGGAGGCCGCGGCGGGCGGGACGCTGCTCCTGGACGAGGTCTCCGAGCTGTCCCCCGCGCTCCAGATCAAGCTGCTGCGTCTCATTCAGGAGGGCCGCTTCTACCGCGCCCGGGGCACGCGCCCGGTGCGCGCCGACGTCCGAGTCCTCACCGGCGAGCACCGCGATCTGCCGAAGCTGGTCGCGAACGGCGTCTTCCTGGCGGATCTCTACGAGCGGCTGCAGGTCACGCGCCTGGACCTTCCGCCTCTCCGGGAGCGGCTCGCGGACATCGAGCCCCTGGTCCGCGCCTTCACGCGCGACTTCAACGCCCGCACCGGCGCGGCGATGAAGGGGTTCACGGGCGAGGCCGTGGGGCTGCTCGAGTCCGCCGCCTGGCCGGGGAACCTGCACGAGCTCCGGATCGCCGTGAACCGCCTCCTCATCTGCGCGCCCGCGGCCACGGTCGAGGCCGCCGAGGTGGAGCAGGAGCTGGCCGCGACCCCCTGGAGCGAGCGCGACGTCGACGCCTCCCTGGGGGCGGACATCCAAGCGATGGAGCGCAAGGTGACGGCCCGGGCCCTGACCCGCGCCCGAGGCAGTCGCGCCCGGGCCGCCGCGATGCTGGGCATCACCCGGGCGGATCTCGACCGGCGAGTCGCGCAGTACAAGATCGACGCGTTCGGGCGATAGCGACGCGATTCCGCAGAAAGAGGCGAAGAAAAGCGGACCAGACACGCACGGATTCCGTGAGGGGGAGTGGGCCCCACGGATCCGCGGCGGGGCTCATCGGAGTCCGCCATGTCGCCACGCCACCTCGCCCCCTTCATCACGATCCTGTTCATCGCGACCTCCGCCGTCGCCGCGCCGTTCGACGTGCAGCTCGACATCGTCGGCGACCCCGGCGACGAGTTCGGGGCCTCGTTGGCCGCCCTCCCGGATGCATCGGGGAGCCCCTCGGTCCTCGTCGGCGCCCCGTCCGAGGGCGGCGGCACCGTACGCTGGTTCCACGGCGTGGGGACGGTCGGGTCCGGCGCGAGCCTCGCGACGTGGACGGGGGATCCGGGCGAGCGGCTCGGCGCTGCGCTGACCAAGGTCGGGGACCTCGACGGCGACGGGATCGACGAGGTCGCGATGGGCGCGCCCGACGGCGCCGGGGGCGCGGGCCGCGTGCTGATCGCGAGCATGCCGACGGACCCGGTGCTCGACGCAGGCAGCTTTCCGGTGGGCGCGGTGGCCTGGGTCGAGATCGTCGGGGCCGCGGGCGCCGGGCTCGGGACCGGCGTCCACGCCCTCGGCGACGTGGACGGCGACGGGATCCCCGACCTGGGCGCGGAGGACGCCGCAGGCACCCTCCGAGTGCTCCCGGGAGCGGCCCTGCTCGGGGGAGGGAGCGCGCCGGTCGACTCGATCGCGTCCGCCCTGATCAGCTGCGCCGGCCCCATCCGCGTCGCCGACGCGGGGGACATCGACCTCGACGGGCTCGACGACCTCGTCCTGGGCTGCCCCGAGGCGAGCGGGCCCTCGGGCGAGGTCGACGCCGGGCTCGCCATGCTCCTCCCCGGCGACCGCGTCGTCGGGACGGTCGACCTGGAGACCGCCGCCGTCGCCGTCCTGCGCGGGGATCGCCCCTTTGGTCGGCTGGGCGACCGCGTGACGGTGGCGGCGGCCGACGTGTGGGTGTCGGAGATCGGTGACGACGGGCCGGAAGCGAGTGGGTTCCAGGCGGCCGGTCCTCCGTCGTCGATCTTCGACACTCCCGTTCGGCGGCTCGTCGCGCCGGACGCCGCCGGACCCCTCGCGGTCGTCCCGGTGGGGGCCGGCGCCGTCCTGCGGCTCGCGTCGCTCTCCTCCGGCGTCGAGGGCTTCCTGGGGCTCGACGACCCCCTCGGCGGCGAGACGGTCCCCTCGGCGCAGTACCTCTCGGGCGGTCCCGGCGAGGAGTTGGGTGGCCGCCTGGACTGCGCCCCGACGGGCTCGGGCGCGAGCTGCGCGGCCTCCGGGCGCACGGGCTCGGCGGGCCGCGTGCGGGTGTTCGCAGACCTCGACGTCGGCGGATCATCGGGCTCCGAGGGGGAGGGCGGCGAGGGAGGCTCGGCCCTTCGGACGTCGCGTCGGAGCTCCGCCGCGGACTGGCACGAAGGGCGCGGGGCCGAAGACGCGTGGCGAGATCCGCACGCGGCGGCCCCGGGGCGCGAGGTCGGCCTGGCCATGCGCTGGTCGTCGCAGTCGCCCCTGACGCTCGACGGCCAGGATCCCGCCGTGCTCCTGGAGCGCGCAGCCGGCGAAGAGACCGTGGTCGACGGGCGCTTCGTCCACAGCATCCCCATCGACGTCCCGCGCGGCCCCGGCGGGGAGGCCCCGAGCCTCGCGATCGGCTTCGCCCGCGGCGCCGACGAGGGCTCCCTGGGCCTCCACTGGCGGCTGCTCGGGTTCGGAAGGATCGAGCGACGCGGACCCACCGGCGGGACCCCGCGGGGCCTGGCGGACGATCGGTTCGAGGTCGACGGCGTGCCCCTCGTGGAGGTCTCCCCGGGCGAGTACGAGCGGCGCGACGGGGTCCCCGGGCGGTTCACCTTCGATCCCGCGACAGACGTCTGGACCCATCGCCTCCGCGGCGACCGCGTCGAGTACGGGGCGCGGACGGGGACGTGCGGCGCGGTCGAGGCCGGACCGTTCGCGCGGCTCGACGGCCTCGCCGCGCCGTCGCCCGCGGGCACGCAGCGATGGTGGCTCTGCCGGACCCTCGACGAGCCCGGCAACGCCGTCGTCTACGACTACGCCGATCTGGCGGGCTGGGTGGTGCCGGCCGCCGTCGCCTGGGGCCAGGGGCACCTCTCGTCGCCCGATCCCGACGCGGGCGCCGCGGACCGCACGTTCACCGTGACGATCGCGCACTCCAAGGTCCGCCCGGACTCCCGCGCCGTCGCCACGCCGGGCGGGGTCGCGATCCGGGACCGCCTGATCCGCCACATCACCGTGAGCGGCGGCGCGCAGCCGAGCGCCCGGAAGGTCTTCCGCGAGTACGAGCTCGGCTACGTCACGGCCCGCCCGTCGAACGTCTCCCTCCTGCACTCCGTGGACCTCCTGGGCGCCGACATGCAGGGCGACGTCGTGCGCCTGCGCGAGTTCCGCTACCGCGAGTCCGGGGAGTCGGCGGTGCCCCTCACGTCCTCGCCGCCCGCGCCGGCGGCCGGATCCTTCGACACCCCGCCGCCCTGGGACCCCCTCCAGGACCTCACCGCCCAGTTCCCGGGGACGCAGGACATGTGGGCCAAGGTCGTCCGCCTCAACCACGACGCGCTCCCGGACGTCGTGTTCGTCGACCTGCGCCCCGAGTGGACGGGGGGCGATCCGCCGGTGTGCGCCGAGCGGCTGGACACGCAGGTCGACCCCTGCCCGGCCCCCGCGGCCTGCTCGAACGCCGTCCTCCCGACCTGCTACGAGACCACGGACCCCGTGTGCGACGACCCCCTCGGCCCCCACGCAGCCGGTCGGCTCCGCGCCTTCGTGAACGTGGGAGGGATGCAGTTCGTGGAGGACGACCGCGCGGCGGCGGTCCTCAACTGGTGGATGAACGAGCAGGGCCCCGTGGAGGGCACGCCGGACATGTTCGTGTCGTCGCTCCGCTTCGTGGACGTGAACGGCGACGGGATGGACGACCTCGTGGGGCCCCGGAACCTCCTCCTGAGCCCCGCCGAGGCGGACTGGCACGCCTTCGACGAGTCCCGGTACGACCCGTCTGCGGGTCCGGCGCTGCCCCTCCCCACGACCCCCGCGTTCCCCGGCATCGCCGCCGCCCAGTGGGCCGACGTCGACGGGGACGGGAAGCCCGATCTGATCGCCCAGGCCCCCGACCGCCAGGACGCGGTCCCGTCCACCGAGACCCACGCGGGTGGGCTGTGCCTGCGCCCCCCGACCCTGGCGTGGATCGTCCACCTGAACCGCAGCGAGGGCGACGTGTTCGCGACCGAGGCGATGCACATCGCGGACTTCGCCCCGCCCCTGTTCCGCATGAGCCTTACCCCGGTTCTTCCACGCGCGCCAGACGAGGTGTGGGGCCCCCTGGGCGATCACGTGAACCCCGACGCCATGGACGACCCCGTCGGCGCCCGCGACGGCCTCGCGACGGACTGCTTCCCCGACAACCCCGACTGGACCGAGGGCACCGCCGGCGACGACGGCGGATACCTGGTCACCGACGTCTCCCTGGCGCGGCTCGATCTCGAGGACGCGAACCTCGCCGTCGCCGGCTCCGGCTGGTCGTACGTCGCCCAGAACACGCAGCTCGTGGAGGTCGACGGGGACGGCTGCGTGGACGCCGTGGTGGCGATGGACACGACCCCCCTCAAGCAGAACAAGGCGCTGAAGGCGTCGTTCGAGGCCTACGAGGTCGCCCCGGACTTCTTCAGCGGCGTGTTCTATGGCGACTGCCGGGGCGGGTTCGTGCCCGCGGGCGGCCCCGGCGACGCGTTCCTGGGGTGGCCGTCGGCGCGGTACCGCGAGCGAGCCTGGGACGACGCCGTCCTCGGGTGCGGGAGCCTGCCCTTCAACGGCCTGGAGCTCATGACCGAGTGCAGCAGCCTCGCGCTGCAGCCGTGGATGTCCCGGGAGTGTTACGCGACCCCCAGCGCCGAGCTGTGCCGCTGCGGGACGTCGTGCGAGGGGCTGTACGACGTGTGCGCCGGCTTCTGCGGCGGGGCCGAGCCTCCGGCCATCGATCCCGACGACTCCGAGGACGCCCTGCCGCCGGCGCAGTCGGTCGATCCGCCGACGTGGCTGTCCTCGATCACGGACCCGATGCTCGTCTCATCCGCCGAGCCGTGGGATCCGATGCTCCGCCACCGCTTCGCCCAAGGCACCGGCCTCCGCGCCCCCGGGACGTCCCTCAGCGCGACGATCGGGGCGACGTTCGTCGATCTCGACGGCGACGGCCGCCCCGAGTGGCTCAACGGGTGCGGTCGTCAGGGATGGGACGACCCCCTGGACCCCGCCTACGGGCCCTTCTCGACGTCGGCCCCGGACTGGCCGCTGCTCGAGCCGAACTACCCCCTCGCGGCCTTCCACCCCCAAGCCCACGACGCCTTCGTGGCGCCCGGGACGGCCTGCGAGGACGCGTCCGCGACGGCGACGGGGGTCGAGTACGTCGGCGGCGTGAGGACGCCCGCGGCGCAGCGGTCGCCGCAGCTGGGTCGGGACCCGTTCAGCCTGCTCATCGACCTCGACGGCGACGGGTTCGTCGATCACCTGGAGCAGCACGAGTCGGGCGCGTGGACCGTCCGCCGCCAGGACCGGCAGGCCCCGGAGCACTCGCTGGAGGAGATCACCTACCCCACGGGCGTGTACCCGGAGGCCACGTCGCACCTCGCGTGGCGGGCGGGCGACCCCCTCGAGAACCCGCTGCTCCCCGGGCCGGACATGGGCATCGCGGAGGTGGTCGACGCCCGCGGCCGTCGGGTGTTCGCGAGGGCCGGGTGTCGCCTCGACGGCGCCTGGGCCGGGTGCGCGATCCAGGCCACGGAGACCCACCGGGGGGCGCTGCTGGTGGGCCTGTCGTCGACCCGCGAGGAGGTCCCCGGGCGCACCTGGGCGACCGCGGCGTACGACGCCACCGACCGCCCCGTCTCCTTGTCCTTCGACCTGTTCGCCGACGCCGATCTGCAGGCGATCGGCCGGGACGAGGTCGCGCCCTTCTTCAACCCCTCCTGGCGCTCCTGCGCGGTGCCCGTCCCCGAGTCGGGATCGTGGGACGCGAGCCTCGAGGCCTACCTGGACGCGTGCCTGAAGCACGCCACGCCGGGGCATCCGTTCGCGGCCTCGGACCTGCCCACTCACTGGCGCGACGCCGCCCAGTTCGTGTCGGCGTTCCCGCACGTCGACGGCGCGCTCGGCCTCGGCGTCTCCCGTCTCGGCGCCTTGGTCCCGCTCTCCGCGGGCTCGGCCGCGCCGTTCGGCCTGTTCGTGGAGACCCGCGACGTCGATCCCGCCGACCGCGCCCTGCTGCGCAGCTTCGCGGAGGGGTACGCGAGCACCGTCGACGACGACCTCGTCACTACCACGCTGCACGACCACCCCGGGCCCGGCCCCGCGCCGCGCCCCCTCCGCGCCACCACCACGGACGCCCAGGGCGGCGTGACCTCGGACGTGGAGACCCTCTGGGCGGGGTGGACGCCCAGCGGCGTGGTTCGACACGGCGGCGTGCTCTCGGTGCCGTCGACCGTCGGCCGGGACGCGTTCGGGCGGGCGACCACCGCGACGGACGCGCTCGGCAACGCGACGACCACCACCTACGACTGGTGCGGGCCCGCGGGCCGCGTGAACGCCCTCGGCGAGGGCACGTCCCGGAGCGTCGACGACTTCTGCCGGACCCTGGGCACCGCCGACGACGGAGGAGCGGTGACCTCGGCCGCGCGGGATGCACTGGGCTTCCCCGTGGAGGCGACGGCCACGCCGCGCACCTCCGACCCCGACGTCGTCACCTGGTCGGAGGTGGACCGCGATCCCGCGTCGGTGGGGACGTCGGCCCGGTCGGCCGTGACCGACGGGCGCGAGCTCTCCCGGACCTTCCTGGACGTGGCCGGTCGGGTCGTCCGCGGGGTCCGGTGCGCGCTGGATCCGTCGGTCGATCCGTCGGTCGGGCCGCTGCTGCCCGACTCGGCGTGCGTCCCGGGCACGGAGGTCGAGACGCGGGCGCTGTACACCGACGACGGCTTCCTGCACGCGGCCTCGGGCCCGCACCTCCCGGGATCACCCACGGTCTGGGCGGCGACCGAGCGGGACTCCCTGGGGCGCGAGGCCCTCGCGTGGTCGGGCACGGGGACGTTCGCGGACGCGTCGACGTCGCTGGGGCTGCTCGTCGCGGGCCCGGCCACGGCGATCGCGCACCACCACGACGGGCGCACGTTGTCGTCGACGAGCGGCCTCGTGCTGCGATCCCGGGCGGCGCCGCTGGTCTCGGAGCTGCTGCGCGGCGGGGTGGTGGTGGACCGCACCGAGCGGCGTCCGGACGGTCGCCCGGCCGCGGTCATCGACGCGGCGGGGCGCACGACGTCCTTCGAATACGACAGCCTCGGCCGCCTCGAGCGGACCCTCGGGGAGCCCTTCTTCGGCATGAACGCCCAGGGTTCGGCGGCCACGGTGCAGCCGGTCGTGGAGCTGGCGCGCGACGTGCTGGGGCGGGTCGTGGAGACGGTGGACGCCAGGGGGTCGACCTGGGAGACGGCCTTCGACGTGCTGGGGCGTCCCGTGGTGGGCACGGACCCGCTCGGGATCGCCTCGGCGACCGCGACGTACGCCGATCAGGGGCGCGTTCGATCGATCGCCGACGCGGACGGCACGACCGTCACGGCGACCCTCGACGCGCTCGGGCGCCCGCACCTGTCCACCTTCGCCGACGGGACCGTCGCGGCCGTCGCGTACGACGCTCACGGGGGCGTGACCACGGCGGTCGACCGGGAGGGTCGGGTGACGACCCACGCGCTTCAGCTCCTGCCGGGAGGGACCCGGCGGACGTCGGTCCAGCACGGCGACGGCTCCGAGGAGGTCGTGTTCACGCGGTGGGACGGGCGCGCGATCCGGCGAGTGGACCGAGACGGGGTGGCGGTGGACCTCGAGTACGACGTGCGCGGGCGCGAGATCCGTCGCCGTCGGGCGCCTGCGACCCCCCTGGACATCACGTCGCACCCGTCCGGCGACGTCGTCGTCGAGACGGGCTGGGACGACTTCGGTCGGCCGATCTGGAGCTGCCCGGGCGGGACGGCCTCGGGCGAGCTGTGCGCGGGCGTCGAGTACGACGCGCGAGGCTGGGTGATCCGCAGCCACGCGGGGCTCCCGCCGGGGCAGGTGGCGGCGGACCCGAGCACGTGGAGCTCCCTCGCGCAGACCGAGTACGGGTGGGCCGAGGACGGTCGCCTCGCGTGGACGCTGGACGCGGAGGGCCGGCTGATCGAGCCCGAGTACGACGCGGCGGGGAACCGGACGGGCACGCGGATCGACGGGGCCTGGACGGGCACGGTCCTGTACGACGCGGCCGGGACCCCCATCCGCACCGAAGACGCGGACGGCGTGATGACGCGCGTGACTCTGGACGCGGCGGGCCGGGTGGTGGAGCGGTGGCTCCCCGGCGCGACGGCCCCGGTGACGTACGCCTACCGCGCGGACGGTCTGCTCGAGTCCGAGGAGAACGGCGACGGCGTCGTGAACCCGGCGACGGGGGTGGACGTGCTCCACGCCTACGACGCAGCGAATCGGCGGGTGTCGACGACGGGCTGGAACGGGGCGTCGCAGGAGACGGGGTGGGTCGGGCCGCGGGCGGTGTCGGCGACGTCGCGGGACGCGGCGGGCGCGGTCGCGTC
>Ga0209992_10002329_pt1 | contig 17637 bp, 12 predicted proteins | sample 2SBtaG_2_FD_182564 | JGI IMG/M metagenome (GOLD analysis project Ga0209992, IMG submission 182564) | Deep subsurface microbial communities from Kolumbo volcano to uncover new lineages of life (NeLLi) - 2SBTROV12_ACTIVE470 metaG (SPAdes)... | ecosystem: Environmental > Aquatic > Marine >... | reverse complement strand
AATGGCGGGCTCGGGCTCGGGCTCGGGCTCGGGCTCGGGGCTCGGAGGCGGCTTCACCACCGGGACCGCAACCGCCGGGGCGGTGGCGCCGACCGCCGATTCCGGCTCGGAGCCGGGCTTGGCGAACACCAGCAGCGCCGCCGCCGCGATGGCCAGCCCCAGCAGGGCGATGAGCCGCCACGAGCCGCCGGAGTCCGTCGCCGGGACCGCAGGCTGGGCGGGCACCGCCAGGGTGCGATCGTCGGCATCCGGCGCAGCCCCGGCCGCGGCCGAGACGGCCTCGGCGGCCTCGAGGGCGGCGCGGTCATAGGTCCCGGACAGTCGCTCCGAAGGCTCCTCGTACAGGGTCTTGCCGGTGAGCTCGCCCGAGACCTCTTCCTCGTCGGGCACCACGACCTTGGGGATGGCGTCGGGGGCCCACTCCCACATGGCGCTGCCGCCCACGACCTTTTCCAGCTCCTGGCAGCGCTTCATGACCTCTCGCGCCGTGGGGCGATCGTCGGGTTCGAAGGCGACCATGCTGCGGATCAGGGCCAGGGCGGTGTCGGCGTGGTCGCCCATCGGGCGGGTGTCGCACTCGGAGACCTTGTTCTGGATCTTTGCAGCGTGCTCGCTCGCCGAGTCCCCCGCCAGCCCGAACCGGATCCGGGAGATGGTCTCGAAGGCGGTGACACCCAAGCTGTAGATGTCCGACGCCGGAGAAGCCTTGCCCGCCAACAGGGTCTCAGGCGCCATGTAGCGGAGCGAGCCCAGGTTGTAGTCCTGGGTCTGGGACTCCCGCTCCATGTGGTCGCTGCGGGCGATGCCGAAGTCCAGGACCTTGACCTCGCCGTCAGGGGTGATCCGGATGTTGGCCGGCTTGATGTCCCGGTGCAGGACTTCGAGCGGTCGACCGGTGATCGACGAGGGGCGATGGAACGCCACGTCGAGGGCATCGGCCACGTGCCGGATGATCTCGAAGCCACAGGACGGCGGGATCTCGTCGCGGAAGCGGTTCGGGTTCAAGAGCCAGTTCAGATTGACCCCGGGGATGAACTCCATCACCACCGTGGGGCGCCCGGCCAGGTTGATCAGGTCGTCGGCCTGGACGATGGAGCGATGGCGCATCATGCCCAGCAGGCGGGCTTCGTCGCGGATGCGGGTGGCCATCTCCTCGCCGCCGGCAACGTCGGAGCGCAGGAGCTTCAGGGCGACGGTCTTGGCGAACCCGGAATTCGTCTGCAGCTCGGCCAGGTAGACCTCGCCGAACCCGCCCACGCCGATGCGCTTGAGCAGCTTGAATTTACGCTTGGAAGGGCTCGCGGAGTCCGGCAGCACGGAGCGTAGTCTCGGTCGGGCGGAGGTGGGCGTCAAGGCACGGTGGAAGAGCCTAATGCCCGACCCCGCTCGGCGCCGGATCCCCGTCCCCCCCAGGACTCAGAAGGAGTAGCCGCTGAAGTCCCCGCCATCCCTCGGCTCGAGCTTGTGATCGCCGTAGCTGTAGTGCCAGACCCCGGCGATGGCGGTGAAGCTCGTGCCGGCGCGCAGGGTGCTGCCAAAGCTGGTGATGGCATCGTCGACCAGGATGGTGTCGATCCCATCGGTGATCGAGAATTCGCCGTAGCCCAGGTCTGGATCGACCACCTCGACGCCGCGCACCTCGACCAGCACGCCCTCCCACTGATCGGCGCTGGAACCGCTCAGATCAGCCAAGGAGAGCACCTCGGGTGCAGGCAGGCCGGGGTTCCCGGTCGCGGTGACGCTGGCACCTCCGAGGGCCAAGTTCAGCTCGGTCAGGCCGTCGTAGTCGAAGATCTCCCCGGTGACGGTCAGCTCCCGGCCTGCGGTCACAGTGCTCCAGGTCTCCTCCCACCCGGACTCGGCGTAGACCCACAGCCCGGACCAAGGCCCGCCGGCCGGCTCCTGGATCCAGAAGCCGTGCTCGCTGAGCGCCGTGACCACGACCCCGCTCAGCGTCACCACGTCGCCGATGGCGTGGGTGCCGTCCTGGACCGCGTAGATGCCGCCGCTCGTCGTGCTGCCGTCGCAGTCCTCGTCCACGTCGTTGCCCGCGATCTCGGCGTCGCTGGGACTCACGTCGGGATCGCTGTCGTCGCAGTCGTCCCGGGTGGCGCTGTAGCCGTCGGGGGCCTCACAGGCCTGGACCATGGCGCCGCCCTGGGCGCCGTGACCGTCGTCGTCTGCATCGACGGTCCAAGAAGCGGCGTCCGTCGCGTCCTCGTCGACCTGGGCGTCGCAGTCCTGGTCCACGTCGTCGCAGGTCTCGGTGGCACCGGGATGGACCTGACGGTCGTCGTCGTCGCAGTCCCCGTCGTTGGCGACGGTGTCCACCGGTTGCTCGCAGGCGAACACGTCGCCCAGCGGATCGCCGTAGCCGTCGTCGTCGTCGTCCGCCCACCAGGTGTCGCCGTGGACCAGGTCCGGATCGCTGTCGTCGCAGTCCTCGCCGCCGAAGCGCTCGTCCTTGACCCCGTCGTCGTCCTGGTCGCCGTCGCTGCCGTAGCAGGTCGCCTCCTCGGAGTCGCTGGCGACCACGGGCTCCTGGAGCAGGAAGGCCCCGGACAACAGGATGCCGCCGGCCGTCTCGGCCACGAGCTCGCCCACGATCAGGGTGTCCACCGACTGCCCGGTGAAGTCCCCGGTCTCATGGCCAGAGTCGACCCGGGCGAGCCGGACATAGCCCTGGGTGGCGTCGTGGCGGCCCTCCCAGGCGTCCTCGACCCCCGTGCAGTCCGACGTGTCCACCACGACGGCCGCAGGTTGGGCCCCGGTGGTGTCGTCCACGCCAACGCCGTAGTACCCGCCTCCGCAGACGCCGATCTGGTCGATGCGCACCGAGCACTCGAACCCGGTCTCCGTCGCGGCGTCGAACACCACGGTGTAGGTGCGCAGCTCGGGCGGATCGTCGGGGTCGAATTCATAGGTCGCGTCGAGCGACACGTCGGCGCAGCCGTCCAGGGTCGTGTCTGGCGCACCTGGAAAGGACAGCGTGAAGACAGCGTCGCAGTCTCGGCCGTCCGCGATGGTCAGCCCGGAGTCCCCGGTGTCGTCGCCGGAGAGGATGTTCGGCAGCTCGACACAGCCGGTGAGGGACAGGGCGAGGGGAAGGATGGCGGACATGGCAGCTCCCGTGACGCGTGCCCTGTACCCAGCGGGTCCCCGTTGGCCGCTAGCCTGTAACGAACGTTTACGGGCCGAAACCTGGGATCAGTCCCATAGCAGCCGTCGGGAAAGCTCTCCCTTCGCGGGCTCGCCGATCCTGGCCCAGGTCGGGACCTCTCCTCAATCACAGGTCTCGACCTGCTCAATCGTCGAGAGCCCAACCTGGACCAGGCTTGGCTTCGCCTGCTCGGTCCGAGCTTTCCCGACGACTGCTAGTCGCGCCCGGCTCAGCGGTCGTAGTCCTCGCGCAGCACGCCCATGGCCCGCAGCATGTCATGCAGCGGGGCGTCCGCGCCCTCGAAGCGATCGGTGCGCTCGCCGCCCTCGAGCTTCAACACGCCCCGAGGGCACACCGCAGCGCAGACCCCGCACCCCACGCAGCTGGCCCGGACGATGTTGCGTTCCTTCTGGGCATAGGCCCGCACGTCGATGCCCATCTCGCAGTAGGTCGAGCAGTTGCCACAGGAGATGCACTGGCCCCCGTTGGTGGTGATGCGGAAGCGGCTGAAGAAGCGCTGGAACAGGCCCAGGATAGCGGCTTGGGGGCAGCCGAAGCGACACCAGACCCGGCTGCCCATGATCGGGTAGAAGCCGACCCCGATGACCCCCGAGAACGCGGCGCCGATCAGGAAGCCGTAGGTCTTGTAGTACATGGCCTGGCCGCCGTCGGACCACCAGGGCCGGCCCAGGGCCTCGTGGATCCAGAGCAGGCCGGTCACGAACACGATGAGCACCAGCACCGAGTGGATCATCCAGCGCTCGATGCGCCACGCTCGCTCGCTCTTGTCCGAGAGCTGTCGCCAGGGGTCCCCCAGGGTCTCGGCCAGCCCGCCGCAGCCGCACACCCAGCTGCAGTACCAGCGCTTGCCGAAGCGGTAGGTGAGCAGCGGCACGGCGACGAAGCTCGCCAGGGCGCCCCACAGGATCATCGCCCGGCCCAGGGACCCGCCGTCGATGGTCCAGCCGATGCTGAAGGGCAGCAGATACTCGGGCTTGAGGGGCCAGAAGTAGGAGAAGTAGAACTCGGCCTGGCTGAATTGCTTGAGGAGCCCGGGCAGCAGGAAGGCGAAGCCCAGCTGGAAGAAGGCCACGCTGCCGGTGCGGATCAGGTGGTAGCGGCTGTGCCGGTATTTCATCGCCATGCGCACGCCGAAGACAAGGACCGCCAGGGTGTAGGCGAAGCCGTACAGGAACCACTTGTCGCTCGGCCCGCCCCGAAGCAGCTGGGAGAGGGGCTCCAGGATGGCCACGCCGCCGTGCAGCGGGTGGGTGCCCCAGCCGTCCTTCCACCAGTACAGGACGCAGTAGAAAGCGGTCATGCCGATGCCGGCGATCCACCCGGCCCAGCCCCGGCGATTCAGGCCCGAAAACCAGACCCCGTGGTTCTTGATGCCCGGCGTCGAGTCCTTGTAGAGCAGCCAGGCCGTCGCCGCGCCGCCGCCCCCGAGCAGCGTGGTGATCGCGAGCAGGGGCCACCACCCCGACGCCGACCCCGTGATGCCGAAGAACAGCAGCAACACCACGCCGGCGTTCACGGCGGCCCAGGCGAAGTAGACCGGCAGGGACTTGTGCTGCCCGGCCTCAAAGGTCTGCGCAGCGGTGGGGCGGAGCTCTTCGAAGAGCGCGACGTCGGGATCGGTGACGGTCATCGGGTCGCCTCCAGCTGCTCGAAGAGTGCGGCCCGGATCTGGCCTTCGTGCCGTGCGTGGAACTCGGGGTCGAAGTTGGCGTCGCCGAGCTTGGGCAGGACGTCGTCGATCGACGCACCCGCCTCGATCCAGCGCTCACAGACGTCGTGGCGATAGCGGATGCCCATCAAGTTGAAGCCGAGCACGGTGTGCCCGTCGTGCACGATGCGCAGGCTCTTTCGGCCGCTCTCGTGTTCCCAGTACAGGTTGTGCTGGCCGTCGTGTGGCAGGTTCGGCACGTCGCCGTAGACCTGGTACTCGATGTCCAGGAACTTGGCGCTGTTGAACCAGGTTCGCTTCACGTAGTCCTGGGTGCCGCCCAGCACGTTCTCCGCGCAGACCTCGCCTTGGAAGCGACCGGTGTACCAGACCTGCTGGATCACGTTGCGCTCGCCTTCCGGCGTGCGCAGCTCGGCGCAGTCTCCCGCGGCGAAGACACCGTCTGCACTGGTGCGCAGCTGCCAGTCGACCAGGATGCCCCGCGCGGTCTCGATGCCCGAGCCCTCGACGGCCTTGAGGTTCGGCCGGACGCCCGCCGTCAGTCCGACGAACTGGCACGGGATGCGGTCGCCCTGGCTCGTGCTCACCGCGCCGGCCCCGCCGTGGCCGTCGTCGTGGATCGCCGAGAGCTCGGTCTGCAGCCGCAGGTCGATGCCCTCGGCGTGGATGGCCCGGGACACCATCTGCGCTTCCTCTGCCGGCAACACATTGTCCCAGTAGCTCCGCTCCCGCACGAGCATGGTCACCGGGATGTGGCGGGTGTGGAGCATCTCCGCCAGCTCGATGCCGATCAGGCCCCCTCCGACGATCACCGCGTGCTGTAGCTGGGGCGTCATGCGCTCCAGGCTGACCAGGTGCTGCAGGGAGTAGAGCCCGTGGACGCGATCGAGGTCCTGGCCTGGCCAGCCGAAGCGGTTCGGCTGGGACCCGGTCGCGAGCACCAGCCGATCCCAGGCCATCGACCCGCCGTCCTCGAAGTGCAGGGTCCTGCCTGCGGTGTCGATCCGGGTGACCCAGCCGCGCTTCAGCGCGATGCGGTTGTCCGACCAGAAGTGGTCCTCGTAGGGCTTGGTGTCCTGGTACCTCAGGTGGCCCATGTAGATGTACATGAGCGCGGGCCGACTGTAGTGGTAGGTCGACTCCCCCGAGATCAGCGTGATGCGGACGTCGGGGTCGCGCTTGCGAAGGTGGCGGGCGACGGTCGTTCCGGCGATGCCGTTCCCGAGGATGGCGACGTGCATGTCCTCAGGGTACGCCGGTCGCCTCCATGGGTTTCGGACCGGGAGCGGTCAGGGGCAGGTGGTCTTGACCGGGACCGGGTTCGACACGCTGATCACGCCCCCCCAGGCACACATGCAGGTGCTCGTGTTGTTGAGCAGGGGGAAGTTGTTGTTCGTGACCGTCACGGCGCCCGCGCTCCAGGGCGCGACGGTCACGGGGACGCAGGCCTGGGGTGCGCCCTGGGCCGCGGAGACGGCCGGGTTCGTGGGCGTGATGCACATGCTGAAGGTGCCCACGTTGGACATGGGCGCGAAGTCCTGGATCGTGGCGGCGAGCTGGTTCTCGATCATGACCGTCTGCTGGCTGGTCACGGTGAGGGTGCCCGGAGCGACCCCGAAGGTGCAGGTGATGCTGGCCGTGTTGCAGACGGGATTGGGCATGACGGTCCCTGGGAAGTGCAGCTTGGGGGAAGTGTAGTCGAGCCTTGGGCGTACCGTGGGTACGGGAGGACGCTTGGGTTCGATCCCATCGGTGCTGCTGCTGATCGCGATTGCGTCTGGTGTGGTGTACGGGACGTACCTGGGCATGCGCCTCACCCGGAATGCGGCCCGCCTGCACCACTGGCTGGCCCAGCGGAGCGAGCTCGACCGGTTGGGGCTGCGCCCGAGCTTGCGGCCCCGCAACCTGGCAGCGGCGCTGGTCCTGGGCACGCGGTGGCTGGAGGCGCCGGTGTTCGGCGCCCGGGTCGGGGTGGGGTTCCGCGGACACAACGACCAGGTGCGGATCAAGGTCGGCGGCCCTGGAGTGCGGTCCGGGCTGGCGCGACCCCAGGTGCCCCTGGCCCACGGAGACGAGACCCGGTTGGCGGAGCTCCTGCCGCCCGAGGTGCTGAGCGAGACGGCCCTGACCCAGGGGCTGACCTATGCCCATGGCCGCCGCCAAGCGGCCAAGGTGGCCCAGCGCACCACGGAGCTGGTGTTGGTGATGCTCCTGCGCCTCAGGACGCTGCCGACACTGGCGCTGCGGCTGGCGGACCTGGCCCTCGACGAAGCGCCCATCCCGGTCCGTGTCCTGGCCCTCCAGTTGCTGGCGCAGGTCGACCCCGACGCCTCTCGCGAGACCAGTCGCGAGCTGCTGGACCACGCCGACCTCGGCCTGCGCCAGGCGGCGGCGCTGGGCCTGGGCGAAGAGGGTCTGGACGTGCTGCTGGCGTTGGGCCTGTACGAGGGCCAGTCGGAGTCCACCTGGAAGGCCTGCCTCGCGGCGGCGCTGCAGGGAGAGGGGGCCACAGCCCGGGCGGGACAAGCACTGGGCGACACGACGGGACCCCGCAAGGCCTTCGTCCTGCAGACGCTGACGCCGTCTCCCGACGGCCGCTCGCTCTACCTGACCCACCTGTCGGACCCCCACCCCGGTGCGCGGCTGGCGGCGGCCCAGGGCCTGGCGCACTGCGGCCTCCTGGCCGACGTGGAGCCCCTGCTCGCCGCCAGGACCCGCCACACCCTGGACCGCCCCTTCGCCCGCGCCGCCGACCAGGCCATCGGCCGGATCCAGCACGGCCTGGGAGGGCAGGCCGCCGGAGGCCTGGCCATCGCGGAGCCCGGTGCAGTGGGCGGGGAGCTGACCGTGTCGGAGCAGCTGGACGGCGGCCAGCTGGAGATCTGCCGGGAGCCGGAAGAGCGGTGAGGGCCTTGCCCTTCCCCTCACCCCCTGAACAAGATCACGCAGCTTCGTCCTGGATGTAGGTCTTGACCGGGTACTTCATCGCGACGGGGATGAACAGGATGGCCGTGACCAGCATGCAGGCCGCGAAGAACCAGTAGTAGTCGGCCCCGGCCAGCTTGCTGCTGCCGTCGTCGTTCAGGATGAAGAAGTTCACGGCGGACACGAAGACATTGCCCAGGGACACGCTCATCAGGAACAGGGCCATGATGAAGGACTTCATGGCCTTGGGGGCCTGGGTGTAGCTGAACTCCAGGCAGGTGATGGACACGAAGACCTCGGCCGCCGTGATGATCACGTAGCTGAAGAGCTGCCAGGCGATGTTCACGGTCTCGCCGTTGGCCAGCCAGATCTCGATGATCGCGGGCATCGCGAACGCCGGCACGGTCAGGAACAGGCCGATGCTGATCTTGCGGAGCGGGGTGAGCGGGAAGACCTTGTCCAAGAGCGGGTAGAACCCGATCCACTTGACCGGCCCGATACTGAACCCGTTGAACAGCGGGATGAACGTCATGATCATGATCGGGTTGATGGCCTGGATCTGCGAGGAGAGCCACTCCACGCCCAAGAAGTTCTTGTCCATGTTCTCGGCCTGGAGCACCCAGGCGCTCCCGGTCTGGTCGAACAGGGCCCAGAACATCGCCACGAAGCAGTAGATGACCCCGAGCCGGAGCACGGTCTTGAGGCCTTCGCCGGAGAAGGTCTCCTTCACGAAGTCCATGCCGCTGGGCGGCACGTGGATGAAGACGTTGCGGCCCATCCAGAAGAACAGGGTGGCCAGGGCCATCAGGATGCCAGGGACGCCGAAGGCCACGTGGGGGCCGTAGTGGGCGAGCAGCCACGGGGTGAGCAGCGTGCTCGCGAACGCCCCCAGGTTGATGGCGAAGTAGAACCAGCCGAAGACCTTTTCCAGCAGGTGGGCGTTGCTCTTGCCGAACTGGTCGCCGACGTGTGCGGACACGCAGGGCTTGATGCCGCCCGAGCCGATCGCGATGAGAGTCAGCCCGAGGGCCAGTCCCATGCGGGTCTCGTCGAGGGCCAGGGCCAGGTGCCCCAGGCAGTAGACGACCGACAGGGTCAGGATGGTCCGGTACTTCCCGAAGAAGATGTCGGAGAGCAGCGCGCCGAGCACCGGGAAGAAGTACACCGCCGACGTGAACAGGTGGTAGTACCCCTTGGCCTCGTCGCCGGACATGAAGTCCTCGCCGCCCGTCGCGTCCATCAGGTACTTGGTCATGAAGACGACCAGGATCCCCTTCATGCCGTAGAAGCTGAAGCGCTCGGCCGCCTCGTTGGTGACGATGTACGGGATGCCCTTGGGCATCTCGGTGCTGGCGACCGGCGCGGACCGGTACTGGGACTTGGCCATGTGGATCTCGGGGGAAGGAGCCGTCCTTATAGGGACTCCATCTCGAAGGATCCAGCGTCAGCCCCGCTCGTCGGGGGCTGCCGGGTGGGCTCAGGTCCCGCGCACCGAGGCCAGGATCAGGTCCTCACGCAGGACCCGGACGGCCTCTGCCGATCCCAGGACCTTGGAGAGCGTGGCCTGAGGTGCCCCGCGGGTGCGGGCCCGCTGGAGCACACCACGGCTCGCCTGCAGGGCCAGGTCGATGACCCGGCTGGCGCGGCTCTGGATGCCGACCCAGGCCTCCAGGTCCAGCTCGCCGTCGAGCTCGCCCAGGAAGCCGGAGAGGGCCGCCGCGAGGCTGCCCAGGGTCTGGAGCTCCAGGAGCTGACGGCTCCACGCGCTCTCGCGCTGCCAGAGCACCTGAGCCTGGTCTTCGACCGCGTCCAGGCGCTCCTGGATCACAGCGGTGAGCAGTTCCTGCGGGCAGTACTTGAGGGCGGCGGTAGACATCGTTGCCAGGGAGATCGGAGAACCGATCCCGACCTTGAGCATCCGCTGAAAAAAAGCGCGGGCTCGGCGCCATCGGCCGGGTCACCGAAGTTGATCGGAGGATGGCGACGCAATCGTCCGTCCTGCTGTTGTGACTGTGCTGAAGTCGTGGCTCGCGTCACGTCGATGCACAGGCGCAGCGGCAGGGCGGGCGAGGGCGAGCCAGAGCCGGTGAACTTCGATGATCCGGCCGATCAGCCCTGCCAGGTGGGCACGTAGTCCAGCAGCTTCTGGAGCGCCGAAGGCCCGATCTGCGGCGTGTCGGCCAGCTCGTCCATCGTGTCGATGGGCCGGGCATCCATGATCTCGTCGACCGCGTTCGATGGCAGATCCACGTCGATGTCCAGGACCTCATAGGAGGCCTGGTTGGCGATCTCGAGCACCACCGCGGCTTCGTCGGCCGTCATGCTCACCCCCTCCCACTCGCCGTCTCCGCCGCTGCCGCCGCCGTCGAGGTAGGCCAGGATCGCCAGGATCGACGCATCGCCGACGTTGGGGGTGGCGTCGACTTCGTCCAGGTCGTCGAAGGGGTCGTCGTCGTCGGTGCCGCAGAGGCCGTCGGCGCCGTCCCGGTGGTCGATCAGGGCCTCGGCTGCGTCCTTGTCCAGCGGCACGTCATCGTCGAGCTCGGCCAGGTCGGTGGCACAACCGTTCAGGAAGGCCAGGATCGCGGCGACGTCGTCGTCGCTGAGGCCCAGCCGCTCCTGGGTCGACAGAGCCGATCCCGAGTCGCCGGACGGATCCAGGATGTGGGTCTCGTTGAGACAAGCCAGACCCAGGACACAAGCTGCGATGACGGCCACGATGCGCACCGGGTCAGGCTATCCCCGTCGACGCGCGGGCCAGGGCCAGGTCCGGGTCAAAGGCGGCGACCCGGTCGCGCAGGCGGGACACGCTCAGTCGAGCACCGAGCGAACCCGTGCCGCCAGCTCCTCGGGCAGGAAGGGCTTCTCCAGCAGCTGGATCTCGCCGGCGGCGACCCCGGCCTGGAGCACGCGGTCCTCGGTGTAGCCGCTCATGAACAGGACCTTCAGCTCGGGCCGGATGGCCACCAGCTGCTCGGCCAGCTCGGGCCCGCTCTGCCCGGGCATGACCACGTCGGCCAGCAACAGATCCGGCGGCGGCACGAGCCCCTCGAAGGCCGCCAGGGCCTGTTCGCCGCTGGCTGCGGTGTGGATCGTGTAGCCCACGCGCTCGAGGACCTGGCGGGCAGCGGTCAGCACCAAGGCCTGGTCCTCGACGATCAGCACGGTCTCGGCACCCCCGACCGCCTTCTTTCCGTCGATCCGGGGCTGCCACGGCGTCACGGGCTGGTCTGTCGTGGGCAGCGTCACGCGCATCGTGGTGCCCTGCTCGCGGGCCGATCGGAGCGAGATGTTGCCCCCCATCTGCTCGACGATGCCGTAGCAGGTCGCAAGCCCCAGCCCGGTGCCGCGGCCACCCTGCCGTGTCGTGAAGAATGGCTCGAAGATCCGCTCGTGGAGCTGCGGATCGATGCCCTCGCCCTCGTCCTGGCACAGGAACTCGACCTGGCCCGACCCGATCCGCTGGACCGCCAGCTGGAGCCCAGAAACACGAACGCGAACGCTGCCGCATCCCAGAACACCGGGTCTTGCAGTCCGCTTCGCCGGCCGGCGAGCACGAGCACCGGAGCGGTGGCCAGGGCGGCGCCGGCCACGCCGAGCAGGGCGAGTCCAGAGCCCAGCCACACGCCCGCCAGCACGGCGAGGGCGAAGGCGCCGTAGGCCAGCTTGGCGCGTCGTCGGCGAGACAGCTCCGGGGGACCCGCCAGGCCGGTGGTGAAGGACTGGCTCTCGAGGGCTTGCTTCAGGGGCTGCACCGGACCTCCGAACATCTCGCCACATCATAGGTCGCGCGCCCGGTCGATTGTCAGCCGCCCGAGACCAGGTAGACGGCGCCGGCGTTGGTGCCCCCGCTGTCCTCCTGGGTCGCGCCGAACAACAGATCGGGCAGGCCGTCCCCGGTGTGGTCCCCAGCCGCGCCGACTCCATGGCCGACCCGATCCGCGCCCAGTCCAGGCCAGGAGGCATCGGCGTCGGCGGCCGTCAAGGAGCCGCTGAGTGGCCCATAGAACAGGTAGACCGCGCCGCTGTCGGTGGCCGCGCCGTCGACCTTGTAGGCCCCGACCACCACGTCGCCGTAGCCGTCGCCGTCCAGGTCCCCGACCAGGTCGGCGTCGACCCCCAGCTCGTCGGCAGCCCCGTCGCCCAGGATCACGGCGTCGGCGCTGGTGACCGACACCGAGCCCGTGAACTTGGTCGTGCCCAGATAGGCGGCGCCCTGGTTCGAGCCCGCGGCGCCGTCGTAGCTCGGGGCACCCAGGATGACGTCGTCCAGGCCGTCGCCGTCCACGTCGGGACCGCCGTGCACGCTGTAGCCCACCGACTCCCCCGCGGTGCCCCCGGTGGCCCGTGCGTCGGCGTCGGCCAGACTCGCCGATGCGGTGAGCGGTCCCAGGACGACCCAGGCCGCGCCCCCGGTGCTGGCCCCGGCGTCGCTGAACTGGGAGCCGATGAGCAGGTCGGCGGTGCCGTCACCGTTGTAGTCCCCGCCGCCCGACAGGCTGTACCCGGACCGGTCGCCGCTGGTCTCCCCGGTCAGGATCGCGTCGGCTGCGGTGTCGTCCAGGCTGCCGCTCACCGGTCCGAAGAACAGGTACACGCTGCCGCCGTCGGTCAGGTCGTCGTCGCCGGCATCGGCACCGAAGACGGCTTCGGCGTTGCCGTCCCCGTCCTGGTCGGCCAGGACCAGCGCGTCGATGCCCAGGCGGTCGCCCGCCGCCCCCGAGATGGTGGCCGTCGCCCCGCTGGAGAGAGTCATGCCGGCGGTGATGGGGCCCGCGACCACGTAGCCCACGTCGGCGCCGTAGCCGCCCAGCACCAGGTCGTCCGTGCCGTCCCCGTCCAGGTCGCCGCCGCCCTGGAGCGACCAGGCGATGCTCTCGCTGGAGCCGCCGGCGAGCTCGGCGTCTGCGTCCGTCGCCAGATCCACGGTGCCGCTCACCGGCCCCAGCAGCACGAAGGCAGCGCCGCTGCCACCGCCGACCTTGTGGCTGCCGACCAGCAGGTCGTCCTGGCCGTCGCCGTCCACGTCGCCAGCCCCCGTCACGGCCTGGCCCAGCCGGTCGTTGTTGGCGGCACCCAGGATCACGCTGACGCTGCCCGCCAGATCCTGGTCGCCGGCCAGCTGGCAGGACGCGTCGCCGTCGGCGCAGTCGTTGTCCAGACCGTCGCCACAGACCTCGAGTGCGCCCGGGTTCACAGTGCCCTCCGCGTCGTCGCAGTCCCCGGGCAGGGCGGTGAAGCCGCTGGGCTCGTCGCAGCTCTCCTGGGTCGCGACCGTCAGCCCATAGCCGTCGCCGTCACTGTCCAGGTACCAGGTCTCGGGGTCGACCGGGTCCTCGTCGACGCTGGCGTCGCAGTCGTTGCTGGCCCCATCGCAGAGCTCCGGTGCCCCGGGGTAGGTGTCGGCGCTGCTGGGGTCGCAGTCGGTGGCGTCGGCCACGTGGTCGGTCGGCGCATCGCAGGCCAGCACGCTGCTGGCCGGGTCGCCGTAGCCGTCGCCGTCGGTGTCGTCGTACCAGGCGGTCGTGTCGGTGGCGTCCTCGTCGACCGCCGTGTCGCAGTCCTGGTCGCTGTCGTCGCAGGTCTCGCTGGCGCCGGGGTGGACCGAGCCGTCGCTCGGGTCGCAGTCGCCGGGGCTGGCGACGGTGTTGGCCGGCGCCTCGCAGGCCACGGTCACGCTGGCGGGGTCGCCGTAGCCGTCACCGTCGCTGTCGTCGTACCAGCTCGTGGCGTCGCTGGCGTCCTCGTCGATGGTCGTGTCGCAGTCCTGGTCCGCGTCGTCACAGGTCTCTGTGGCGCCGGGGTAGACCGCCGCATCGGCGGGATCGCAGTCCGAGCCGTCGGCCACGTGGTCCGAGGGCGCGTCGCAGGCTTCGACCGAAGAGGCCGGGTCCCCGTAGCCATCGCCGTCGGTGTCGGCGTACCAGGTGCTCGGGTCGGTCGGGTCCTCGTCGATGGTGGTGTCGCAGTCCTGGTCGGCGCCGTCGCAGAGCTCCGGGGCCCCGGGGTAGACCGCGCCATCGGTGGGATCGCAGTCGGTCAGGTCGGCGACGGTGCCGGCGGGGGCGTCGCAGGCCACTGTGCTGTCGGCGGGGTCGCCGTACCCATCGCCGTCGTCGTCGGCGTACCAGGTCGATGCGTCGGTGGCGTCCTCGTCGACCGTGGTGTCGCAGTCCTGGTCCGCGTCGTCGCAGGTCTCGGGAGCGCCGGGGTAGACGTCGGCCCGGGCGTCGTCGCAGTCCGTGTCGTCGGAGACCTGGTCGGTGCCCGGTGCACAGGTCTCGACCTGGGTGGCGGGGTCGCCGTAGCCGTCGCCGTCGGTGTCGTTGAACACCACGACCGGGTCGATCACGTCTTCGTCGACCTGGGGGTCGCAGTCGTTGTCCAGCTCGTCGCAGAGCTCCGGGGCGCCGGGGTAGCGGGTCGCGTCGTCGTCGTCGCAGTCGCCGTCGTCTTCCGTCCAGCCGTCGCCGTCGTCGTCGTAGCAGGTGGTGCCGTCGTCGACGAGGGTGTTGCAGTCGTCGTCGATGCTGTTGCAGAGCTCGCTGCCGTCGGGGTTGACGGAGGGGTCGGTGTCCACGCAGTCGTCGCCCAGGGTGCCGTCCTGCTGGGGGTGGTCGGCGGCCTGGAAGCCGTCCCGGTCCTGGTCGAAGTCATCGTCGCCGTTGCAGTCCTGGTCGACCCCGTCGTACCAGACGTCCGTGGCGCCCGGATTGACGGCGATGGCGCTGGGCTGGGCGAAGCCCTGGCCCGTCACGATGGCGTAGTCGTCCGGAATGGCCCGGGGGTCGTCCCAGCAGTCCCAGCCACCGGCCTCGACCGCCGGGTAGCCGTCCTGGTCCTGGTCGTCGTCGTTGCCGTCGCAGTCCTGGTCCACACCGTCGTACCAGATCTCGTCGGCGAAGCCGTTGACCGCCGGATCCAGGTCGTTGCAGTCCCCCTGGCCCGCCAGCACGCCGTCCCCGTCGAGGTCGGTCGGTGACCAGTCCACGCAGGCGACGGACAGCACGGTCAACCACAGCATCGGGACTCCCAGGATCGGCTGTGCAGGCCTAACACCACGCGACCCGGGTCAGCCCGAGCCCGTGACCACCGCGACGGCACGGAGCTCGATGGACTTGCGCACCACCCGGTCCATCGCCCGTGCTGCGGCGTCGGTCCAGGTGTCGCCCGCCGGCAACGCCGTCCAGCTCCGGGCCGTCTCGAGCAGCTGGGCCATCTGGTCCAGGGCCCGGGACAAGGGTGCGGTCAGGGGTTCCGTGGGCACCGGGTCCGGTTGGTGGCCCACCGCGGCCTGGAGTCCATCGAGGTCGCCCGCAGCGAGGGCGGTGCGGGCCGCGTCCAGCCGGCGCCAGGCACGCTCTGCAGCGTCTTCGCCCGGGAGCACCAGCGCAGCGTGCGGGGTGCTCAGGGTCTGGAAGACATAGGCCCGCTCCGGGCCGAAGTCGGCGGTGAAGTACCAGGCCTGATCGGGGTGGTGCAAGAAGTGCCAGATGTCGTTGACGGCCCGGTCCTCGTCCCGGGGCAGGAAGGCCGCGACCGGCAGGCCGTAGCGGACCTGGTGCGCCGGGCGGTCCAGGGTCGCGTTGTCCATCAGGCTCAGGGGCCGGGTGACCTGCTGCAGAGGGATCCACAGGTTGAGCAGGTGGACCGGCGAGCGGCGGTTCTCATGGAGCGGGGACTGGTGGCGGAACAGCCAGGGCGCTGCGCCGCGCAGGATCTGCCGGATGGGTGTGCCGTCGACGTCCTGGTCGGCATGCACCGTCACCGCCGGGCGGTGCCCGGTGCGGGTGTTGGCGTCGCCCTGGCCCGTGACGTCCAGGCCATTGGGTCCGGCCCGCCGAAGGATGAAGCCCTCGGGCGCGATGTAGACGATGCGCAGGCGCCCCCCCGAGCTCAGGCGGAGCGGGGCCCAGAGCAGCGCCCGACGGACCGCCGCGATGTCGGCGTCGGTCACCGACCCGGCGGCGCAGATCGCCGCCAGGCGAGCTTGGAGATCGGCGAGCCCGGACAGGTCCACGTGGGCGAAGCCCTGGCGGCTCAAGGTGGGATGGAAGTCGGGGCAGGCGTCCAGGTCCCGCACCGGGCACGACCGGACGTCCCACTGAGACGCGGGGCCGTCCATCGGGTGGGCCACCGCTCGGCCCAGACCGGGGCGCTCGGGGTCCGGGGCCACGTCGGCGGGCCGAGAGAAGGCCAGCGGCGAGCGCACCTGGGCGACCCCGGACACTCAGCCCCTCCCCGTCCGGACCATCAGGCGGGTGATGCCGTTGACGTAGTTGCTCTCCAGCCGGGTGACCTCGCCGGTCGGGGCCAGCGCGGGGAAGCGCTGCATCAGGGCCTCGAAGAGCAGGCGAATCTCCAGCCGGGCCAACGTGGCGCCCAGGCAGAAGTGGGTGCCGGTGCCAAAGGCCAGGTGCGGATTGACCGAGCGGGCGATGTCGAAGTTCCCGGCCCCGTCGAACACGTCCTCGTCGCGGTTGGCCGACGCGTAGTAGAGCACCACCTTGTCGCCCTGGGCCACGGGCACGCCGCGGATGGTGGTGTCCTGGGTCGCCGTGCGTCGGAAGCAGGTGATCGGCGACGTCCACCGCAGGATCTCCTCGGTCGCAGATGCGGAGAGTCCGAGGGGGTCGGACCGGAAGGCGGCCAGCTGATCCGGGTGCTCGTGCAGGGCGAGCAGCCCGCCGGAGATCGCGTTCCGGGTGGTCTCGTTGCCCCCGATGGCCAGCAACAGGAGGAAGTTGACGATCTCCATCGCCTCGAGCTGCTCGCCGTCGACCTGGGCGTGCATCAGGGTCTCGAGCAGCGACTCTGGCACCGCTCGTTCGCCGGCCTCGACCTCTTCGATCAGCGCCGTGCAGTAGTTGTAGAACTCCAGCGCCGCGATCCGGGCGTCGTCGGGGTCGAAGTCGATGCGCGAGACCCGGTCGCTCCAGTCGAACATCCGGTCGCGGTCTTCGACGGGCCAGCCGATCAGGTCAGCGATGAGCACCAGCGGGAGCTGGGCGGCGACCTCGGCCACGAAGTCCGCGGTGGTGCGGTTCTCGAGGCGGTCCAGGATGGCGGTGACCGCGGCGGAGATGGCCCCCGCAAGCCGGGCGGTCATGCGCGGGGTGAAGCCTGTCTGGACCAGGCGTCGGTACTTGGCGTGCTGGGGCGGATCCATCGTGATCATGATCAGCGCCGAGACCTCCAGGTCGTCGGGATCGGCGTCGGGGATGTTGATGCCGCCCCGCTGGGACGAGAACACCCTGGGGTTCTTGCTGATGGCGACCACGTCGGCGTGGCGGGTGATCGCCCAGTAGCCAGGGCCCGAGGGCTCCTGCTGGAACCAGACCGGCGCCTCCCGGCGCAGCCAGGCGAGCTGGTCATGAGGCACGCCCTGGAGGTACTGGGCGGTGTCGTAGAGATCGATGGTGTGGGTCACGGGAAGGGTCCTAATCGAGCCACGGGCCAGGACCTGTGGTCAAATCGCCACAGACCGCCCTGGCACGGTCACCATGCCCCCGGACCCTCCCCCCACCGACCCCACCGAGCCGACGGTCGTCGACATCGAAGTCGATCCCGGCGGCCTGACGGAGCCCCTTCCGCGGCTGGCGCTGCCGCGGCGGATCCGGGGGATCTGGAAGCGGGATCTGCGGCTGCGCGGGGAGCTGGTCGGCAAGGGCGTGCTGGAGCTCACCGACCAGGGGCTGAGCGTGAAGCGGGCCCGGCGCAGCACGCCGCTGCGCCAGGGCCTCTGGCTGTTCACCTGGGCCGGCTGGTGGGTGGTGGCGCTCACTTCGACGGTGGGGCTCGCGCTGACCGCGGTCGGGGTGGCCAACAACCTGGATGACTGGCGGACCCTCCCGCTGACGGT
>Ga0209992_10002327_pt1 | contig 17641 bp, 13 predicted proteins | sample 2SBtaG_2_FD_182564 | JGI IMG/M metagenome (GOLD analysis project Ga0209992, IMG submission 182564) | Deep subsurface microbial communities from Kolumbo volcano to uncover new lineages of life (NeLLi) - 2SBTROV12_ACTIVE470 metaG (SPAdes)... | ecosystem: Environmental > Aquatic > Marine >... | reverse complement strand
TCGAAAGCGTTGAAGTATGATCCGTGTTGGTCGTTACCGTCGTGGACAAAGCGTCCCTCCTCTCTAGCTTGTTAAGGAGTCGACGGTAGCGGCCTTCTTTCTGGGCCATGCCTCATAGGATCTAACGGGCGGGCTTGAACTCGACGCGTCGGTTCATCCGCCGCGCGAAGGGGGTGCCCTCGGTCATGAGCGGTGCATTCTCGCCGTGCGCCTCGATCTCGAGCCGCTCCTCGTCGACCCCGCCCTGTTCGACCAGATAGCGTCGCACGGCTTCCGCACGGTCACGCGAGAGCCGGAGGTTGTGGTCGTCGGGGCCGGTTTCGTCGGTGTGACCGGAGATCACGAACCGGGTGTCCAGGAGCTTCGGGTCACCGAGCGCGTCCGCGAACTCGTCGACGTTCCGGCGGGCCGCGTCGTCGAGCTCGGCGCTGTCGGTCGCGAACTGGATCTGGAGATCGAGCTTCGGCGGGCGGATCGAACGCGTGCGCTCGCCGAAGAAGCCGACGATGTCGGCCGATCGGTAGAGCACCTCGCCGCGGCCATCGATGCGCTGAGCGACGTGGGCGACGGCGACTTCCTGGTGCGGGCGCGCGTCGAGGGTTTCGCGAAGGCGCCGCACGAGGCGGGCTCCGTCCTGCGGCTCGAAGGCGACGACGACGTCGCCGCTCGAGATCCCGAGCTGACTCCGTTCGACCGGCGTGCGGGTCACGACCGCGAAGACGAGGTCCCGCCCGACCGGGGGCTGCACCTCGAGCTCGAAGCCATCCGATTCGTTCGGGAGATCGACGTCGCGATCCGCGCCGATCCGACCGTCCTGCGCGTTCCGACGCGGGTAGAGCAGCGTCGTCGCGCCGTGGGTGTCGACGTGGAGCGCGGTCAGGTAGCCCGCGCTCGCCGATCCGAAGCGGTAGACGATCTCGTCCCCGATCCGCACGGCTTCCTCGGCCTTCCCGTCGGCGCGCAGGATCCGGATCGAGACGTCCTGCCCCGGCCACGCGGTCTCGAGGGCTTCGAGGGCCGCGACGGTCGCCTGGCGCGGAGAGTCCGCACTCGCGATCGCGGCGAAGGTCGTCGTCGCGAAGAGCGCGAAGAGGGCGAGCGCCGCCGGGCGACGCAGGAGGGAGGTCGGTCGGGTTCGATTCGTCATGACAACTTCCGAAGGCGGACCGCCCCGCGCACGCGGGCGAGGCAGGCCAATCGATATCGCGTCGGATCCGGAGCGACCTGCTCCGTGATCTGGATCGTCTTCATTTCACCGCTCGCGGGATCCGGCGGGTCCAACATCGCGGCCCCCTCGACGATCCCGACGACGCAGACGCCACAGCCGCCGTCGCCACATTCCCAGTCGAGCGGTCCACCGGGATCGACTCCGGCGGCGCGGACCGCCTCGAGGACCGTCCAACCCGGCTGGGCCTCGAACGTGACCGGTCCCGCCTCCCCTTCGAGCACCACCGCGATCCCGTCCGCGTCGGACGTGGGCTCCGACGCGGGCTCTTCCGTGGGCAATGCCGAGAGCATCGTCGCCTCCTCGTCGATCGGAGGCGCCGAGATCACGGTCGCTTCTTCTGCAGGCGGAGCCGAGCGCATCGTCGCTTCTTCCGGATTCTCCACGCCAGGCACCGTTTCGTCCTGACGCGCGAGCGCACGGAGCCGGGCCCCGAGACCGAGGCGAGTCGGCGCTTCCTGGATCGGTGCCTCTCGCGTCGGCGGAGGTTCCGCCGGCGGCAACGGAGGTTCTTGTTGTGCCAGCGGGGGTTCGTTGGCCAGGATCGGCGGCGTCTGCTCGGAATTCGCAGGCGCCGTCGCGGTCGGGTCTTCGAAGACCGGCTCGGGCTCCGGGGCCGACAACACCCGGAAGCGCTGACTTCCAGCGCGGAACTCGTCGCCCTCTGCCAGCTCGGCGCGCCCGGTGATCCGCAAGAAGCTTCCGTTCCGCGCGCCCCGGTCGTAGACGCGCAAGCCGTGGGTCTCCGGCACGACCTGCGCGTGCCGACGCGACAGCTGACCGTCTTCGGCGTCGAGGACGATCGCCGAGTCCCTTCCAATCATCGCGCCCTCTGCCGGGATCGCGTGGCGCCCACGCCAACCCCCGTCGGAGCCATGGTGGGCCAGCCGCCAGCCGTCCGCCGCGGACTCGACGACCAGGATCTGTGCCCCGAGCCAGAGCTGGTCGCCCTCGCCGATGAGTCGTCCATCCGGCCCGACGAGACGCATCCACACGCCGCTCCCGTCGCCCTGGTCTTCGACCACGATCCCGTCGCCTTCGACCGACACGACCGCGTGCCGGTCCGCCAGGGCCAAGTCGTCCGGGAACTCGACGTCGACGCCGCGACGGCCGATTTCGCAGCGCGTGTCGAAGTCGTGCTCGCGCACGACCGACCCGTCCGGGCGGATCAGCGCGAGTCGGGCCCGTCCGTCGAGCACGATCGTCATCCGACGAACCACGCCCAGGCGATCAGCCCGAGTCCAGCACTCGCGATCAGGCCAATGATCCACCAGGAGAGGGCCCCGCCCTTCCGTCCCGTCGTCTCGCCGAATCCCTCTGCTTCGGTCGCCGCCGCCATGTCGTCGCGACCGAGTCCCTCGGTCACGCAACGCAGGTGATCCCCGCCGAACACCAGGTTCATCCCGACCTCGAGCACCACCGGTTCGTCGGTGTCGTGCCCGTCGATGGCGACCTGCCGACCCGGCTCTGGCGTGAGCACCCAGTCGCCGGCCTCGTTGCCGGCGATCTCGGCGTGCTCGCGACTCGCCGACGCGGTGTAGAGACGCAGGTCGTTGTGCTCGGCGCGGCCGATCCGAACGCGCCAATGTGCCGCATCGAGCCGCAGTCGCTCGCCCCGTCCGAGCGAAGGCTCGATCCGCTCGAGCAACATCGGGTGCAGCGACGCGCTCGGCGCGATCGCGGTTCGCGACGTCGTCGGCGCCTCGTTCACGGCGACGTCGACGGGCTCGGGCTCGGGCTCGGGCTCGGGCTCGGGCTCGGGAGGAACCTCCTCGACCGGGGCCACGCGCGTCGCGTCGTCCTCTGCCGGCGCTTCGATCGGCGCCGATTCGAGACGCGCCGGAGGCGCGAGGGGCCCGGAGAAGGTCGTGTCCTCCGAGTCCCGCGCGTCGCGCCCCTCTTCTCCGTCGCCGTCGGACAACGATCCGCCCCCTGCTGCGAAGCCCTGACAGCAGTCGAGCGGCAACGGGTGCGCGCTCCATCTGCGGTGGGCAGGCAGAGGTTAATTCAGCGGCGAGACGAAGCCATTCGAAGCACCGGCTTCGTCAAGGCACTGCGGAGAACGGTCGATCGGGCACGGGAACGATCATGAGTGGACGCCCCCGGAAAAGACCCCTTCGGTCGAAGTCGACGCACACCCGCAAGCGCGCCGCGCGATCCGGCCGGACCAGCTCGCGCAAGCCGCGAGCCGCCTATCCACGTATCGCCGGCATCGATGGACGGCATCCCCTCGCCCGCACCGCCCCGAGCGCGATCGTCCCCTACCCCGCCCGTCGCCGCCGGGACAGCGAGGTCGTCTACTTCAATTTCGCGCTCGCGCGCGAGATCGGGCTCCTGCCGGCGGCTCACGCGGATCGGCTGACCGCCGGGCTGCGCGATGCGCTGCTCGACACGTTCAGCCTGCAGATCGTGAACGAGTGGGACGAAGCACACGGACGCCTTCCGAGCGCGGCGGACCGGCGCCCCCATCCGTACATGGCCACGCGCTACCTGCAGCTGCAGCATCCGGACAAGCGCGGTCTCAACTCCGGCGACGGCCGCAGCATCTGGAACGGCATGCTCCGGGGACGAGCGGGGGCCTGGGACGTGTCGAGCTGCGGGACCGGCGTGACGCGCCTGTGCCCGGCGACGTCTGAGCTCGGCGAGTTCTTCCAGACCGGCAACGTCCTGACGGATTACGGCTGCGGCACCGCCCACGTGGACGAGGGACTCGGCGCGGCGCTGATGAGCGAGGCCTTCCACCGCAACGGACTCCGGACCGAGCGCGTGCTCGCGGTGCTCTCTCTGCCCTCGGGCTTCGCGATCAACGTCCGCGTCGCTCCGAACCTGCTGCGGCCGTCGCATTTCTTCGGCCTGCTGCGGCGACGCGAAGACGAAGACCTCCGCCGTCTCGTCGCCTACTACGCGGAGCGCGAGATCCGCGACGGTCGCTGGCCGAAGCTCCGTTCGTTCCCGTCCCGGGTGCGGCACCTCGCCAACCGCGTCGCGATCGACTTCGCGCGCGCGGTCGCGACCTTCGAGAGCGAGTACGTCTTTTGTTGGCTCGACTGGGACGGCGACAACATCCTGACCGACGGCAGCATCATCGACTACGGCTCCGTCCGGCAGTTCGGCCTCTACCACCGCTCCTATCGCTTCCAGGACACGGACCGGATGTCGACGTCGATCCCGGAACAGCGCCGCAAGGCGCGTCAGATCGTGCAGCGCTTCGTGCAGATCCGCGAGCTGGTCACGACCGGTGAGCTGCCCTCCCTCGCTTCGCTCGCGGACGATGCGACCCTCGAGCGATTCGACGTCGAGTACGAAGCGGAGCGCCGTCGCCTCTTCCTGCGACAGGTCGGACTCGAGTTCCGGGACGCCCGGGCCTTCGAACGCTCGCGCCCGGAAGCGCTCGAACGCTTGCTCGCGCTTCACAATCGATTCGAGCGGAGCCGCTCGTCCCGGGGTGAGCACGCGGTTCCCGACGGCCTGTCGTGGAACGCGATCTACTGCATGCGCGACGTGTTGCGGGAGCTGCCCGACGCCCTCGCTGCGCGACGCGACGAGGCCGATCCGCGCCTCTCGCCGGACGAGTTCTACACGATCGCGCTGTCGGACTACGCCTCTCGCGCAGACCGTCGATCGACGGATCACCGACGGCGGCTCGCGCGCCAATATCAGCAGGCCTACCTCGATCTCGTCGACGTGCTCGCCAAGCGCCAGCGCCGCTCGCGGCAATGCACGCTCGAACGCCTCGCGCCCCGCGCCCGCGAACGGAACCCCTGGGCCCGCATGACCGGCGACGGTCTCACCCATGCGACGCGACGCCTCAGCGTGAATCGCCGGCGCCTGAAGCCCGAGGAGTCGCATCGCCTGGTCCAGGCCTTCGCGGACTTCCAGGAGCGCGACGACGCCCGAAAGCCGAATCTCGCCGGCGAGCGCCCCCTCGTACAGCGCTTGCTGCGCGATCTCATCGCGCTGACCCACGACTTCCGTGAGAGCCTCTAGCGCACTCCCCGGGGCGACCTCCCCCCGTTTCGTGCTGCCATCGGTCGTCGCGCCGAACAAAAACACGAAAACGAGGCGAAATTTTCTGTGACTGTGACCACCATCACGGAAGCGAATGCGCGTCCGACGGATAAATGGGCCAGCCCCGAAGCGCGCTCGGTTCCCCGAAACCCGCCCCGAGCCGCCCCAGTGAGGTCGCCGTGGACGAGATCAGCATCACCATCGCCTTTGCCCTGCTCGGGCTGACCTGGCTCACGCTTCGCGGCATGGATGGGCGCGAGGGTCGGCGACACCGCCGCTAGGCCTCGTCACGGTGCCATCGCCCGACGCTCCATCGCGCGGGGCGCATGCGTCTCACTCCCCTTCACTTCTCCTTCACTTTCCCCTTCGCAGTCCAGCGCTTTCCCGCGCGCGCCCGCGGCGCGTTGCCTATGGTTGCGCCGCCCCCGCCTCGCCCCGGTCGTCGGACGCCGCTCCCCTCCCCGCGAGCGTGACGACCGGAGAGCACGCGCCTCGCGCCGCGCGCGTCCAACGAATCGATCGACATGAACGAACCGCTCCACAGGATGCTGACGCCGCGATTGCAGCGTTGGCTCCGCATGATCGCCGACCACTCGAACGGCGTCGCGACGACCTGCGTCGTGCTGACCCTCGTCGCCCTCGTCTACACGTTCTTCTTCCTGGGCATCAACGCCGACAACCTGAGCCTGGTGTCGAAGAGCCTCGAGTCGCGCCAGAACCACGCGGCCTTCGCGGCGCTCTTCCCGAACCTCGAAGAGGCGATGCTCGTCGTGGTCGACGGCGAGACGCCCGCGCTCGCCCGAGAGGCGACCGACGCGCTGGCCGCCGAGCTCGAGGCGATGGGCGACACCTTCCGGGACGTCTACGTCCCGGGCGGCGGATCCTTCTTCGAAGAACACGCCCTGCTCTACCGGACGGCCGACGAGCTCGACGAGTTCGCCGACCAGCTCGCCACCCTGCAGCCGGTCATGGCGAGCCTCGAGAGCGATCCGAGCCTCGTCCAGCTGGCCGACCTCGTGCGGCTCGGCTTCGACTCCCGCGACGACGCCGAGCTCGAGGGTGGCCAGTGGACGGCGCTCCTCGACGATGTCGGCGACGCGACGGTCACGGTCTACTCAGAGTCGCCCGCCCGCATCTCCTGGGAGTCGATGCTCCTGGCGGGATCGGATCTCGAGATCCCGACGCGCCGGGTGATCGTCGTCGACCCCTACCTCGAATTCGAGCGGATCCTGGTCGCGAGTTCGACCCTTGACGCGATCGACGAAGCGAAACGAAACGCCGGACTCGATGCGATGCCCGGTGTCCGCGTCCGCGTGACCGGCAACCCCGCCCTCAATCACGAAGAGATGATCGGCCTCGCCTGGGACATCGGCGGTGCCGGCGTCTTCTGCTTCGCGCTCGTCGCGGTCATCCTCTACTTCGCGTTCCGATCCTGGCGGCTCGTGATCGCATCGCTCGGCACGCTGTTGATCGGGCTCGTCTGGACCGGCGCCTTCGCCGCCCTCACGATCGGCGAGCTCAACCTGATCTCGATCGCCTTCGCGATCCTCTTCATCGGCCTCGGCGTCGATTTCGCGATCCACTTCGGCATGGCGTTCGCGGACGAACGCCGCGAAGGCGGCCTGCCCAATGCCGACGCCCTGGCCGCCGCCATCGACACGATCGGCGCCTCTCTCGTGCTATGCGGTTTCACCACCGCCATCGGGTTTCTCGTCTTCCTGCCAACCGAATACCGTGGCGTCGCCGAGCTCGGCGCGATCGCCGGCGCCGGTATGTTCATCATCCTCTTCCTGACACTCACGCTCTTCCCGGCGCTCCTGCTCGGATGGCTGCGCATCCCCGACGACGTCGTGGTGCCGGCACCCTCGCGCCTCGACCAGGGCCTCGCCCTCCGCCTGGCGCGCACGCCCCGCCTCATCTGCGGAACGGCGGTACTGATCGGGCTCGGCTCCGTGCCTGCGCTCTTCTCGCTGCGCTTCGACGCCCACGTGATCGAGATGCGGGATCCCGACACGCCATCGGTCCAGGCGTTCCGGGAGCTCCTCTCGGACGGCAACATGTCGCCCTGGTACGTGAACGTGCTGGCGCCAAGCCCTGGGGAGGCCGATCGAGTCGCGGATGCGCTCGACGCGCTTCCAGAGGTCGGCCACACGATTCGGCTCACGAGCTACGTGCCGGAGGGCCAGGACGAGAAGATCGAGATCCTCGCGGACGTAGCGTTCCTGATGGAGGCGCCCCCCGTCGCAGAAGCGCCGCCGTCGTACTCGGCGCAGGAACAGACCGAAGCGCTCCGCACGCTGCACGGCGTGCTCCGCGACGCCGAGCGCCCGGCCGACGACGGCGAGCTCGCCGGGAGTCTCGACGCGCTCCAGGCGCGCCTCGGAACCTTCCTCGACCGAATCGAGGCCGACCCGGATCCGAGCCTCGTCCTCACAGAGCTCCGCGAGGTCCTGCTTGCCCGCTTTCCGCAGGAGATCGCACGCTTCCGGCGCTTCCTCGACGTCGGCGAAGTCGCCCTCGAGGATCTGCCGCCGGAGCTGACGCGGCGCTTGCGCGCACCGGACGGCACGCTGCGGATCCAGGTCTATCCGGAGCAGGAGCTCCAGGACTTCGACACGCTCAAGCAGTTCGTGACCAGCGTGCTCGGGGTCGCACCGAAGGCCGCGGGGATCGCGATCAACCTCGTCGACTTCGGCGAAGCGACCGCGCGCTCCTTCCGTCAGGCGCTGCTGTCGGCCGCGATCGCGATCTCGACGCTGCTCTTCCTGCTCTGGCGTCGCCCCGCGGACGTGGGTCTCGTGCTGGCGCCCCTCACCCTCGGATCGATCCTGACCTGCGCCTCGATGGTCGTGATCGACATGAGCTTCAACTTCGCGAACGTGCTGGTGCTGCCGCTGCTCTTCGGGATCGGCGTCGACTCCGGCATCCACCTCGTCCACCGCGCGCGCCATGTTACGTCGACGACCTCGAACGTGTCCCTCCTCGAGAGCGCGACGGCCGGGGCCGTCTTCTACAGCGCGATGACGACGACCCTCTCGTTCGGGACCCTCGCGCTCTCGGGACACGAAGGCATGCGTACGCTCGGCGTGATGCTCACGATCGGGATGTTCTGGACCGTCGTCGCGAACCTGATCTTCCTGCCGGCGCTGCTCGTCGTGACGGGCGTGTCGCCACCGATTGCGGGGTCGATCGCAGCCCCGACCGAGGAAGCCTGAACCCGGATCGACCTAATCCGCTTCGATGTCCAGCCGGACCTTGATCGGATTCATTCCGACGATGCGAAGCTCCGGCGGATGCTCGACCTGGTTCGCTTCGACGGAGAAGGTGCGACGGCCCTGATCGACGAGGTCCCCATCGACGCGCACGGCGAACTCGTCTTCCGGCGCCATCACGAAATCGCGCCGCCGCCCCTCGAACTCGACGTCCACCTGCGCCGGCTCGACCGCGGCCACACGATACCCGTCCGGGACGTTGTCGATCACGACCGGCACCGAGCGCGACGTGCGATCGACCGCCGCGCCCGGCCCGGTCAACAGCCAGAGGCTCGAGGCGAGCGCCGTCGCGACCACGCCCTCGCGCCAGCGTCTGCGGGCGAGATCGATGCGCGAGCGGAACCAGGGCTCGCGCCTTCGCTTCGCGGTGCGCTCGAGGAACTTCTCGACGAGGGCGCGGAGCTCGGCGCCGTCGTCGACGCGCGTGAGCCGCCCTCGCCACGCGACGGACACCTCGCCGCGCTCCTCGGAAACGACGATGCAGCATGCGTCGCTCCGCTCGGCGAGCCCGAGTGCCGCGGCGTGGCGGGTGCCGCCGGCACCGATCGCCGCGAACTCGGTGGAGAGCGGGAGATGAACACCGAAGCGTGTCACCTGGCCGCCGCGGATCACGATCGCGCCGTCGTGTCCCGGCGTCTTGGTGTCGAGGAGGCTGCGCAGGAGCGGCTCGCTCTCGCGTCCGCCGAGGTGCTGCCCCCCGTCCAGGAAGCGATCGATCGGCTCACGCCCCGGCAACACGAAGAGCAGACCCGTGCGTTCGTCCGCGAGCGAGAAGCAGAGCGCGCCGAGCGCGTCGAGCACGTCGGACGAAGGCCTCGGCGTCGCGTTGCGCACGACCCAGAGCGTCAGGCCCTCGAAGAAGCGCCGGAGGTCGTCCTGGAAGACGACCACGAGGACGAGGGCGGCGATCGCGATGAAGCCCTGCAGGATCGTCGTCGTCAGGCGCAGGTCGACGAGGGTCGCCACGCCGTAGAGCGCGGTCACGATCGCCACGCCCCCGAGCGCGACCCGGGCCCGCGCCTCGCGCACCCACGCGATCGCGACCCAGCACAACCCGGAGACGATCCCTACATCGAGCACATCGACGAGGCGGAGGCCCACCTCCGTCGAATCCGCCACGGTCACCGCGTCCACCCTGCTTCGATCGGCTCGACTCGTCCGGGTCATGGACCCGACGAGGTTCCGGGGGGAGACGAGAGACACTGAGCGATCCTGGAATCGCGACCAGTGGCAGGGGTTTAGCGCAGATCCTGCGTATCGGCGACAGGGCGGGCGGCGGCGCCGACCCCGTCGTACCCTAGGCCCCTCGTTCAACTGGAGCCCCGCCTTGCGATACCTGCACACGATGGTCCGCGTGACCGACCTCGACGCCTCTCTGCGCTTCTACTGCGACCTGCTCGGACTGAAGGAGCTGAATCGCGTCGACGTCGAGGCCGGCCGCTTCAGCCTCGTCTTCCTGGCGGCGCCCGGCAACGACGACGCGCAGGTGGAGCTGACCCACAACTGGGATCCCGAGCCCTACGACGACGGCCGCAACTTCGGCCACCTCGCCTACGAGGTCGAGGACATCTACGCCCTCTGCGATCGCCTCCAGGAGGGCGGCGTGACGATCAACAGGCCGCCTCGGGACGGACACATGGCCTTCGTGCGCTCGCCCGACGGAATCTCGGTCGAGCTGCTCCAGAAGGGCAAGTCGCTCCCGTCCCAGGAGCCGTGGGCGTCGATGGAGAACAGCGGCGAGTGGTAGGCCGCTTCAGCGGCGTAGGCGGCGTAGGCGGCGTAGGCGGCGCCTGAACCCCGAGTCCCACCCGGCGAAGCCGTCCTCGCGGCCCGGGCGTTTCCACGAGCCGGATTCGCCCCACAGGTCGCGCGCGTCACACCCTGAAACGCCGCTCTCGTGCCGGCGTGATGCGCGTCACCGGATTCCTTTGCGAGAAGCAGACCTGCTTCGCGATGGGGAAAATAATCGGCAGGCGGCCGGCAACTTGCTCAAGCCTCGCCGATCGCATTCCGATCTCGTTGCACATGTTGCGACACGAACGGTCTGCTCCGATCTGGCTCTTCTCCTTCGTCGATCTGGCGTTCCTGCTGCTGATCGCGTTCACCCAGATCGGCCCGCGCCAGGACACGGAATCGTTCGATCTGGCGATGCTCGAGATCCCGCGCATCCACGGACCGGGGACGCCTCTCGACGTTCCCGCGCCGGAGGCGACCTGGCAGCTCCGGGTGCACCCGGTGCCGACGCCGATCGACGACGCGGTCGCCCACGCACCCTATTTCCTGATCGAGCCGGGCGTCGACCCCGAAGCGGCGCCGCCGCAGGACGTCGCCACCCTCAGCGAGTCCCTCGCCGTCCTCGATCGGCGCGGCGCAACCAAGCCCGTGCTCGCGCCCCACCGTGACGCCCGAGCGGAAGACCTGCTCGTCGCCGTGGCGCTCCTCGACGAAACCTGGGGCGGTACGAGGACGACCGCGGTGCGCCCTGGCAGCGCCGACCACGGCGCCGCCGTCGGAGCTCGTTAGGCGACATGGAACGCGCGCTTCTCTCTCAGCGCTTCGGACGCGGAGCGGCTCGCCTCGCGATCGGCGCACCGCTGGACGCGCCGTCACTCTCCCGCGCCGCCCGCTCTCCGATTGCGGGCGAAGGCGTATGGGTGGCGATGCCCGTATCGGCCTGCGCGGCGCTCGCGCTCTTGATCGGCTTCTTCGTCGCCCGCGAGGATGACGCGACCGACTTCGTGACCGATCCGACGGTGATCCTCGCGGATGCCTGGGAGATTCCGTTGCAAGCGCCACTGCCGGCGCCCGACGCACCGATCGAGCAGGACGTGTCTCGTGACATCGCTCCGATCGAAGCCAGGACGGAAGCGCCGAACGATCCGATCGCCCTCGCCGAGTCGACGCCGCCCCCGGCCCCCGCGCCGCCCCGCCTCGATCTCGCCGCGCTCGCGATGACGTCGGCGCCCAGCGTCCCGGAGCGTTCCGCAGACTCCGCCGCTCGCCCGTCCGTCGAGGCCCGGCCGGCCGGACTCCCCACCGCGCGGTCCGTGACCGAGCTCGCGCTCGCGGTGCCGCGCAGCGACCGCGCGGGGAGCGCGCCCGTCCTTCAAGCATCGGATCCCGCCCTCGCGGCGTCGGCCCCGCGTCCCGATGTCGCGCGACGCACCATTGCACCCGCCCTGACACAGCCGCCCCGAAAGAGCGAGCGACAGCAATTCCTCGAGGCACTCCACGCCGAATCGGATTCGACACGGTCTGGTGTCACCGCGCCCCGCGCGTTGCCGCCCGTCGCCACGCCCACCTCCGCCGCGGCGCGTGAAGTGCGCGACGCCACCCTCGCTCTTGCGGGGGCCGAGGGCTGGCACGCCGTGCCCCTCGACGACCTGCCGGATTGTCAGCCTGCCGGACGTCAGGATGCGCTCAAGCGGCGGATCCTGCGCGCAGCCGCCGAGCGCCCCACCTGCCACCACGCCGAGGGCGCCTACCGATTCCTCGAGACGCGCAACCTGAACGCGTTCCTCATGTGGTCCCGATCCCAACCGGCGTCGTCGCTGGCCGCGAGCGGCCCGCGCGACGCCTGCGCCGTCCTGGAGCGCGCTCTGCGCTGCCTGGAAGGTCACTCCAGCAAGGAGCTCGAAGCGAGATGATGCAGACACCCATCGACCCCCGACGTGGATTGGTCCGGCTCGAAGCCGGCCCGATCGCACGCGTCGCGCGGCTCGCCCTGACGCTCGTCGTCACGGGCGCGGCGGCGGCGGGCGCGGCGACCCAGGCGACCCAGGCGACCTGGAACGACTACCTGGACCACGCGTACGTATTCGCCGCAGCCGACGAGGACGACCTCCGCGGCCTGCTCGACCGGACGACCCTCGCCGTCGGTCGGAACCTCGCGGAATACCACGCGGAGACATTCCCGGCCCTGGCCGCGCGCAAGGCGCCGATGACCGAGATCCAGCTGCGACGGAAGGCGATCGCCGAGCTGCTGCTGCATCGCACGGGCGAACGCGCCAGCGGGCTGGCCGACTCGGTGGCGACCATCGACCAGCTCTCGGACCGGCTCGACCGACACGAGAACCGCTACTGGTTCCACACGATCCATGCGTACGAAGCGCTCGCGAGCGGTGACGCGGCGGCGTTCGTCGATCAGATCCTCTCGGTCTGGCTGCGCGTGATCACGCCCCTCGAAGTGCCCTTCGAGACCTACAAGACCCTGGCGCTCACGGAGAACGGGAACGCGGGCTTCGTCCGCACCCTCCCCCACCTCTACGAGAGCATCGCGCGACTCGTGCTGGTCCACAGCCAGACCGCGGCCCTCGACGGCGACATCGACTCCCTCGGCGCGATCGCCCGGGTGCTCACCGACGAGCGCGTCGGCGCGGACCCCGAGTCCATCCCGAGCGACGCGACCTCGAAGGCATTCCTCGACCACGTCGTCGCGCGCCTCGACGGGGCAGAGAGCGATGGAGGCAGCCTGTCCTACACCCTCGCCCTGATCGAAGCGGAGCGCGCCCACCAGCGCGCGCGCAAGCACCTCGCGGACGAAGGCTTCAGCCCCGAGAGTGAGGCCGCCGTGCGCGACACCGTCGCCGCCTATCAGCGCGCCATGCGCAACGCGAACACGCTGCAGGGACAGGTCGCGATCTACTCCCGGGCGCTGCGCCAGGTCGGCGAGGTCTTCGCGACCGGCGAACGAACCGGCGCCGAGGTGAACCTCGACATCCCGTTCAGCATCGAGCGTGCCCTCGACCTCTACCGGTCGCTGCACGCGGCGAAGGACGGGGACTGGGCGCGACAGGGCTACGTCGACCAGGGGCGCGACGCGTACCTGGCCGCGATGAAGGGACTCTGGTCGGAGCTGCAGGAGGCGAGCTTCAACGTGGCCGCCTACTACATGTCCCGGAAGAACGCAGCGGGTGAGACCTCGGACGAGTCGATCGTCCACGCCATCAACACCTACTCGCGCTACCTCCATGCCTTCGAGGACTTCGCTGGCGATCCGACCGGCGAGTCCCTGCCGGACTCCGCCTACTTCGGCGCCTACATGGCCGCCCGCGGCATCGGCGACGGCGTGCTCTTCTTCGCGGGCGGCGACGCCTCCGTCGATCAGCTCGACGAGGCGATCGCGCAGTACCAGACCGCCCTCGGCTACTTCCCCTTCGACCGCGCGCTGTGGTCGACCCTCGCGGTCGCGCTCCAGCGCTCCGGACGGGAGAGCGACTTCCTCGCGGTCGCCAAGCCGATCGCCGACCGCGTCGTCCGGTCCCGTCACCTCGATCGCTGGATCGAGAACGACGGCGACTGGGGCTTGCCCATGGCGAACTTCCGACGGGCCTTCGAGAACGACCGCAGCCTCGTCTACTTCGGCTTCGCCGACGAGACCCGGATCGGCGAGCTCGAGCAGGAGTTCGCGCGGCTCCAGACGGAGCGCGAAGCGATCGCCCTGTCCATCGCGGACACCCGCACCGAGCGGGACGAGCTCCACGCGGCCCGCCGCGAGGCGCATCGTCTCGCTGCGGAGATGTCGGGAGAGAACGAGATCCCCGCGCCGCCCTCGGTCACCGGAGGCATCCCGGGTGTCGGGCTCACCCCCGACGCCAGCGACGCGCGCACCCGGAACAGCGAGCAGATCGCGCAGCTCGGCCTCGACCTCGAGCGACTCGCGTCGAGCCACGAACGCCTCGATGCGCGGATCGAGGCGATCTCCCAGAGCCTGCCGACCTTCAAGGCCACGCTCGGTCACGACGCGCTCCTCGGAGAGCTCTCGGCCCAGCGCGATCACCCGGTCCATGGCCTGCTCCGGCGCTACGCCGAGGAGTACGCCCCGACGACGGCCCCGGCCTCGGCGGAGACGACCTCGAGCGGCGGCTCCCAGAAGGCCTGGCAGACGCTCCAGTCCTGGATGGAAGGCGGTGCCGAGTGAGCGTCCCGACTTCCTCTCCCAACGAAGAACGAACAGGAACGAAACCGATGACACGAAACCGCATCGCCCCGATCCCGGTCGTGCTGGCCATGGCGCTCGGCGTGACCACGACGGGGTGCCTCTTCCAGGGCGGCCCCGATGGCGCCTACTTCGAACGACAGTCCGGCCGCGATGCCGTCGAATCGCAGCTCGCCGGCGAGGCCCTCGCCCAGCGCAAGTACTCGATGCGTCGTGTGCGCCGCGACCTCGGCAAGTTCCGGCTGACCCTCGAACAGCTCCAGCGCCACGGCAAGCAGGGCGGCATCGATCGCTTCGTGCGCTTTGCAAAGCCCTACGTCGCCGACCGCGTCGATCCCTTGATCGACCAGAACGACGCCATCTCGCATCCCGAGCTTCGGCCCTTCCACGCGGAGCTGCTCTTGTCGAAGGCGGTGCTGATGTACGAGATCGGTGACGCGCGCGCGGTGCGCGAGACGATCGGCCGACTCGAGCGCGAGTTCGCCTCGATGACCAGCATGCTCGTGCTCTATCCGACCGGCCAGGCGGTCACCCTCGAGCAGGGCATCGCCCTGCTCCGCATGCAGACGGGAGGCGCCTGATGGACCCGGCCCTGATCGACTCGATCCTCGACCTCGGAAGCGGGGAGCTCCGCGTGACGCTCGTCGTCTGCGCGATCTCCCTCGTCGCGGTCGGGATTCCACTCACCCAAGGCGCTGTGCTCTGTTGGCGCGCCCGTCGCGCGACCGCCGTTCCGCGCGAGCGCGACGCCCACGCACCGGGCGCCGGCGTCACGGCGCTCACGCGCCTGGTCGCCTCGTCGGCCGCCGACCAGCTCGACGGATCGCACTCCCTGCCCTTCGTGCGGGACGCCGCGAAGCAGCTCGTGATCGACGATTACGAGACCAGCTTCGCCCAGCCGATCTCCATGTACGCGAACATCCTGCCGCCGATCGGCTTCATCGGCACGACCTGCGGCCTCGCGGTCCTGCTGTTGTCGATGCGGATCTCGAACGACGTCCTGCAGATGGGCGCCCTCGCCCTCGCGCTCTCGTCGACGATCTTCGCCCTGGTCGGCTACGCCGTCCTCGAGAGCCTGAAGATCCACCTCTACGGCCGGCTGGCCCGATCCATCGACGCGGGGCTGTCAGCGGAAACGCCGTCCGACTGACGCACAACGAAAACGGCCGGCCCCTGTCGGGACCGGCCGTTTCGTTCCTCACCTTCATCAGGTGAATCTGCGGACTACTCCTCGGTCTGGTTGAAGTCGATCACGAACCAGTCCGGAGACGTTCCGCCACCCACGAGAGGTGCCGGCGCGTTCGACTGCAGCAGGTCGGCCCCGGAGCAGGTCACGTCCAGATGGTGCGTGATCGCGTTCGCGTCGATGCTCATCTTGAGCTCCGTACCAAGGGCGAGCTCGCCGTGGGCCGTCGCATCGACGGTCCAGCCGTTCTCGCTCGAGAGCGCCAGGGTCATCCCGTTGATGAGATCCAGCGATCCGTAGTCGACGAAGTCGTTCGTGTTGTCGAAGTTCGTCGTCACGACGTTCAGGGACGCACCCAGCATCGTCGGTCCGGTGTACTTCAGCAGCACTGCAGACGCCATCGTCGAGCAGGTCTGACCGTCGTCGTCGGGGGCCGTCACCGTGATGGTGGCTTCCGCCGTCGCCGGGTTGCACACCTGACCGTTCACGTCACCAGTGACCGTCGCGATGTTGGTCGTCGTCTGCTCGATCAGCGCCGTCGCCACGAAGGTCTGCGACGCACCACCGGCGAGCGTGAGCCCACTGGCGATGTTGCCGAGCTGATCGTCGTCCAGGCTGACGTTGATGGCCTGATCCGCGTTCGGGTTGGTCACGACGTACGTGTAGTCGACGTCGTTGCCGAGCGCGTTCGAGCCACCCTGCGTCGAGTTGACCCCGAAGACCTGCAGCGCACCGATCTGGTCGCCGAGGTCGAGGGGCTTCACGCAGTCCGTCCGCATGTAGCCGTCCTGGATCAGCTCACCCGTGACGGCGTTCTTGATCCACCAGCCGGTGGTGGCCGGCAGCTGGGCAAGACCGCCCGCGGACGCGTCGATCGTGAGCACGTCACCCGCCACGACGCCCGTGACGTCGAGGAGGTTCGGACCGCCACCCGGATTCGGGCTGGCGTCGACGATGATCCGGACCGGATCCGTCGTCGGCGTCGACGCGTCGAAGCAGAGCCAGCCCTGCGAGGCCTGGTTCGTGAGCGTCGCGCTGCAATCCTCGGCCGTGTATCGGACCTTGAGGCTCGTGACCTTGCCGAGACAATGCGGCGCCGGAGCGACGTCGATCTCGGTCGAGCACTCCGCCGGGTCGTTGTCCGGCAGCGTGACGGTCCCGCCCTCAGTGGAGGTCAGGCTCGTGATCTTGACCGAGCCGAACTGGTTACCGGGGCCGAGGGGCTCCTTACAGTTCGTGACGAACTTGTCGAATTCGATCTTGTTGCTGCCCTGGCGGATCTTGACCCGAACCTTGCGGCCGAGCGTCGAGTAGCCGGCAGCGTTCGCGTCGACCGTGATCACGTCACCGATCTGGACGCCGGTCTGGTGCGCGAAGATCGCCTTGCGCTTCCGCTTCTTCTTCCACCAGCCCCAGCCCTTGCGCTTGCGCTTGCCGTAGACGGTGATCTCGACCGGAGCCTCGCCGTTCGCGCCCTTCCGACAGGAAGCGGCCCACGGCGCCTGCAGGTGACTGCTGGCGTCGCAGCCGAGACCCGTGTACTGGAAGTCGAAGGCCACGGCCTTGCCCTGGCACGCGTCGCCGGAAGGCGCGGGCGGTTCGACCACGCAGGCTTCCTTCGTCACGTCCAGGTTGCAGGCCTGCACCGGCTCGATCGCCGGACCGATGCAGGTACCCGGGGTGTCGAGCGAAAAGTCGCCGTTCACCGAGGCCATGTTGTCCGGCATCGGACCCGGCTCGTACGCCGAGTGCACGGTGAGCTGCTCGGTGGTCTCACCCGGGTCGAGCTGATCGATCAGGAAATCCCACTCGATCACGTCCGTACCCGCGACCGTTCCGACGTTCGTCGCCGACGGCTCGACGGCCGCGCCGTCGATGAAGCCCGCCCTCTCTGCCAATAACGATGAGACACCAGCCTACTCAACAATTACTGTAGGGCGATGGATGGTGAACTCAGATGATCGCAGATACGAACTCTCAGCCCGCGTCTCGGGAATCGGCGAAGGCGCGTA
>Ga0209992_10002322_pt1 | contig 17650 bp, 35 predicted proteins | sample 2SBtaG_2_FD_182564 | JGI IMG/M metagenome (GOLD analysis project Ga0209992, IMG submission 182564) | Deep subsurface microbial communities from Kolumbo volcano to uncover new lineages of life (NeLLi) - 2SBTROV12_ACTIVE470 metaG (SPAdes)... | ecosystem: Environmental > Aquatic > Marine >... | reverse complement strand
TTCCCAACGATTCTTAATAACACCGTCTGCTAGTTGAGACTCCCGCACAGATTTATATCCCTTGTGTTCTGGTCGTCTTGTATTCCATAAATTATTCTTGGACCTTTTCTTTGTTGTTGCAGCATGAGTCCAATTGACTGCTTTTAAACTTGAACCTGGTTCTGATTCCAATGTGTATGTTATAATTTTTTCTCCCCCCATAGCTGTCCAGATTCTTTGGCATCTCGCATAGAGATAAGAACAAGCATTTCTTGGAGCAGGGTCTTTAATACATACCCGCAGAACTTCTAGTGTTGTTCCATTATCCAAGGCTCTCGCTACTGGCCTCCCGCATATCGCTACACCAATGAGTTCGCCATCTAATGTTGCGCCAATACTGAACTTATGTCCCGCTGTTTTCTTATTGTGTCTATGATGTGATGTAACGAAATCGTTTGCCGCTTTAAGTGATAAAGGAATTGTTTTAAACACCACACATCCCTTCGCATACATTATCAAACATATCGTATTGTTCTTTTTTTGGTTTGAACTTTACCTGGTCGAGTGGTTGTGCTGACCTATGTAAAAATAATTTATCTTTTACATTCCGTGATCCGTGTCTAATCTTTTTATCGAAGTCCACAGCGTCCGCAAATTCTTCTGGACGATTATCTTTCATGTCTTGCCAGTGTGCATCATCGTGAAATGGACAACAGATACACGCTGACTTCGTCGGTTTTTTATGTCCTCGCTTCTCGAACCAATCCTGGCATTGTCTCCGGTTAATGTTTAATTCAAGTAAGGGCCAACGATTAATAATGTATTTATCTCTTGCTGGTTTCATTCTTGCTATCTCATCTGTTGAGATTCCTATCCACTGTTCTACCCATACATTTTTCTTAACGTGTTTGTAGTATCCCACGCCTAATAGTTCTCGAATCTTTTTTCTAATTGGTTGGATCTTATAATCATTTGTACATTGGCGCATGAGCATTCCTTTTTTCCCTGTCTTTGCATTCACGGTATAAAAGGGAGCGGTCGGGAATCTCGTCCCATGGTCCACGGAACTGACCATATCATCTCGGATGTTTCCTTTCATTACTCGGTATACTGGAAAAGGTAATTGCTTCTCTAACCAATTTAAATATTCATATACATCAGGTGGTTCGTATCCTGTGTCGGCAAAAATTGCACAATCTGGCATAGGTCGTATGTGTCCCTCTGCTGCCATCATTGCCATTGTTGATGATTGAACTCCTGCACCTAAAGATAAGATCACAAGTTTAGGTGTCTTGTCGTGTTGTGGTAGTAATGTACCGAAGTATTTATCTTTTTTGAGGTCCATCGTCTTTTCTTAATTTTACTTTAAGATAAGTTCTAAACTTATTTACTCGGTTGTAAGGAAATGTAATTCCTCCATCATAGTCAACACATTTAGCCATAAAGCGATACCAATCATGACCCTTGCCTCTATAATCTTGAATCCAGAATCTCGCTTTGTCCGTTTTGGGAATAAAACTTACCCATAAGTCATCGTAATGAATTGTATATTTATTTTCTATTGGTTCCAAAGTACCTGTCCCCCGCTACAAATATCATAAAGGCGATACAAATCAAAACAATAAGTATCGCCCCTAGTAGAATATTAGTTATCATTATTTTCTTTTACCTTTTTATCAAGATACTTAACAGCCTTCATGTTATGGTCCTCGCCTGTAAATATTCTTCCAGCCTCAACTTTAATAAGTTGCCACTTACCATTAATTTTTACAACGATTGTTTTCATGTTGCCTCTTTATTAAGGTATTTCTGATACGGCATATCTATATAACCCTCAACATCTTCTATTCCATCTAACCAACAATCAACATCATGATATTTTCCAATATTTATTCTTATATCTTGTGTTGCTTGATGAACCTCTTGTTCTAAACTTTGTATGATTAAATCTTCATCCTCAGTTAATACTCTATCTTCGCCGTTCTTGTCTTTACCAAAATTCTTTTCTAGTTTTGGCTCAACTATAATTACATATTTCATGCTGCCTCTTCTGATTTATCAAAATCAAATTCACAATCAGACAAATCAAATTCATAAGTTTCTGTTGTGTTTAATCCATTATCAGTTTGTATCCAATCAACAGGACACTCGGCTAACCATTTTTCAAAGATTTCTATCTTCATTATACACCTCCTTTGGTTCTCTCATTCCATCATCATAATTAGGATCGTTAACTCTATCCCAAATATCCTGGTGTACTGCACCATGCTTTAAAACAAACATTAATTTAGACATTTCTGCAGCATCCTCCTCCATATTCATTAACCATTGTTTTACTTTACCCATATATTCTCCCCTTTTAGAGTTATTTATATGTTATTTATCCCATACAAATATAAATGTCAAATAAAAAAATGTCCCTCACACAGAAGAATGAAAACTATGTGAGGGAAGGGAGTGAATAGCCTCTTTTAGATGAGGCAAAACCATCTATACACATAATACATACTGTGTATAGTGTTTTTTACCCCAATTCTTTTTAACAAAACTCAAATACCTATCCATAGCGCCATAGCGCCATAGCAGTAAAAAAAATACTATACATTACAATGACTTAAAGGTCATTTTAGTGCTACGGCTGTGCTACGGCTGTTGATACTGCCATAGCAGTAGAAATAAAAATCTTTATTTTCCGCCACTTTAAATTATAAGATAAGTATGAATATTGACATAGTAAGAGATAAACTTACTCCGAGACAGATTAAATTTTGCTTATTGTTTGTTGAACATGGGGATGAAATGAGTGCTAGGGAATGTGCGATCCAAGCAGGATATGCAGAATCAGTAGCAACTAAGACTGCATCTGAGTTAAGAAAAAAACCTCATGTTGCAGAGTACATAAGAGAATTAAGGAACAAAGAAGAAAAGAAATACGAAGTAAATCTCCATAGGCATTTGAAAAGATTAGACCAGCTAAGTAAAGGCGCAGAAGAAAAGGGCAACTGGAATGCAGCGGTCCAGGCTGAGAAATCCAGAGGTCAAGTGGCAGGTTTATATATTGATAGAAAAGAAATTATGCACGGCTCGATTGACCAATTAAATCGTGAGGAAGTTGATAAATTATTAACAGATATGGACAAGAAATTATCTATTGAAGGGAGTTACAAGGTACTAGATGACGACAAAACCGGAGACGAAATTTTGGAGAAGAATAAAGAATAAGTTTACAAAAATTACCTTTACTAGAATTGAGGCTGTTACACCCACAGGACTGCCTGATTTAAATGGATTATTTTTAGATACAGAAAAAAGACCGCATGAATTTTGGGTTGAGTTAAAGGTAAGTTCAGGGAACAGGGTCAGGCTATCGCCCGGTCAAATTTCGTGGCATATGAACAGATTTAAACTGGGTGGAAAATCATTTATCATGGTCACCCCCCTCGAACAGAGGGGCATCTCTGTGTACTCTGGGGGAAGGTCCTTGAACCTTGCGTCTCAAGGCTTGACCCTTGATCCTTGTGCCTTTTTCCCTGAGCCTTGTGTCTTCTCAAACCTTGAGTCCTGGTTCATGAACCATGTGCCTTGATCCTTGTGTCTTCTGTTATAGCATCTGATACAAAGGTGAGGTCCACCATTTTCACATTGGATCATTAACTCCAGGGAATACTCCCTGAAGCAACGATCGCATTCTGATTTAGTGTGCTGCATAACTTACATTCTGTATATTGATATTCCAACAACCCCGGCAAGATCCACAGCTGTTTCCCTGCTTGTTAGCCGGGCAGCTATAACCAATTGCTTTTAATTCTTTGTGAACTGTTGACGTTAGCCCTACGTTAGAGTGGGGCTTCCCGTCAAGCATTGTAGCGGATACCCTCACAGCCAGGTTACCCGGGAGTGAATGACCTTTTTTATAAAAGGCTTTCAGGATCCCAGCTTCACGTGTTGGCAGCCAGTGTCTCACCTTTGGCGTTGCCATTGCAACCGCTACAATTTTCTTTAGATGGTCCAGGCTTTGTAGATCGCCTGAGTCGTGCCATCTGAAATACGGAACCTTGCGCCCGTAGTTATTTATTAATAGAACCATCGCATTCACCCAGCGTGGATCTTGAATTGATTCTAATCTGTTTGCGTGAGCTGCTTTCACGCCTTTAAAAGTATAGCGGCCCTTTAATGCGTAACACATTGAGCAGGTGCTATTCTTGATCAGTCGCAACTTCGATCCGGTGCTGCATTCAAAGGCGCTTAACCCGTAACCGTAACCGGGCATTTTGCTTGGTTTACTTAAACCGCCAACAATTGCCCATGCTTCTTTAATATTCATACTCTTCACTCCTTTATTAAGGGGGCTAGAATTCGGGTACCGACTATCTAGCCCCGCTGTAGCAGTACTCAATATACAAGGCGGATTGGTTACCGCTATTGACCTCAAACTACATTGCCCCAACTCGATTGACTAGTAATCTTTCAGGGGCTAACAAATACAAACTTTAACTAGAATATAACGCCTGTATTTATTAATTAACATATAAGATATCATGGGACACTAGTCAACTAAATAATTATTTTTTTTCTTGAGCCTTGCGTCCTGGTGTAGGATCCCTGAGCCTTGCGTCCCAGCTCTTGAGCCTTGCGTCTTATTTAATTTTAAATTTAATTGGTAGCCCCTATTTCTAGGAGCCACCCTCGGAGTGAACTAGGAGCAATCCTCTTCCACCTCACCTAAAGCACTAAGTAAGTGTTTAGTGATCCGATCTAATTTTTCACTATCTTGCCAAGCCTTGTATCTTGCGTCAGCAAGAACTTGAGCATCAAGAAAATTATCAATATATATACTGAACCTCTCTGAAAATTTATGAGGAAGAGAAGCACTATATCGATAAGAATTTTTTGCTCCATTTACTTTTCTTGTGCCTCGACCTAAGACCCTGAGCCTGTACCTTTTACGATTTAAAAATTTACGAGCGAGGCGGATAAACTCCGCCCCCTCCTCATTGTTAGGTACATCCGAAAAGTAATGGATGGGTGTATGATTATTCATACAGATTTAAAATAAATTTAGAATATTGTGGTGAGTATTTATTGTAGAATGTCACTGAGTCTATAGGAAACATCCCATCACCTCCAAATCCTCCAAGTTTACAAGCAATACCATCATGCCCTAATTTAAATTGCATATTGCCCTCAATTGCACAGATATCCTCATAGGAATATTGCTTCATAAAATCCTCCATATAACAAGGGTCAATAATAAGTAATTGTCCACTATCTACGGCAACATTGCCATAGTGTTGAACAGTTGGTTTTTTAAGTTTAGTTTTCATAATTCACTCCTTTTTATGAAATTAATAATTGACATTAGATAAGATTTATCCCATAGTCAAGTATTAATTAACCCATAACAAAGGAGTGTATTATGGCTGAAATGAAAGTATATCAAAGGGAGCATTTCGAGAGAAAAATAAGAAACCTCTTGAGTCCCGAGATTGAAAAAGAAGAGATGTTATTATCATCAACTATTGCTGATATGGCAGAATCGGCTGAGAAAAACTTAGCAAAAAAAATCGGAGCAGATAAGATTATTAATGACTTGGAACTTGCTGAATTACATTTAGAAAAAGCAAGGAACAAAGCCATGAGTTTTTTTAAACAAGCGTCTAGGAAGCGTGTGTCTTTCAAGAAATCTTTAGCGTATGATTTTGAATATAGAGATAGTTCAAAAAATATAACGCCTAAGTCTTGCCGAGACCAACTTAGAACTTGGGCTCAGAAACTTGCAGAAAAAGAAGCCGAGAAACTACCAATAGGAAGACGCATTAGTTATCTTAAAGCAGTACAAACAAATGCCACAGATACTATTATGGAGTGCCATGTAGGTACTGAGTTAAAGGATATGTTAGGTGATATCCTGAAACCTTTGGGTTTATCTTGGCAACGACCTTTACCACAACTTGCTCCACCTAGTGCAAATACGATAGAAGACTAATATATTTACTCCGATAAACGCCCAGAAATTTTAATCTTTTTGGGCGTTTTTTATTTGACTAATGTATGGGATTTATTGTATATTCTTTTTAATTTAATCTTAAACAAAGGAGAGTGAAATGGGATTAGACCAAAGTATGATTTCCACTAAAGGAAAAAAAGATTACTACTGGAGAAAACATGCAAGACTACAAGTCTTCATGGCTCGTGCATGGCAAGAGCAAAACAAAGGTAAAGAACCTGATGGTTCTTTTAATCTTGGTTTTAATGGTGGTGATGAGCCCGTAAAAATTACACGGGAATTATGTGATAAGTGGGAAAATCAAATTAAAGAAAATTACTGGGATAATTTTGCCACTGATGGCTTTTTCTGGGGACAACAGTTCCAAGAGGAAGCAGTAAAAGAATATAAAAAGCAAGACCTTGAAGCAGTAGATTGGGCGAGGGCTCAACTTGAAAAAGGTGGAGAGGTAGAATATTCTTGTTCGTGGTAAATTAATTTTTAATTAAAAATAAAAAGGGCGACTTAAAACTCGCCCTTTTTTTATTAGTTTATTTCTTGTGCCTTGCGACTTGTTTCATTAATTCTTGCGCCTTGTCATGCCATATTCTCCACAACCACACACATGTAGGTAAAGACTTTTCAGACTGCTGCTCCAAGATCCTTGCTTTTTCTTGGAGTTGCTTCTCTGTGTAATAAATTCCATTTGTTAGTTTAATCAACGATCCTCCTTGTTAAATCCAATGTGGTATTGCCAACATCAGCAATACCACAAATAAAAATAAAATAAACCAATGAGTTTCCATTTTAATTACCCATTACCCCTCCTTTGTTCCATGTTTCTTTTCTACCCTTTTAACTAAAATTTTTAGTTGTTCCTCATTTATAGGATAGCATTTAATTTTATTACTAGGTTTCATGTCCCAAGTATGTGGAGGAAATTCTGCGGCTAGGCTTGGCGTTCCTCCAAAGAATCTTTGTAAGTTCCAACAAGCCGGTTTCATATCTTCTATATTAAACGCAATAACTTTCTTACTTTTAGATTGCGTCCCATAAAGGTTAAACATTTTTACTCCTCCTCTTTTATTACTAAATCAAAACACTTAATCCAACAAATAGATAAACCTATTAAGAATACATCGCTAAAAAATGTGTATTGAAATATATTGTAATCAGTTAGCAACCACGCTAACATTAACGTAGTTAGTATTAACATTACTACTTTCACTTGTTTCATATTCACTCCTCTAATTTAATTAGGGCGCTTGATTGCGCCCTAAGTCTCTGATTCTTATCTTATAACTAGGTATCTGTAATACCATTTATGCGATAACTCTTTTAATAAAAGTTCGGCTTCTTTTTTAGTTGTTGCCCAACCTCTATTAACTTTAGTTTTAGTATCATAAAGATAATATGTTTTCATTCTGCATACCTCAACTTTTCCTCCTCAAGTTCCATTTCTAGCCACTCATCAGCAGACTGTTGGGCTTCGTCAATATTTTTAATATCGTATTCAGTAAAACAATTCACGGCTTTACCATCTACAAACACATTGAAAGTAGCCGAGCCATTCCAAGAAATTTCAATGTTGTTTTCATATTTGAAAACTACATCAGATGTTAAAATTTCTCCACTTGGCCATTCTACTTCATATTTAGGCACTATTATTTTACCCATTCAATACCTCCAATTTTTAAACTAGTAATAGTATTAAGGTTAATAGAACGCCAAGCCTTGCGTGGATTGTCTTTATTTTTCTTTAAAACATTTACATCTATTACCTCTAATAAATGCTCACGATTGCCTTTTAATTCCCCACCAGCAAAAAATTTTTCTGCTTTAGGTAATTTACATAGCATAGTACGTTCAATTCCATTTGCTTTAACAAACTTAACTGAAAACATTTTTGTATCTATGCTATCTCTTAATATTTTTTTCATAAACATATTCACTCCTTTATGATTAGTTTATATATCCTATATAATTATATTTTATCCCATTACAATAGTTAATTTAATTTTTTTCTGGTTATTTCCAGATTTTTTTTCTACTTACTCACAGCCATAAAAGGAGTGTCATTTTTCAAACTTGCGCATTGAAAAAATCAAAAAGAGGGCAACCCCTAAATAAGTCCGTAGGTCAATCTAGTTTAGTATATATATACTATTTTACTCATATAGACTTTGTGGTATAAACATCGGATGGCTGACCTTAATACATTTAAGAGGCTAACTAATTTTGATAATTTAAGTCCGAGTGAATTAGACACCTTACAAAAAAAGTTATTGCTACGTAAAAAAACCTTTGATCTAAAATCATTGGCGCAAGAAAATTTTTTAAAGTTTGTGAAACAAGTATGGCCTGAGTTTATAGAGGGTCCCCATCACATAAAAATTGCAGAAAAGTTTCAAGCATTAGCCGAGGGGAAGATAAAACGACTAATTGTTAATATGCCACCCAGACATACAAAATCAGAATTTGCATCTTTCTTATTTCCCGCATGGATGATGGGCCGTGATCCACGGCTCAAGATTATTCAAACCACCCACACAGCAGAACTATCCTATCGTTTCGGTCGTAAGGTTCGTAACCTGATGGAAGAAAATACTTTTCAAGATATTTTTGATGACATACAATTATCCCAAGATTCAAAAGCTGCCGGACGTTGGGAGACCAATAAAGGGGGAGAGTACTTCGCCGCAGGTGTAGGCGGTGCGATTACGGGACGTGGTGCCGATCTACTCATTATTGATGATCCACATTCCGAGCAAGATGCTTTATCAGAAACAGCAATGGAGTCAGCGTATGAGTGGTATACCTCCGGTCCAAGACAAAGACTTCAACCAGGTGGTAAGATTGTTATTGTTATGACACGTTGGTCAACAAAAGATCTCACAGGCGAATTAATGAAAGCACAAAAAGATGTAAAGGCAGACCAGTGGGACGTGATTGAGTTTCCAGCAGTCTTGAATGATAAACCTATTTGGCCTGAATATTGGAAGCTAGAAGAATTAGAATCGGTTAAAGCCTCATTATCCGTTCCGAAATGGAATGCACAGTGGCAACAGAATCCAACCTCCGAAGAAGGTTCCATTCTTAAACGAGAGTACTGGAAGATTTGGGATAAAGACCAACTCCCTAAATTACAACATGTTATTCAATCGTATGACACGGCCTATAGTAAAAAAGAAACCGCAGACTTCTCAGCTATTACAACGTGGGGTGTATTTATGTACAATGATATTACACCAAATATAATTTTATTAGATGTGGAGAAAGGTCGTTGGGATTTTCCAAAATTAAAAGATGTTGCTTTAGAGCAATATAAGTACTGGGAGCCTGAGACAATAATCATTGAGGCGAAAGCAAGTGGATTACCCCTGACCCAAGAACTACGGCGCTTTGGTATTCCTGTTGTAAACTTCACACCTAGTCGTGGTAATGATAAACATGTAAGAGTAAACTCTGTATCAACACTATTTGAAGCAGGACAGGTATGGTGTACAGAAGATCGTTGGGCGCAAGAATTAGTTGAAGAATGTGCCGCTTTCCCTTATGGTGACAACGATGATTTAGTTGATAGCACAACACAAGCGTTAATGCGTTATCGACAAGTAGGTTTGGCTGTACATCCAGAGGATTATGAGGATCCTCCAAGTCTTCCTCCTACGCAATTGTTGGAGTATTATTGATGAATAAAAAGTCAAAAATATATAAACCAGGGTTTACGGTTAAAAGCACTAAAAGAAAAAAAACAAAGTCAGAAAAAGAATCTGCCTCTTTCCAAAATCCAAAAAAAGGTTATTATAAGTTTACGCAACCTAAAAGTTGGGTAGCATTATTAAAGAAAAAACAGAAGAAGAGTAGATTAGTATGACCAGTAAAACAGAGTTAAAAATGAGGGAGCTTTATTTTGATTTAGGAAGAGATGATTATATGGCTATGGATGAATATCTTCAGAGTGGACAAGCAAAAAAAGATCTTAAAGCCGCTGGTTTTAAAAAAGGTGGTCATGTAAAAAGTTCAGCAGAAACTTCTGTGATTAAAGGAGCGTCAGCCAAGGGTAGTGCACAAGGGTCCACGATCCCCGGTGCAGCAGCCAAGGGTTCAGCAGAAGGATCTACTATACCAATGACGCCTATGAAAATGAAACATGGGGGTGATCCAAAAAAAGGAAGTATGTTGAGTATAAGTATTGAGCAGAAACCAATTGATAAAAAAACAATGAATATGATTAAGAAAGCAGAAAAGACAGGTAATGTTCTTAAAATGAGATCAGGTGGTCTCGCAAAACGTGGCTATGGAAAGGCAAGGAGGTAACATGGTACAACAAAAAAGTAGACAAGAATCTTTAGCGGATGAGGAACAACGTAAAAAAAATAAAGAGGAAAAAGCCAAGAAAACAAAATTTTGGCGTATCTTGAAAAAAAGAGAAGGTAAACAGGATATACTATTAGAGAAAAGAAAAAAAGCAAGACAAGAACCTTTAGATATGAAAGCAGGTGGCCTAGCTAAACGTGGCTACGGAAAGGCAAGGAGATAATGGCAACTAAATGGAGAACAGAAGATGGTTATGTATTTACATTACAACCAGATGGCACAGTAGGTGATGGAGATATGTCTTGGCCTAGTAAAGAAGATTTTTTTAAATCTATGAATGATGAAGATATAAAAATAAAAACAATATCGGGCGATACTGAAACTTCAAAATTAAAATCTAAAAAATCTAAAAAAGTAGCAACAGCTAAACATGGTGGTCTCGCTAAACGTGGCTACGGTGTAGCGAGGAGAGGTTAATGGCAGTTGAAAGACCGGCAGGTTACGATCCAGCTCCATCCGATCCGATGAGTGATGCTTCGAATGAAATAGAAATTCAAGAAGAAGTAGGAGAAGGAATTGTTGAAAACGAAGATGGTTCTGTAACTATTGGAGCAGAAGAAGCTATTCAAGAGGATATTCCTTTTGGTGCAAACTTAGCAGAAGTTTTAGAAGAAGATGTATTAGGATCTATTTCATCGGAACTAAGAGAACAATTTGAAGATGATAAAGCATCAAGAGACGATTGGTATTTTTCTTATACAAAAGGTTTAGATCTTTTAGGATTTAAATACACCGAACGTTCTCAACCCTTTCAAGGAGCAAGTAATGTTACACATCCACTTTTAGCAGAAGCGGTAACCCAGTTTCAAGCACAAGCATATAAAGAATTACTTCCAAGTGGAGGTCCTGTTAAATGTAATGTAGTAGGAATGCAAGATGTTCAAGTAGAAGAACAAGCACAACGTGTAAAAGAATATATGAACTTTCTTATTACAGAAGAAATGGAAGAGTATGATGCGGATACTGACCAATTACTTTTTTATTTACCACTAGCAGGTTCATCATTTAAAAAAATGTATTATGACGCAGGATTAGCACGACCTGTATCCAAGTTTATTCCAAGTGAAGATTTAGTTGTTCCTTATTTAGCAACCGATTTACAATCAGCAGAACGAGTGACACATGTTATTAAAATGACAAAGAATGAAGTTCGTAAAGCTCAAGTTGCAGGAATGTACAGAGATGTAGAATTAATGAATCCAGATATGGATGAAGACCGTATTCAAAAAAAATATAATCAATTAGAAGGTGTTACTAAAGTTAACTATGATGAGTTGTATGAAATCTTAGAGATGCATTGCGATTTAGACATAGAAGGTTTCGAAGATAGAGACGAGCAATCAGGAGAACCTACGGGTATAAAGATTCCGTATGTTGTTACTATTGACGAGGGCACCGGAAAAATTTTATCCATTTACAGAAACTATAGAGAAGACGATCCTCTTCGAAAAAAAATACCATATTTCATTCACTATAAATTTTTACCAGGTCTTGGTTTTTATGGCTTTGGTCTTATTCATATGTTGGGGGGTTTGTCCAGGACTGCTACGGCAGCTCTCCGTCAACTCGTTGATGCGGGAACATTATCTAATTTACCAGCAGGATTTAAAGCAAGGGGAATTAGAATTGCTGACGATGATACACCATTACAACCAGGAGAGTTTAGAGACATAGATGCACCGAGCGGTGATCTTCGACAAGGGCTTATGCCTCTTCCTTACAAAGGACCAGATCAAACTTTATTTGCTTTACTAGGTTATGTAGTTGATGCAGGAAAAAGATTTGCTTCTGTAGCAGATCAGAAAATGGGAGAAGGTTCACAAGCAAACCCAGTTGGTACAACAATGGCTATTATTGAACAAGGTTCAAAAGTCATGAGTGCTATTCATAAAAGATTACACTATGCACAAAGAAAAGAATTTAAAATTTTAGCAAGAATTATTCAAGATTACTTACCACCAGAATATCCATACGCTGTTGTTGGTGGAAACCAAATGATTAAACAAACAGATTTTGATAATCGTGTAGATATTATTCCTGTAAGTGATCCAAATATTTTTTCTATGGCGCAACGTATTACGTTAGCACAGACACAATTACAATTAGCACAATCTAATCCTCAAATTCACAATCAATATGAGGCTTATAGACGTATGTATCAGGCAATGGGGGTACAAAATATTGAAGCATTATTACCACCTCCTCCAAAACCTATGCCAATGGATCCAGCCGTAGAGAATTCACAGATGTTGCTGCAAAAACCAGCGATGGCTTTTCCTCAACAAGATCATATTGCACACATTGACACTCACCGTGCCTTTATGTCGACATATTTAGTGAAAAATTCTCCACCAGTTTTGTCTTTGATACAGTCACATATCTCTCAGCACATTAGTGAACAAGCAAAAGAGGAAGTTATGATGAAAAATCAACAGGAAATACAAAATTTAACACAACAATATGGTGGTCAATTACCACCAGAATTACAACAACAGTTTGAAATTGAAATTGCTAAACAAACTGCCGTTAGAATTAAGGAATTAACCGAAGAAATGGTAGCAGAAGAGCAAGAATATCTAGAAGGAATGCAAGAAGATCCTTTAGTTACCCTAAAAGAGAAAGAATTAGGGCTACGTGCAGAAGAATTAGAACTTCGAGCTCAAAAAGATGGGGAAAAACAAGGCTTAGATGAAGAAAAATTTGTGGTAGATACTGCTCAAGAGCAACAAAAAATTGATAATGCGGATAGACACGCAACAACTAGGGAAGAAATACAACTTACAAAGATAATGGAACCCTCTAAACTAAGGAATAAATATTAATGATTAAAATAGACCAGGATGACACTGATATTAACAATTTAACAGCTATTGTGTACAGTTCTGTACATGCAATGTTAATTAAAGATAAGCTTGATCCAATTCAATTGGCTATTGCTATGACTTGTGCATCAAAAATGCTTTTAATGGATTTTGTAGAACAGCGAGATGTACCGGCTTTTGTAGAATATGCAAATAATCTCTTGATTGATTACGATAAAGTCACTAAACATTAGTATATTATGAAAGCAAAATATATAAACGGTTCTAAATACCCAAATGCGAAGATGACTGTTACAACTGATAACAATCCTTATGCAGGACCTAATGTAAATAAAACTTCTATTCTTTCAACAGCGTCTGTTGCTGTCGAAGGACCGAAGGTTGTTGATAATTTAGGTGCTGGACCAAAAGGTCAACGCAGTAAAGTACAAATTAAAAAGGTTCCTTTTAAAGGCGTCTTTTAATGGAGTGTAAAAACTGTGGTCACGGTTGTCATTGTAGTGATGGTAGTTCTTGTCAATCATGTGATTGCAAAAACTGTGAACATATAGTAGACTAACAGGCTTTAACCAAGGAGGTTTTATGAATCTAGTTAAAGATTTATGGGCACATTTGAAAGAATGGTCTGATTGGAAAATGAAGGACTGGATTAAGGCTGGTATTGTAGCCATAATCGTTATTATCGTCATTAGTCAAATTGGCGGTGGAGGAGGAGCTTAGACTATGGTCTGGCAACTCTTAGCTAAACCCTTACTCGGCGTTGCTGCGGATGGAATTCGTGGCTTCGTCGAGACCAAAAAGGCGAAAGCCGAATTAAAACTTACAGAAGTTAAAGCCGCAACTAAGTTGAAGGAAGACCAGATTGCCGGGAAAGTGAAGTGGGAAGCATCAGCCGTGGATCAAATGAAAGGATCGTGGAAAGACGAACTAATTTTAATTTGTCTTTTGGCTCCAGCGACACTCGTATTTTTTCCAGGAATGACAGAACATATTCATGCTGGGTTTGTAGCCTTGCAGTCGCTTCCTGACTATTATAAACACCTCTTATACATCGCCTGCTCAGCTAGCTTCGGCATCAAGGCAGGAAAAGGTGCTATGGGATTAATTAAGAAAAAATAATGGCTAAAAAAGGTTTATATTATAATATTAATAAAAGAAAAAAAGCAGGGACAAGTAGATCAAAGAAAAAATCTACTATCAGTAAAAAAGCTTATGCTAATATGAAAAAAGGTTTTCCTAAAAAGAAAAAATAATGCCTTTTAAATCAGAAAAACAAAGAAAATACTTATTTGCTAACGAACCAAAAATAGCTAAACGATGGGCTAAAGATTATAAAGATGGAGGTTTAGCTGTTACACAAATAAAAGCAAATGCCGCTGGAATGAAACCAGAGATTGCATCTAAACCCAAAGGTGATCCTACAGGATTAGGATTGAAAGGGCAAGCACTTACAGGGGGTGCAATGAAAAGTAAACGTAATGTAGGAACAGGTCCCCTTGTAAAGAAGAAGGATGGTGGATTTATTATAGTAAAACCAAGAGGATTTGGAAGAATGTTAAAACATAAAAGACCAAAGACAAGGATATATACATGAACATGGATAGATTACTAGCTTCCGTAAAAAAACACGAGGGCTACAGAAACAAAGTATACCTAGATACCCTGGGCAAAAGAACCGTGGGCGTCGGGCATTTATGCGTTGAAGATTTTTGGGAAGACGACAAAGAGTATGAAGAAAAATTTTTGATGACCATATTAGAACACGATCTACAATCAGCAATCAAAGGTGCTAAAGAGTTAATGTCAGAAAATGGTTGTAACGACATTGATGAAATAGCAGAGGAACTAATTATAGAAATGGTATTTCAGCTTGGGAAAACTGGGGTCTCGAAGTTCCGTAATATGTGGAAACATTTATCCGCACTTGAGTATTCTATGGCGGCGAGCGAAATGCTCGATAGTCGTTGGGCAAAACAAACCCCCAACAGAGCACAAGCGATGAGTGCGGAGATGGCTAGTTTAACATAATGGCAGATATAATAACAATCGTTGATTACTTAAAAAAAATAATAAACACTAGACAAGATCAACTTATTCAAGTTATAACAGGCGATGTAAAATCACTGGAAGAATATAAATTTCTTTTAGGGAAGATACATGCAAATAGAGAAACGTTACAGGAACTCACGGACCTGCTAAAAAAACAGGAGCAATATGAAGACGAAATCGAAGATTATAACCAGAGAAAATAATATCATAGATATTAACGAAAAACCCTACAAAACTAAAAAAGAAATAGGAAAAGTTCCAGAGCCCACAGGGTTTAGAATTATTTTATTTCCTTTATTATTAGAGAAAAAAACTAAAGCTGGTTTACATCTTACAGATGAAACTGTGGCAGAAGCACAAATTACTACAAATGTTTGTCGTGTTTTAAAAGTAGGCCCTGATGCTTATAAAGATAAAGAAAGATTTCCCAATGGTCCTTGGTGCAAGAGTACTGATTGGGTTCTCATTACCAAATATGCGGGTTCAAGAATTCGCATTGAGGGAGGGGAGCTTAGAATAGTGAACGATGATGAAATACTGGCAGTCATTGATCATCCAAGAGACATATTGCCAGCAAGTTTATTTTAGGAGAAAATTATGGCTGAAGAAAAAATGGTTCCTTTAGATGTAACTGGAAATCCGGTGGAAGTAACTTTGAAAGATGAAGATCCCAAAGAAGAAGTGGAAGTAGCAGAAAGCAATGTAAAAGAAATTATAGAAGAATCTGTTCCCGAAACTACAGAAAAGGAAGTAGAGACTAAAGAAAAAGTTGTAGAAGATAAATCTCAAGAACCAGAAGAGAGTGATCCTTATAAAACTGATGATCTTGGTGACTATAGCAAAAATGTTAAGAAACGAATTAACAATCTTGTTGGTCGTATGCGAGAAATGGAACGGCTTTATAAAGATGTTCAAGAAGAAAATGAAGATTTAAAAAAGAGATATACTAATGTTGGAAAAGGTTATGTATCAGAGTATGAAGGTAGAGTAGTAAATGCTGCAGAAGCAGCTAAAGCTAGACTTAAAAAAGCAATTGAAGATAATGATACAGAAGGTCAAGTAAGCGCACAAGAACAATTGGCGCAAGCGAAAGCGGATGCAACAAGATTAGCATCTATGAAACAAGCTCAAAAAAATGATGAAGCAAATTATGCTTCTCAAGTTGCTCAACAAGGACAACAACCAGTACCACAAAACTATAATGAACAACCTACTTTTGATCCTCGAGCAGAGGAATGGGCATCTCAAAATGAGTGGTTTGGGACTGATCGTATGATGACAGGGGCAGCTCTGGAGTTACATAATCAACTTGTAAGTGAAGAAGGATTTGACCCCACGTCAAATGAGTACTATAATGAAGTTAATTCTCGAATGAGACAAGAGTTTCCTCATAAGTTTGGTGATACTAAACCTACTGAGGAGAAAAAAACCGAAACGAAACAGCCCGTTCAGACTGTAGCGTCGGCCGTACGAAAAACTAAATCTGGACGCCGAGTAGTGAAGCTCACACCTTCACAAATAGCAATAGCGAAAAGACTCAATGTGCCATTAGAAGAATACGCAAAACACGTGAAGGAGGCGTAATATATGACTGAGAAGAAAATAAATAAATCCCCACGCAAAATTGAAACCCGTGAAAAAGAAGCTCGTAAGAGAGGATGGGTTCCTCCTTCGAACTTAGATGCACCCGAACCACCCGAAGGTTTTCACCATCGTTGGGTTCGTGCTGAATTCCGTGGCGAACAAGATGAAAAAAACATCATGGGTCGCTTACGATCGGGATACGAATTTGTAAGAAAAGATGAGTATCCTGACAGAATGGATCTTCCATCTATTAATGATGGGAAATACAAAGGTGTTATTGGAGTTGGAGGTTTATTATTGATGCGCTGTCCCATAGAAGTTAAGGAAGATAGAGACACTTATTTTCAAGAGCTAACTAAAGGACAACAAGAATCCATTGATAATGATCTGATGAAAGACGAGCACCCTTCTATGCCGATCTCGAAAGAGAAACGTAGTAGGGTTGAATTTGGTGGAAACAAAAAGTCTTAAATAAGTAAGGCCTATGTCTTCTACCAGAGTCTAAAGGAGACATATTATGGCAAATATAGATGCTGCTTTCGGATTACGACCTTTCGTAAGAGAAGGCTCTTCATATAATAACCAGGGTATGAATGCTTATGCTATTCAAACTGCTGATACAGCAGGTGTCGCTAATGAAATTTTTACAGGTCAAGGGGTAATACCTTTAGCCAATGGATTAATTAGTTATGCCGCAGCAGCAGCGGGTGGCACAGTACCATATCTCGGTGTTTTTATGGGCTGTAAATATACAGCACTTAACGGTACGCCAACATGGTCACCTTACTATCCAGGTACTGCTTCTGTAAAAGCAAGTACAGCGGTAACTGGTTATGTAATCGATGACCCT
>Ga0209992_10002321_pt1 | contig 17651 bp, 25 predicted proteins | sample 2SBtaG_2_FD_182564 | JGI IMG/M metagenome (GOLD analysis project Ga0209992, IMG submission 182564) | Deep subsurface microbial communities from Kolumbo volcano to uncover new lineages of life (NeLLi) - 2SBTROV12_ACTIVE470 metaG (SPAdes)... | ecosystem: Environmental > Aquatic > Marine >... | reverse complement strand
CCGTTTTCACTATTTCCGTATATTCATCAATACTTACCTTTCTAGGGTCTCCCTTCTTTCGTAGTTCTTCTTCTTTTCGCAAAACCATGGAATTGACTTCATCTTGCAACGCAAACCGGGTTCTCTCATTGCCATCCTCTGAAAGTTTAAAAAACCCTTCATGCGTTCCTAGAATATCTGATTTCGCAAGAAGACTGCCTGATGTCTTGCCTAGTATTTCCGCCTGCAGATCAATAAAGTGTTTTTTTAATGTAGTACCAAGGTTCGGCGATGTAGCAATAGGAACTTTTGCAAAAGCCTGTCTTTCTTGCGGGTTCTTGCTTTTAGCTAACTTCATCAGAAACTCATAGGTTTTCATTTGGGCTTCCATAAGAGGTTCTGGCGGGTTGTCTCTTATAGAAAAAAAATCTTTATACTCTTTTATTGTTTTCGTCCCGCCAGGCTGTTCCGCAAGAAACCTCAATTCGTTTTGTGGCATATCAGAAAAGTTCTGCACTTCAAAATTCCCATTCGCATCTTTTTTAAATAATGCAGCATTTATTGTCTGGTGTGCTTGATATGTCAGTTCTGTTCTCGCTTTACCAATACCGGCAATATCCGCGTCAAGTTGCGTTCTCGCAGCTTGTTGTATATCCGGGTCTTTAATTGCATCTATATAATCATAGGCATCATAAATTTTTCCTTTCTGCCACATATTAAATGCCTTGTCAGCATATCTTTCCCCCATTACATCTACATTTCTAGATGCTATTTGTTTTTCTATTTGGCTGGTATCCCCTATCATTTCCCCTTTCCACTTTTTAAAATATTCTTCTGCCCCAATTATGTCTTTAGCATCTACCAGTTTCTGCAACCGCCCGGTATGAATTGCTGATATTTTCTCTTTCTGCATATACATTGCAGTGTCATCTTCTGGCCCAAATTGCCCCTTGATGGAATTTACATGCCTCATTATGCTAGAAATTGCCATATCACGGTCTTCTATAGTTCCATTTATACCCGTTACTACATCCATCTTCATTGACGCTTCGGCCCCTTTAAGGGCAGCATCATTTAACTGCGATGTTTCATGGGTTCCCATTGCCTTTAAATGGGTAATCCTTTGGTTGCTTCTCAGCACATCAATCGCGGCTTTCTGTCTTTCATCCGCATTTTCATAAACTTCCATATACCGCCGATGCGCTTCTGAAACAGACTGCCCTTCTTCTGGGACCATATTTGAATCAAAAAAATTAGTTGCCTTATTTAATAAGCCGCTTGCATTCGTCCCTAACATCTTCTGGGCTTCCAACTTTTGTTCCATTAGAACTTCTTTGAGGGCCGCTTCCCCCTGGGAAACAATAGCCAAGTCTTTAGCATTTTGCTTTTGTATAACAAAATCCGTTATTTCATCTGCATTTTTCCCTAACTGCTGAAGAAGTCTGACTTCAGGTCCCGCCAGTTGTTCCGGGGTAACGGATACCGCAACCCTTGCGTCAGGCGTCCTATTTGGGGTTACACTGGTTCCTTCTACTGTTGGGATTCTTGGCATTATGGCAGTCCTAACATATTTCTAAATGTTGTTATTCCGCGAATTCTTGAAGTTTTATAAGTATAATATTTAAATGCTTTGGATGTTGCATCTGCTAAAAGAGTGCTTGCAGCATCAAAACCTGGGCTTATCCGCGCGGCAGTTGACTCTAGAATATCCCCTTGTGCATCTGCATTGAATTTCTTTACCTTCAAGCCAAATACGCGTCCGGCTTCATTCACCCTGGCTGTTCCTATATCTGCCGTTTCATAAATATCCGCTCCCAATAAAGCATCGAGCGGAGATCCCCCTCCAATAAGAAGATTATTCGCGGCAGCTGCTGGGGCAATTCCTTCTTTAATCCTTTTGTATTTCCTTCTTATTGCATCTCTTTCCTTCTTGGAAATGGTTTTTTCATCTTTCAACTGCTGGGCGATAATCCTGGCATTTGCTTGCTGTACTTCCGCCTGCAGCATTAAAGACTGTTTTTGTGCCTTGGCTTGCTTAAAAGCAGCCAGTCCTTTCGCAATTCCACTAAAACCACTACTTAACGCATAGCTTTCCCCAAAAGAAAGCGAAGGCATACTGACACCAGCTGTTTGCTGAGTTACCGTAGACTGGACAGACGTCCCAAAGTTGCCAAATCCAGTAAGGTTTGATGATGAGGTTTGAAAGTCTGCTCCACCCATGCACATATATGTTTCTCCTATAGTCCTGTTTCTTTTACAAACATTTCCCCGGTTACACGGTATCCCATGCGGAGATAAAGTTCTCCAGTGCGCTTGGCATCTATTTCCGTGCTAATCCCCAGAGAAATAACCCTAGCCCCCATACATTTTGCCCAGGCTTCAAATTGGCGCATTAATCGAACCCCCAAAGTTCCGCCTCGATGTTCCTTGTCAATATAAAACGTCAAATCAGATGCCATCAAATCATGCCCAAAAAAATGTTCTGAAACAAAACCAACCAGCATCCCTACTATTTTCCCTTGATATTCAGCGATAAACAGCCCGCCTTGTTCCGCTACAACCTTGCCTAGATCAAAAAGTTTATCTTCACTATAATCCATACCCATAAACCTGGGGCTTTCTTCATGCAATCGTTTCCCCAGTTTTATCATGGATGGAATATCATCCGTATCCCCTACTCGTATCGTATAACCTTTTGTTTTAAGCACCGACTTCTCCCTTCCAACTCATAGATAAAATGGTAATCGGGGTCGGATCTGACTGCCTAACTGATATTTGCCCTCCCCGAGACCACGAAGAATCAAGCTGTATTTCTATTTCATCTGACACCATTTCAGTCGGGGCCCCATAGACCTCACTGGTTCTTTGTGCGTATTCCCTCAAATGGTCAAAATCTGGACCAGCAAAAATCCCCCTAGCCTTGTCAACGCGTAAATATACCTTTGTAGGAGACTTAAAACGCCCCTGCCCCACAGCTTCTATCTGCGACCATACCAATGGCAATGATCTTAAATCACTCATAAAAGAAAGCCCGATATGTATCCTTCCTGCCCCTTGAGACAAAACTACCGTCCCGGCCGATGATACAGTCTGGCTTGGCATTACCGAACCATCCGCGAGTATGGTTACGGATTCCCCAACCAGATGATGCAGCCCTGTTACCGTAGTTATTTCTTTCCTTGCTTTTCCCCCGGAAACATAAGCTGTATAGGCAGATCCATTTACATTAGCCGGGGTCGCTGCAGTATCTTGAAGGGCAAAAGTATTTGTTGTCGCGCTGCTTACGGTATATCTATTCCCATTCAATTCAGTCATCCCGGTATCATTTCCCAACCCCCCTACATCTGTTATTTGAACAACATCTCCATCGCTAAACCCATGAGATGCAGACGTTATTACAACTGGGTTCGCCGTCGTAGCCCCGGTTATATCTTTTGGGTCATCATAAGAAAGACCACTATCAACGTGAAAAGCATCTCTAATATCACTAAATATTCTTGAATGCATCCGCTCTACAAACCTACGGTTAACACCATTAATTCTTCTTTGAACTATGACATACAACATTTTTTCACCATTCGATTCTGGGATAACGCAAGTGCTTTCAAAATTCCCATCAGTCGTATGCTGATGCCACCCTAGAATGTCCGGCTTCTGCCCAGAAAGATAAGTCAAACCAATTAATTTCCCATCATCCCTAGCCATCCAGGCTATTGGATATGGAACACTGGTAAAGTCCCAATCACTAATAGTAAAGCCATCGAACAAATGAGGAGCGACAATAGAAATATCCCTTGGTTTGTACTTATCTGTTTCAAAGGTATAGTTCATGTCATAAACATGCCCCCCTTGATCTGCAACAAATAAGACTGCATCTCCCGCGATAATAGGCATTCTTTCCCCGCATCCCACATAACTTTGTGGGCGGGTAGCTATCGTTGTTGGAGTCAGGGCATCAGAATTCTGTGTAAACAGCTTCCATTCGGTTGCTGATGTAAAAATAAGAAGATCATCTAATGGGATGAAGTGCCTGATTCTATTAAACTGCCTAGAATCCAAGGAAAACTGGATAGCATCATTATCCTGGGATGGAATAGATTTTGAAAGATTTGCCCCTGATCCCGCCCTGGACATCCAGGTTGTTTGCGGGTTGTTGTTTGTTGACCCAAATACCCTGCGCTGGTCATGGTAAGAAACGGTTGAAGGGTATTTATCGGTTCCATTAAACGGTGTCTGGTTTTCAGGCGGGCTGGTTAATACATCTGCCTCAATATTATCATCGTCAAAAGTTAAATCAGGGGTTTGCCCTATATATCCATGCACCCCATTATTATCTTTATAAACATTGTAGCGGACAGCGCCTGATACTGCGCTCCAGGTTACCGTGTTTTTATTAGGGGAAGTTGAAAGATCATTGGTTACGGATACCTCAGATGATGCGACAGATTCTTCCAAAATATCTGATTCTAATGCCGTAACAACATATTTATAAGTTTCTGACCCGCTCCCTGTTGTCGCGGACACACTGACCCCGGTTGGGGCAGAAACGCTAGGGGCGAATGTAATATCTACTATAGTCCAATTTGTAGCTCCTAACCTTCTAATTTCCCTGGGCGGGAAGCTCGGATGAACTACCGTTAGAACATCTGAAGACTGGGCATAGGATAATTGGAAAATATCACTTGATGTATAAGTCGTTGTAAGTTCAAATACTGACGCAGCTGTCCCTGCTGAGCCATAAGTCGTATAAGCTGATGAATTTATATTATTGTCTTGTAAATCAGTTAGTTCAAATGTATTCGTCGTCTGGTTTTTTATTTTAAAATATCGCCCATTGAGTTCAGTCATGCCTACAACTGAAGCGATAAAAACTTCATCCCCATTTGAATATCCATGGGAACTAACCGTTACTACACAAGGATTCGCCTTTGTAGCCCCTGTGATGGTCTTATTTGCGTTTAATACGGTTGACCCTTCCGTATGTACCCGCATATAAAGATTTCCAAGGCATAGGCTTGTTCAGTATTAAAAATGAAAGGAATGAGCCGTGGAACAGCTGTCCCATCCTTGACTTCTTTTATAAATTCAAACCCGGAACGATTAACCACGGGACCATGTGGCAAAGGATAGAAATTTGAACAGGTTTCCAGTCCTGTTTGGTAATGGTTGAGATCTATTCTCCCGAGCATTTCCGGGGTAATTTCACCCCCGCCAAATGACCTTTGGTACATTCTAGCCATTAGTTCCTCGCTTTAATGCCACTTGGCTCAAATGTCTTTTGGTTTAAATCAACTTTGCCTTGCTTCCCGGCATTGGCATCGATTGAAGATGCTTTCCCCAAAGTCCATGTATATTGTTCATATGCTGTCTTTTTTATTGCCGGGGTCCTTGTAATCGGGAGGGCTAGATAAGATGCCAAAAGCCATGACAAGGCATGCACAAATTCAGCCGGGTATTTGGTTGTATCGGTAACACGCGTCGTGTACCAAAGCTCTGCATCTTCCGTATCACAAAGAACAATAGTCCCATGCGTATCATGCCCTTCTATTTCAAACCTAATTGGGGTGTCGTAGTCTTCCGCGACAACTTGCCTGGCTACAAGATACGGATTTGGAATAGTAAACCAATATTCCCAACCCGAAGGAGCATCCCCAGATATAGCAGCTAATAACTGCCGGCGTTTAGCAAAACCCCAATTATGATCTGAAAGGCATTCATCCCTTGCTATCGGGTAATATTTGGCACATTGTGCCGCTTGGGATGAACCATCAGGGGGTGAGATGGCGGTTATTTCCGCGGCATCTCCTATGTGGCCTAAAGCCAGATTACAAATGTCAATTACGGAAGCCATCTACTTCTCCTGTTTATTTACTTTTTGTTTTGCTGCGAGACTTATTTTTTACTACAGGCGGATCTGCATCAGATGATTTTGCCCTAGATTCCCCTACTGGTTCTTCCCAGGCTTCTTTACCCGCAACAAGTATGTTGCCTGCGGCTTTGGTTCCTTTAACCTGAGACGTAAATGGCATTGCATCCTTTTCAACAATAGGATCATTTTCACCCCCCATCCAGGAACCCCTTTCGGATTCATCTTTAATTTCAAAAACTTCCCCCGCTCGCCGCCGTCGCGCATCGTAATACCCGACTTTCATGGCTTTGACTGTGATACCCATAAGTATCCCTCATATAAAAGGTGTAGCTCAAGGGGAAAGAAAGTCGGACACAACCCACTTAATGCCCACACTTTCAATCCCCATGAACCAGGAGGACCAACGCTTAAATAGCGTCGGCGTAAGATTGCCAGCTATATACTTCTTGATCTGATAAATAAGCATCTACCGTGATCGTTGGAGATGTACCTGCCAGAACGTATTCAGCGCCAATGTAACGAAGCACCCCAGTACTTGGGACGGCTATCGAAAAATTGTAGCCAGCTACCAGCGTACCCGCGACAATAGCGCGAGATGCCAGGACCGTACCTAAAGAAGTAGCGGCTCCAGTAGCTACGCCAAAGCTATACGTTTCATCGGCAGATGTAAAATCTGCTGCTACGACAACATTAAAGTGCATGTATAAAGGCCGACCGGCACCTACCTGCAAAGCAGTACCAGTCAAATCAATAACATTTGTTGAATCTGCAGAAGCAGTTAATGCTTGTGCGTTGGAACATTCCAACCGTGCGTCTACTAAGCTCATAGTATTTCCCCTAAAGAGAAGTTATTGTTTTCATTTTAGTTAATCTAAAGACCATCGCTAAGAAATGGTTGCTTCTGTAGCTGTCAGACTATCACACCGGCGAACAGGGATGCCATCAAATGACATAACGTGCTTGCCACCCACTTGCTCCATCATAAGATGAACATTTGTGGTATTTGCAATTTGCCGACGCAATATAGAACGAACTCCCCGGTTCATGTAAAAAGCCGGTTTGCCTTTAGATGCATTTGGTAACAACTCAATAGCTTGAGCCATCAAGTCAGTAACGTCAGCAGATGACCCAGATTTGTCAGCGGTCAAAGCAGACTGATCGATGTTGCAGATACGAACTACATATCTCCAGTCACGAACCGAAAGACCACAATCCCATCTGTAATGAGACCGATAGGCTTCCATTCGCCCAGAATTCGATCCTTCTGAAGCATCTTCAATAGTAACTTGCCCTTTATCACTAAATTGCAAGCCAGCCTTGGAACCTTTTGGATAAATGCCGTGGACGGTATCTTCGCCCCAACATATCAACCAAATGGAATTGTTATCTGATCCAGAACCACCACCTAAGATGATATTGTCAGCATTAGCTGGGCCAGAATTGTCATTAAAACGAGGGGCTAGGCCGGTAAATTCTTCCGGGGCGGTTCCTTCGTTTCCATAAAACAAGGTATCACTGAACTCTTGGCTCATTCCTTCCATATGGGCCCGATCTTCGGTCATTCTAAACGCCGCGGTATTTCCATTTAGATCCGCCAACGCCTTGTCAATTTCTGCATAGGCTTCCAGCATGCCAGTCGTATCTGTGACTTGCACGTTGGTTGCTTTGTTTGGCTGGACGCCCCCATACAATTTGCGCCATGTTGGTGCCGGGAGTCCCGCTCTAATCGTCGTACGGTGACCAGTAGGGAGATTTCCTTCTTTCCATACCATGTCATCCAATACTTCATTTGTTTCATTCAATATTTCTACAATCGTTGCGATTTTCCCATCTGGGTCAGTTGCCTTCGCAACATCCGCCAGGGTTGGGTTAATTACCGATAAAGTTGCCATTTTATTATCCCTTAAAAAGTTTTAATAGATATTATTTCATATCTGGATACATCGTTTTAGCCGCGGTTTTCTTTTGTTCCCTTGGCTTCATATCACCTTGCACAAAGTGATCCTCACTCATAGCCTGGTGTATACGATGAAAAACCCGAATCATAGCAGGATGGTTGCCCCACCCGGATTCATTCATAAGCACTTCAACCTCAGACATTTGCTGCCCCTTTAAAGGTCCGTCTGGATGAAGGATAGCTTTCCCACCCGTATCTACAGCCGGCTGCGAAAAACTATTCATAGCTTTCCTTGCACCCGCCATATTTTCAGATAGATCTGCTCCCCCAAATTCCTTATCTGCCATGGCCTGACTCGCCCATTCTTTTAAACGGCTTTCTTGTGCCGACTGAACCGAGTCATTATTCTTGGAGATAATATCAAAATGCTTATCTACCATTTTCTGTGCTTGGGATTGATCTAGATTAAACTCTTTCGCGAAGTCTTTGACCTCTGATAGTTGAGTGTCATCCATTACAAACCCATCTGGTATAGTAAAAGGTTCATATCCAGACTGTTCCGTTCCTTCTTCCGTCTCCGCCTGTGGCTTTGCCTGTTCCGGGCTTTCTTGGGGTTCGGTTTGTTCTGTCGCCTTGGATTCTTCCGTTGCGACTACTTCATCTTCTGCCATTACTGTCTCCTTATTCACTCAATTTTAATTTTAAAAGATCTGGTCTTGCTTCTGCTATTTCAGACATAATGCGCAAGCCAGCTTCCCGCATACCAAGTCTTTTATCCCGTTCAGAATTGTTAGTACCAGGAATGCTTAAAAAAACACAATGAAATTCTAATAATCCATCCATATATCTACGACCGTAAGCTGTTGCTAATATTTGGCGCAAGTCATCGAGTCGTTGATCTTTCTTTGACTTGCCTTCTTCTAACCTTTGTTCTCTCCTATCGCTCATAATTGCGTAAATTGGTTAGCTACTTCTTCCAAAGCGTTTCCTTCTCCAACATCAGTTTCACTTAATGTTTTAGCGGTTTTCGCGGCTTCTGGAATATTCGCCATCTGCTGCATCTGTGCTTGCTGTTCTGCTCGATCTTGTCGTATTAAAGCCACTTGTTCATTTGCTACGATTAAATCAGGGCGTATGCCCAGAATATTGCTATATTCATCTATCATTTTATCGGAATCTAATTTATCAAGCGCTTCTGGTTTTACAGCTGCTATCTGCCCCACCGTCCCAACCATTCTATCCAGCGAACCAATACCGACCGCTTTCTGCGCCTGCGCCAGCATTGAAACATATTCAATGTTAAGTTCCTGTCCTTCTAGCTCTTGCGGAGGGGTAGGCAGTAGCCCTTCTTCCAATGCCATCTGGAAGGTATTGTCAATTAGCGGGTCAAGCAACTCATTTTGATTGCGCTCCAATACAGGCCCCAAGACAAGTAGTTTTTCTTCGTGTCTTTCCTCTATTTCTCTTGCAGTAATCTGCCTTCTATCTGACAAGGCAATCATCTGGAAAAGGTCAACATGAAAGGATGAATTGATCCTGGCCCGTACATCCATTATGTCTTCCAATAAATGCTGTAGATTCAACTGGACTTCATACGCGGTACGAATTCCGCCCGTTGGGGCAGCAGGATCATAATAGCTAATTCCCCCAGGCAATACATCTTCGCTCCCCCTTAATGCTGTTGGAACTTGCAAAGGCGGGTCCGTTTGGTAATCAATGCACTTGGCTTTCTGTTTTTGGTTGTCTTGTAATTGCTTAATATCTCCCAGGCTAGTCATCCCAGGGCAATCAGAGCCATACACATCGCCTCCCCTAACATTCCATCGAGGAACCAATGCCGGGAACATATTAAACCCGGATTCCCTTAAAAAGTTTTCATCATCCGCATCTCTTTCTAAAAACGTAGACTCCCATGGCATGTTAATGTTATCCCTTTTGCCTACATCCCTTTCCATTCTTGGCTGTATGGCATGAACAATCGTAACCCATTCATCCAAAACGCCACGATCATAAAGGTTTTGTGTAGCTAAACTTACATTTTTCCGCCCAAACTCCTGAACCATCGGGCCTATCTGCATTTGGAATTCTCTATATATCGTATCTATTTTGTAGCGATTGTCCTGTGCTGCATAAAATTCCCCTACGGTCTGGGGGTAAAGCCGAACTAAATCTTCCCTATCACGAAACAACATTGCACAGCCAGTCCCAAATGTAGCCATTTCTTCATATAGCCCATGCAAAACCCTATAAACATTTGACCTTGAAAATATTTCCCTAATAACTTCAACTACATCATCAAGCCATACCTTTACAGGTTGGTATTGCATCATTTCCCTATCCGCCAATGCCAAGGTAAACCATTTCCTAGCCGGGGAGCTCATTCCAGCCATCATCCCGGCTGCCAACACCCCTAAAGCCCTGGTCCCGGTAGAATCATAAATATCCAGGTTTCTACGTTCACCCTTGTTACGATCCTCAAGAAAGTATCTGCCGCTTCTTGGTAAAATGTTATCAGTCAAATCTTTCCAATGAGAAACGTAACTTTCTCTTTCTAACTTCAAACGCCCAAGACGACGCGTATATTTCGCTTTCCTTCTAACATCTGTTAATGTTTCTATCATTTTATCCCCATTTACTTAGGCTAATAGCGAACCACCTAGATTAAGGTTTTCATCTCCAACGCCTTGGCTACCAGTTAATAGCGTTGGAGGAGTTGCCGCCCCGCTTCGCAACTTTGCGGATTTGACCATATTCGCCGTTTCCTTGTCAGCTTGCTTGGATACCTGTTGTACTTTTGATTTTGGCAAAGCAGCCATTTTTGGAGGCTTTGGAGCCATTGCCGCGGTTGCAAATGATGTAGCTGCCCCAATCGCACTACTAATCAACATTGCCGTGCCAACTTCTACACCCATATCAACCCCCTAAAATTGACTTGCCGGTTGTTAAAGAAGTGTCTCCAATGCCTTGGATGCCTGTTAATAAGGTGCCACCCGTACCGCCACCTACAGATCCAGATGCAGCCTGCGATGCCCCTCTTGTTTGACCTTGCTTTTGCCTGGCCGCCCGCATTGGTTGCTTGACGGGAGCTGGCATTGGAGCAGGCGCAGGGGCAGGGCTTGGCCCCCCCCCACACATTAAGACTGATAATAATTCAAGCATGTAATTAACCCCCTAATAATGTTTTTCTTCCCAGATTGCCTTCGTTAGTACTACCTATAAAATCCCTACGCGTGCTTTCTCCACCTAGCAAATCCGCCCTAGTATCTCTGCCTTTGTTTGATGAATCACTAGTTTGTCTTCTTCCGGGTAGTTTGCTAAATTTTTCCCCTCTTCTAGCCCTCATATTTTCTTCCCCAAATCCTTGAGGGTCATCTGCGGTAATGGGATATTTTCCTGCCCAAGTACACATATTTAGTCTACTCCTTATCGTTTTCCAGCCAAAGGGTTGTATGATCTTCTTTTTTTAGCCATTTCCCCCCGATGCGCAGCCATTCCTTTTGGAGCTACTGGATAGGCGAAAGTAAGGGCCAGGGCATCAGCAAGATCAGGAGAAGCCAATCCCCTTTTTTTCATGTCTTCTTTCTTTTCCAGTTGTATTTTGTTTGTTGGAGTAAACCCATATTCAACCCCAATCAAGTCATCAATCAATTCCTGGTCCCTTGGGATAGAGCCTCTTTGCAGCCATTCCCTCATATTGCCCCACATTTCAGCTCTCTTATTTTGGTATCTACCATCTTCAGCCTTGCCCCCAAAGTTGACTTCAATAACCGGGACATGGAGTTGATGCAGTCTATCTACAACACCTCCTCCCACACCACCGCCATCTACAAATACCGCGTCAGCCTGATGGGTTTTAACCGCTTCCGATACATAAGAAGCTAACTGCATGGTATCAACACCCCGGTAAGTCTGCCACTCAATAGTTTTTGCATCCCGCCCACGCCTATAACAAATAACGCTTTGATCGTCACCAAATCGGGCAACGTCCACGGCAATAATTAATGGTTCTTCCAGATAACATTTCGCTTCCCGCCTATATGCATCATCAACTAAATCCCCGGATATAAACTGCATGGAAGAAGCGGATGGGAACAATCCCCGGACCCTCACTTTACAAAAGTCAGAATCTTCCCCATAATCCGCCACCCACTCTTCCAGTTTGCGCTTGTCGGTCATCTTGCAGGTACGGGAATCTATCTGTCTTGTTACCCATCGATGCTTGAACTTGCCAAAGGATTCTCTAAATCTCCCTGTATTACGCGTTGGGTTCCCAAAGGTAAACCACATAGCACCGGGAGTCGTCATAGCCCCTTCTGAAACCTCATAAATACAATCAGGTATGGAACTTGCTTCATCATAGATTACCAATACTTCCCCATGCTGCCCCGCGAAGGCTTCTGAATTTCTTTCACTCCATGGAATTGCTGAGACGTACCAGGTTTCCGGCGATGAAACGTGATAGAACTTGGTAGCCGTCCATTCAAACCAGGGCTTAATGATGGATCTGGAATGCCACAAAGCGAGTTCCCTCCAGGTTTTGGTTTCAAGCTGCTGTTTCGTATTGGCAGTTACTACTCCGTTCAAATTCTTTCTACAGGCCATTTGATGTAGGATTAGCCATGCTGTTACAGCCCCTTTCCCAATTCCATGGCCTGATGCACAGGCGTGTTGGTAGCTTTTCCCTTCCCCTTCCCGAATATGCCGCCCAACATCTTTTAGCAAATCTTCTTGCCATGTATCCGGGCCTGTATGCCCTTCTAAATCCCCTTCCCCCCACGGGAAAACGTATTTAACGAAACCCAAAGGATCATCATGGAAGGATGCAATGTCCTCAACAAGATGATCCGCTGCTGTTTTTGTGGTCGCTACTGTCATTCTTTATCCCCCACTGGGAAACCACTAAATAGGCTACACGCCTCCGTAACATTTTGTTTGGCCTCTTCCTCTGTTAATTCTTCATCAGTCGCATTGGTAGGGGCCTCTAAACATTCCTTTTTCATTCGGAAGGTTTTACCAGACTCTAGCTTAATGCTTATATCTCCACCCTTATCTATAATATTCTTCAACTCCGCTATTCTTGTTAAATGGGATCTATTCATAAATCAATACCCTTTGGCTTAACATCTTCAATTTCTTTCTTGCCAGCGCGTCTTCTAGCGTTATTTATTTCTAAAATATTGACATGCATGTTCGCTATATTGTTCGTAGTCGTTTCTGGCTGACTTAACTTATGCCGATCATATTCCATCTTTAAGGCCTGCAGCTTTGGATGCATTTTCACCTTATACACAGTACCACTCCCATCCGCGGTATGCATAACGGTTATTTCCTGAGCTGCTTTCCAAAACTCTGTTGGAACCTGGTCGGGGGCTTTAAAAGAAAACTCCCTGGTATTAGGATCGTATTGCATCCCATCCATTACATTGGATGTTGCGATCGCTTTGACTTCGCGCATAGCCATTTCAGCTGTAAGTCCAATCTTTTCTTCTAGTTTGGCTGTCTTTTTATCTACTAACTCTTTAACCTTATCTTTACTTAACAGCCTAGAACCTTGCACTTCCGCTGTCCTTACACTATAACCCGCTCTAATCGCTGCCTGTTTCGCGTTCCTATCTATCAAATATTCGCTAACAAATAGTTTCTGCTTGCTTGTTAAGGTTTGCTTCTTCATTTCATCTTAGGTTTTTTGGGTTTTCTAGGTTTTCGTTTAATAGGAGGCCTGCCTTTCCTACTCCCATATGTTCCTGGACCTTGTGGCATCTTATTTCTCCTTATAAGTTTTCTTGCCTACCCAATGCCAAAGTTTATCCCCGGCGACTTGATAGGCTACTGGTTTATCTTTGGTTATATATTCATGCGAAAAAAACCCTACATGTGTAATCCATTTTAATTCATTATGTTTAGCTCGTACCACCGTTTTGCAGTTTTTGCTTTCACTCCAATCCAAAATTTCATACTTAAACCGTATACCAGGAAACGTAACCACCATAGACCTATCACGTTCTGGACCCCACGCCAGCATATTTTCAAATTTCGGGACGATTGGACTTTCTTGTGCCATCACGGTTATACTTAGAACCATCACCATAAGAAAGCCTCCGACCAAAAAACCCTTCTTGTGTTTCCAAGACATCATAATGTGGAGGCCTTAATTCTATTTTAATCAATTTTCCATTCTTGTCATAAGTCCGGCATTCATAATATTTGGGGTAATCGCCCTGCATGACTAATCATTGATAACTTTGATCTGGTTCTGATATTTGATCCGGGTTCTCTTTTCCAACACCCAGGCCTTCCCAATAGAATCTAGATCACAGCTGCGATAATCATATAGTCCATGATTCCCAAGAGGGGCAACGCATTTCGGGGTAGCCGGTTCCGCATAAATCTTACCGATCCCTGTCTTGCTTCCCGCGCAGGATACTAGGAGGCCCATTAGAATTGCCCAATTCATCCAAAATGCTATCCGTTTCAAGATCATGCTTTTCATCACTTTCATTGATTTTCTTTAATTTACTTAAATCATTTCTAACATTCGTTAAAGCCTCTGATCCTTTGCCTTGGCGATAGCACCAGTACCCGGCGCCAATTAACAGCCCCAACAAAATCAAAGTAGTAGTCATTACTTGTCATCCATGTTCTTATTTTTAAATACATTCATGCTTAAAAAATTCAATGCCTTTGAAACCATATCCATAAACTGGTTATTCTTCCAACGCGTTGGCATAGCCATGGTCACAGTATTGGCAAACATCACTATTTCACCTGCCTGTGCAACCATGTTTTGACTCATAAAAGCCGCTAATAGTTCCATTAGTTGTACTCCTCGATTATTTGAAGTATAAAATGCTCATTTCCTTTCAATCTTTCCATGAATTCAGTAAAACCCTGGGCGCTTCTTTCTACGCCACTAAAGCCGAATCCTTCTGCTACCAATATACACCCTTTTGTATCTTTTTTCGCGCTATTTCCTTTGTGGAATAGGATATGAGTTCTGTGGCCACTTTCAACATCTTTGACTTCGTACGTTTTGCCAAATCTAGGAGAATCAACACGGCTGGAAACATATATGCCTGGGGGGATACAACTTATATTAGGAGTGGTTTTGCCATCCTCTTGGAGAATGAGCGGAGGTTCGAGAGTTACGCAAAACGGTTCTTGGTCATCGAGTAAAACGCCGAAAGTGCCACGTTCCTCAGAAGTCGCTATTCGTTTTAGTTTTACAATCCTAGCTGGATCATTCATAACGATAATATCTTACCGTTACATTTCATGCTTTGACAACTATTCAGTCATACTTTTTCGTTTTGTATAAGCTGGTTTGTATTCTTCAAATGGGACACTATGAAAAATTGCCCTATGATTTACCCATCTTTGAAAGGCATTCTGGTAATAATCACTCTTGTCATATGCCATAACGAACGGATCTACCTCCCAAGACTTTAATGTTTCTACCCTTTCCCTATCTTCTTCCGGGGTTGAATTGAAGCCTATTAAAACAAAAAACTGCATCTGCCATGGCTTAATGCCAACATCAATACATCTTTTAAACCCGCGTTCTATTAACTTTTTATCTTTGAAAATGTCCCATGCGAACGTTACCTGCGGATATTTGAATTGAAGATTAAAAAATTTAACCTTTGCCAATGCATTAGCTTGGGTTTCAGTAATTGTCCTTATGTTCAAACCCTGGCTAAAACATACTTTAATCTTGCGATCCGCTAATTCAGAAAATACGTCAAGGCAATCTGGATGCCCTAGAAAATCATCATCAAGCAATACCAATCTATCTTCCCCTTTGGGGTTACTAAGCAACTCCCTAATACTTAGATTGACTCTTGGCTTCCCATCCTTTTGAGGCACGACGCAAAACTCACAAGAAAGCCTACAACCTCTTTCACTAAAGCCTATATGGTTCTTGTAATCTGGATACAAAAACCACGCCTGATTGTAATTTGCACTATTCATTTCTTCTGGCAATTTGCTATCCCAGGCAAACCCAGTTCCCCCTCGTATTACATAATCTGGCAGATCATAACAATCAGTAAATCCAAATATCTTGCTTGCATAAACTTTGTCATATGGGAACAAAGGACCTGTCCAATGCTCTACATCATCCCCAAGCGCCTTGTGATAAGCGGCAATCTGCATCAAAGCGAGGTTGGGCAGTTTGCCATCCATATGTACTAAGCCTATTTTTTTCATTCCTGTTTGCCCCTCTTTTGCCCTAACCACTTATCACAGGTTTCACAAAAATACATTACCCTTCTGCGAGTTTTAACCTTTTTTACTTCATGTCCCTTGTGTTCTTTTTTTAATATGACTTTAATTGGTTTATTTGGTGTGTAAACTAAAGGGTGATTGCCTAAAATGTTTTCTTTCATTTTCCTTCTACCATCCTTTCCCACAAGACCCGGAAAGCAATAGCTCCAGTAAGCGGGACGACTCCGTTACCCAGGCATTGTAATCTTTCATTTCTATCTTCTTGACACTCGACCAACCAATCGGATGCCCCATCAACCACTCGACGAATCTGGGGTTCAGCCGTTTCTTTTCCTTTGGCGTTTCCCCCATCATTTTCCTGCTGAGATCCGCATTCGTTAGCGTTGATCTGATTTTCTCTTGGTTCGCTACATCCCTCCCCGCTACCTGATCTAATGTTACCGGGGTAGCCCACCGCTGGGGCAAGGTCGGGTCGTTCGGTAAGGATTGTTTCCCAATGCTTTCTTTCATTTGGTCCTGGGGGCCAATAGGGGATTCGCATGATTCAAACTCCTTTGCTTGATGGGTTAGCATTCTTTGTGATTGTGGACAGGCGGCATCTTCCCTAGCCGCCGGGGTAAGCCATTTTGCTCCTGGCCCAGTAGGCCAGGCATCTACAACGCTTGGCAGATCACTACCATTCCAGTTTTCTGATGCCCTGCGTTCTTGGAAATCTGACTTTACAGGGGTAGGCCATTTTTTGGTAGTTAGTGATAGATTTTCGCTTACTAATTCCTTCCCCTCAGATTTCCGCTTTTCCATTCGCGCGTTATGGGATTCCACACTTTCATCCATCTCTAATGCCCGTGGAGTAGGCCAATTATTTGCTTCCGCTCTAGCAAGGGCAGCCCACTCCCCTGTCTTGTCTTCCAAGTTAAGCCCATGCGACCCCTTGCCATCATTTGAAATCCGTCTCCCAGTATCAGACATTCTAGCATTAGGATGTGGGGATTCCTGGGTTGTCGGGGTAGGCCAAGAGGAAAACTCTTTGGCGCTGATGGGAACTTCCCACTCCTGACGCTGAAAACATTCCCCATTGACAAGACAGCCCGATTTTGGAAAATTCTCCGAGAACAATGCCCATTGCCCCGTTATCCAGCAAGCCTGAGACGTTCTCCACGAAGACGTATCGGGGTCGTATTTCGCCAATAAGGCGGACGTATTCGTAGAAAAGCCCGGATCTGTTTCCTTTGACGATTCCTTCTTTTTTGCCTGCGACGGACAAGTCAGTACATGGAAATCCTCCAATGATTGTCGATACCTTTCCACGCCAAGGCTTGCCATCGAAGGATGTAATGTCGTCCCAAATAGGAGCTTCATCCAGGATCTTGTCTTCCATCTTTTTGCAGAGAGTGGCGACTGCATAGCTTTCCCGCTCGACATAAACCACAGTTTTACTGCCTGGGGCTGCCAATCTAACTGATTCGTCGAGTCCTCCAATTCCGCTAAAGAGGGAACAAATTGTTTGGGCAGGTATAACCACATTCTTAGTCTCCTATTTCAAGTTGAAGATATTTTTCTATGGCAGATTTTGCCTGTTCAAAACCATAACAAACGCAAGTTTCATAACCTTCCACCTTTAAACTAGCTAGCCACCAGTTTTGACTTGCTGTTGGCTTGTTCTTCCCATGTTTAAGTTCCAGA
>Ga0209992_10002320_pt1 | contig 17655 bp, 19 predicted proteins | sample 2SBtaG_2_FD_182564 | JGI IMG/M metagenome (GOLD analysis project Ga0209992, IMG submission 182564) | Deep subsurface microbial communities from Kolumbo volcano to uncover new lineages of life (NeLLi) - 2SBTROV12_ACTIVE470 metaG (SPAdes)... | ecosystem: Environmental > Aquatic > Marine >... | reverse complement strand
ATCAAAGAAATGGACCATGCCCATCCGAAATTGGAAACCCGCGCTCAATCGGTTTATTATTGAGTTCGAAGACCGACTAACGGATTACATTTAAACAAGGCAGTTACACAGAATTAATTACAGGCTCTTCTAAGCTGGATTAAATAGTTACGATGAATTCGTTTCCATTTGTCTAATTAGGCGAAAAACCATTATGGCGATGACTAAGACACCCATAATCAAAACCAGCCAAAGTAATATCCTTTGCCAGGGTAATTCTTTCTTCTCGACTAAGGCTAAGTCTCCTTTTAATATTATTTCCTGCCCCGCTGTAGCGACAGCCACCATTTCACTATGAGGCTCCTTATTTATAATACTCATTAACTTACTGGAAGTTTGCATAGACTTGCTAACATTAGCATTTCCATATGCCAGAATAAAAGGCCCATTCCCTCTAGCAAGAAAATAAAGATCATTAGAACGCCATGCATACTTTAATGTTGGTTCAGCTCGACCTATACCATCAGTTGATTGCATTTTAATTCGCCAGTATCGATGTTTTAATGGATAGACACTAACTGGCTCGCGTGTTATCTCCGTATCATTGATATAAAGTTTATAAAAAATACCTTTGTATCTATTTCCCCATTTTGAATCATTACTAAGACGTGACTCAATGAGCACGTCAATTAACGTGTTGTCTTGCGGAAGCTCTATATTGATTTGTTCAATATTAAATAAACCATTGGTGTCAAATTCATAAACTCCTTCTTCAATATCTTTATTTATAAGGCTGGCTGCAGCCCATATTTTCTTACTTGTTACATGATGTTTTCTAAAATTCGCCTTGATAGTATCAATAGTCAAACCATCCGCATCGTCCAGCCATGTAAAACGTAAATACTTTATTTTTTTATTTGGCAAATCAACACGCATTTTTTTTAATGCATGGTTACCGTATTCAAGTTCAGTCAAAGTCGCATTTTGAACTAAAAGGTTCCAATTATTCAGATCATTACTAGATTCAAGTTTTATTTTTTTCGCATAATCTGATGTCTTGCCATTAATTTTAAAATCAATCGAATCAATAACATATTCAATGTGGCTAGCATCAATTAAATAATATTTAGCTGTGTTATTAGCATCTATAATTTCATCTGCAGACTGAATTCTAATCACCTTCCCTTCACTGGAAACTGTCACATCAAGTTTGTTATCTAATAATGTAACTTCATCAAAAGGCAATGGGAAATAGGGTAATTCAAGTGTTTCAGATGTTGACTCACTATCATTTTTTCGCTGTCTAATAACATGAGGAACAGGTTCATGCGCCTGATTAAAGACACGAATATCACTCATATTGTTGTTAATAATATGCTGATACACCTGTTCTGGTAATGAGAACTGGTAGATAGAAGCCTTATTTTCAGTAATTAATTCAATACCTTTTGCGTAATCTTCTAGCATCAAATCATCATCAGCTGCATGAGCCAAACTAACAAGAAACAACACGCTTAATAAATATATTTTCATTATGTTATCTCTGCTGATTCTTTTGGTGGTATAGGTGAAACATAACCTATCACCAACATTAAAATACCGACTGTCATAAATGAAATAATCCGTGTTACCGCGCCACTATCAGCTAAATCTATTAAAAATAATTTGATGACAACAATGCCTAGCAAAGTAGCGCCCACATACCAGAGTTTTCTATATCGTTTCCTGGTTGCCATCCACATCACAATAAATGCCGTTAATGTCCAAACAATAGAGATACTTGTCTGAAATATTTCTGAGCGGAACATAGCAGATTCATCAAAGCGTACACCTGCGTAAAAATGCACCGTATGAGCAACAATAGAGGTAATATAAACAAATGCTATAAGTCCAACGGCTTTTAATCCTGTCGATACATTAAGAAAATTAATTTTCGGAATTTCTTCCTGCTTAATTAACCATAACCAGTTTAAAATGATTATTATGCTAAATAATTGAATCAGTTCCAGCGGGTTTATAACAGGGATAAATGACAGTGGTCGCGGATCGCCTCTGTTGAAACAAGAAAAAACTATCCATACAGCAAGATAAAATACAATCGGAAATAAACCTTTCCCGATATAGCTCGTTGGATACTCCATAATCGGCCAGGACACACGATCTCTCAAATACATCATTTTCATAATTCCAATAGCAGGAATAAGCCCCCAGGCAATATCTTCCCAGACCTGATACTTTGGCAACAAGTAATCAATAAAGTCAGCAATAATCCAGGTACAAATAAAAACATAAAGGTACATTGTTAGCGAATGCCACAATTTCAATAATTTTTTATTCCAGAAAGCATCACAACGATATAACAGTAATAGTTGAATCATGAATGCTGAAACCCAGCTAACAACACCGTAATCACTTAAAAGGTTTTTTGAAGGTGCATCGATAAGTTTAATCAACGTAATAAAATACATTGCCGGTAAAAGAAATACAGCTGGTAATTCGGCTGTTTTCCAATCTAGCGTACGTGCCAGTAAAGAAATTGAAAGCAGGCTGATTACAATAAAAAACAAAGTAGCATTAACTTCATAACGTGAAGACACATAATTATCGATTTCAACAAAACCTGAACCAAACCACCAGAGTAAGCCCCATATTAACAATACATAATGTATCGCCTGCTCACCTTGTTTTAACTGCGATTTATACTGATAGAAAAAATAGGCACTCATTAATCCGCCAATACTTAAAAATAAAGCACCCATGTAAGTGCTGTTCAATATTGGCGTTGAATAATAATGAAAATGATTGGATATTAATAATATAAAGCCTGCTCCAAACTGTAATAACAATCCAAACATTCGTGGTAAAAGTCGCTGTTGTCTGATCCCCACCCAACTAATACCCGCGCCTTCAAGTGCCCATGCTACAGCTGTCCAATCACCATCCAATGCAAATGGAATCGCAAGACTGGCGAAAATAACAGCAAGCGCAATAAATGACTCCGTTAATAAACGCATCCCCTCAACTTTCTTATTCCATAACCAGCTTGCTAACAAAACATAGATCACACTCATGCTTAAAGCGGACAAAGCCAGACCAAATTCATAATCACTGACTAATAAACCCTGTAAAGTAAAACCAACCAAAGGCACACCAAAAACCAATGAACCATCAACTAATCCTTTTAAATGCGGCGGTTGTTTATGAGAAAACAAAACAGAGACGACAACATAAAAAAGAAAAAAGAGAATAAGAAAAGGTTCAGTTGTGTTGAAGTGTTCCGCAACATAATAGTCATGCCCCCATAGTGAGGCGATGACAAAGGTAAAAACAAAACCGAGCCAATTAAGAATTCGCCAGGCTTTAAACCAGGCAATGCCGAAAATACCTGCATTTAAAACAGCATAATATGAAAACAGAGCAATATGGCTACCACCACCGCTAGAAGTCAGTATTGGTGCAAGAAAACCGCCTACTGTTGCCAAACATGCCAAAGAACGTGAATTTTGAATAACGGCTAGCAGGCATGAAAAAACAACCAGCGCAATCATAACAAAGAAAGTAAAACCTAGTGGTAAGACGGTATAAAGCTTGGCTGCAGAAAATACAGTTAGATAAAGAATCCCTACAGCACCACCTTGAAGGGCTAGCGCATATGTTTCCTTTATCTGACGTAATCGCCAGCCAAAAATCAACATACCAATTGCACCAGCTGAAACAGCAATAAGTCTTAGTTCGATAGGAAATGCATTTCGTTGCGCCGCATACTTGAGTAAAAAAGCGACGCCGAAAAAAAGAATAATAATACCGACCTTAACAACAACGTTACCAGTAGTGAAAAATTGTCGAGCATAAGCGATAAATTTATCAACAAGATAAACCTTATCCGAATCGTCTGTATTAGCTTCATCCCAAGCTGAAGTCTGTGAAGTTGCTTTTAAATCAATATCAAAATCAGCTTCTCTAGTATTTGGGTTAATCTGCGTTATTTCTTCTGATATGGAAATTTCTTCAACTTCCATATCGACTTCATCTACTTCGATACCCTCTGACAGGGTTTGATCGACCATGATGTCACTATCAACCAGATTTGATTGCATAGTAGACAACTGCTCTTGTAATAATCGAAGATGTTTCTTCAGCTCAACAATATAGCCAAATAAAATTCCAATTGCCGCACCGAAACAAAACCCGTTAAACGAATCAATGAGGGCGCCGATATACGCACCTATAATGCCGAAAATAAATTTCATATTCGATATTCAAGCTCAGTACGGTGGAGTAGTAATAATACCCCAAGATATGCTAATGATGATAATAATCAGTTAATAATTATGCACTGCTTATCATTAATATCGTTATAATACCGCCCTTCATACTAGTAGATGACTATAGGAGTCTATAAATAGTGAATTTTTTATCCGAATACGGGATGTTTCTCGCAAAATTAAGTACCGTCTCACTCATTTTTGTCATCGTTATAGCTGCGATTATTTTTATCGTTATCCGTGCTAAAGGTGATAACGAACATCTCACTATAAAAAATATTAATGAAAAATATGAAGCTATGAGCTTCATGCTAAATTCACAAATATTGGACAAAAAAAGTTTCAAAAAATATTTAAAAGATCAAAAAAAAGAACATAAACAAAAGGAAAAAGAATCGTCGGATGAAAGAAAAAAAATATTTGTACTCAACTTTATTGGCGATATAAAAGCCAGTACGGTTTCATCTCTAAGAGAAGAAATAACAGCAATCCTGACTGTTGCTGATAAAAAAGATGAAGTTGTCATTATATTAGAAAGCGGCGGCGGCACAGTTCATGGTTATGGACTGGGCGCTTCACAACTAAAGCGTATTAGAGACAAAGAAATAAAATTGACAGCCGCCGTTGATAAAGTTGCTGCTAGCGGCGGTTATATGATGGCATGTGTTGCAGATAATATTATAGCTGCGCCTTTTGCGATTATCGGATCAATTGGCGTATTGGCCCAAATTCCGAATTTTCATCGTTTACTAAAAAAAATGGATGTCGACTTTGAGCAAATTACTGCCGGAGATTACAAAAGGACCCTGACTTTATTTGGTGAAAACACAGATAAAGACAGAGAAAAATTCAAGGAAGAACTGGAAGATACCCATCGCCTTTTTAAAGAGTTCGTTAAAAGCAGCAGAGACAAAGTTGATATCGACAAAATTGCAACAGGGGAACACTGGTATGGCAAACGTGCTATCGATCTTAATCTTGTTGATGAATTAATTACCAGTGATGATTACTTGTCTGCGGCAGCAAAAGAAGCAGATATATTTGAAGTTAAATACGAACGAAAAAAACCGGTTACAGAAAAAATATTTTCGTTTGGAGCGAATCTGCTAGATTCAATCTATGAACGTTAGTTGGAAACAATCTAAAGAGTATCTTTAGATATAGTAACCCAGATTTGATTTGACAGATTACGTTAACATTTTAAATATAGTCAGACAAACAGTAGTTAAGCGAAAGCGGAGATAGATAATTACAAAAAATAATAAATGCTGAAAGCAGACGTTACAGGTTATCTAATGGGCTTTTAACGCCATGGCCTCCCTTATTTAAAACATGAGTATAAATCATAGTGGTATTAACATTCGCGTGTCCCATTAGTTCCTGAACAGTACGTATGTCATAACCATTTTCCAGTAAATGCGTTGCAAAAGAGTGGCGAAAAACATGTGCAGTGACATGTTTCATGATATTCGCTTTTCTAACAGCATTACTAATTGCTCTTGAAACCGATTTAGTATGCATATGATGTCTACCGATGTTTCCGGTTTTTGGATCTTTTGATGTGTTTCCAGACGCAAAGACAAACTGCCATTTTAATTGTTTCCCCGCATTAGGATACTTCTTTGCTAATGCATCAGGCATATCAACATGAGTAATTCCATCTTTTTGATCAATTTGATGATATTTTTCAACTTTACCAAATACAAGCTCTAAACCTGGAACAGTAAATTCTGGCAATAAGGTACGTCTATCCTTGTTACCTTTTCCCCTACGAATCATAATTTCTCTGCGACCTAAATCAATATCGAGCATTCTTAATTTTAAACACTCATTTAATCTTAACCCTGCGCCGTACATTAAACCGACCATGGTTTTATGCGGTTCATTTAAATATTTAAAGACTTCCTTTACCTCATCTTGCGTTAGCACAACAGGGAGACGCTTTGGTTTTCTAGCATATTGAAATTCAGGAATTTCACCAACATCAATATCAAGAATTTGTTTATATAAAAATATTATTGCGCTTAATGCCTGATTTTGTGTTGAAGCAGAAACATTTTCTTTATTAACAAGGTAATTTAAAAAACTTGAAACCTCTTCACCACCCATGTCCTTCGGATGACGTTTACCATGAAAAAGAATATATCGCCGGATCCACTGAATATAAGATTGTTCGGTCTTTATCGAGTAATGAAGGAAACGAATTTTTTGTCTTACTTCGACTACATGGATGTAGTCGGTAGAGCGACGCAGGAGCCAAAGCCGAGATCAAGTAATTTTGGTGGTTGTTGCACGTCCATGTTACCCCTCCTTGGGTTAATACTACTTAAAAGTGTCCACTAAACAAATTTTAGCAATTTTTATAACATATTGATATTACTTTGAAAATTCATGCATTCTTTGATCGCTAATATTTAGCGGACATTTCGTATTTGGATAAAAAATCAGCAAAGTGGACACCTTTGATAAAGAATCACTATAATCAAACTTCCTCATATCTTATTGAACTAAGGAAAGTTTTAACGATGTTACCTATTAATTTCTATAGTATATTAGCGGACAAAGTGTCCTTTAAAATATAGTTAGGTGAAATAAGGTCGAGCAATGGTACAGATGAATGAAAGAGAATTGGCAGTCTATGAAGATGCTAGAAATATGGCGAACATTGCAATCTGGGGAGTTGAGTTACAAATAAAGCGTCTCTTCGGTGAAAATGAAATCGACGAATTCGTATTGCAACCTGTAGTAGATTTTCATTTTTTAGTTACATCTTTAAATAGGCTAAGGCAGGCTGCTGGTATGGTTTCAAAAATTAGTGATATCTCTAGCAATATTAATAAGTTTGACCTTCAGATCCCAGATTTAAGAACAATAAGAAATATCCTAGAGCATATTGACGAATATAGAGTAGGCAAAGGGAGAAACAAAACTGTTCCTAAAGACTGTTTTCAAACTATTCTATTTGGCAAAAACTCTATCAACTGGGCAGGCTACGAAATCAATACTTCCGAGGCATTGAAGGCTAGTCAAGAATTGTTCGCTACGATACATAAAGTATCACCTAACAATGCAATTGCACACGGATTGCCCAAAGCCGCGCCGCTACGCTCTGCAACTCTGGGCAACCGGTGAATTGCGACGTTATATTCTATCTTCAAATTATCGACGCGTGACCGAAAATCGCCTACACTATCAATATTATGAGCACTGTAAATAATATTGACATTCAAGAACTTAATCAGTCAGAGCGGATATTATTGGCTGAAAAATTATGGGATAGCATCGTCGACAATCAGGATTCTCTTGAAGTCACAGCGTCTCAGAAAAGAGTATTGGAAGAGAGATTAGAGGCGTATAGAAAATCTCCAAATGAAGGTTCATCCTGGGAAGAAGTTAAAAACGAAATGAAATAGTAATGGACTATGAATTGATAATCCGTCCTGAAGCGAAGGCGGATCTACTTGATGCATTTCACTGGTATCAAGAGCAAAGACAAGGACTTGGACATGACTTTAAGTTATGTGTAGAAGAAGTCATCTTCAAAATTCAAAGAAACCCCTTCGTTCATAAAGAAATATTTCAAAATGTAAGAAGGTCGGTTACTAAGCGCTTCCCATTTGGAGTGTTCTATACTGTGGAAAATGAAAAAATTATTGTTCTTGCAGTAATGCATGCCCGACGCAATCCTATGAAATGGAAAAACAGAATATAACAAGAAAATCCAGCGGACACTCAAACAAATCAAGGGCTTTAATGATGAAGCATTACGCGGAGAATGGAAAGGCTGCCGTTCATCACGTCTCAATATACAATACCGCATTATTTACAAAATTGAAAACGAACAGCTTTATGTAAAAGTAATCAAAATAACACCACATGACTATCGGAGGAAATAACATGAAAGACTATAAAGTAGCTCAAAAAAGAACAGATGTTTCTGTCGGCGAGTCTGTAAAAATTATCCGTGAATTACAAGAATTAAGCCAAAATGAGTTATCCGTAAAAACCGGTATACCTCAATCAACGCTTTCAGCTATTGAGCACGATAAAATCAAACTAGGTGTGGAAAGAGCTAAAGTACTAGCTAGAGCATTACAGTGTCACCCAGCAGTTTTAGTCTTTCCTGGCTGGGATGTTGACCACGAAATCGCTGCATAACAAGTCACTGTAGTTGACCATAATACGCCGCTTCGCTCTGTATTATGGCTAACTGAGTTCAAGCCTTATGCTCTCTGAGTATGATATCATATAATGATTGCAATGATATCTTATAGTGATATCATCTAACAATGAACTCTAAGCAAACTAAGACACTTCAGCGTGTATTCAGTGATCCTGTTTCATCTAGCATAGCTTGGAAAGATATTGAGTCATTGCTTATAGCTGCTGGAGCAGAAGTAATTGAAGGTAGTGGTTCACGCGTCAGATTCGTTAAATCTGAAATTATTGCCACCTTTCACAGGCCGCACCCAAAAAAAGAGGCTAAGCCTTATCAAGTGAAAGACGCTCGTTTATTTTTAATTCAAATAGGAGTAGCGCCATGAGCAGCTCAGTGACATATGAAGGGTACGCCGCCAGAATTGAATTCAGTGCAGAAGATGATTGTTTTGTTGGGCATATCGCTGGTATTCAAGATGTAGTTGGATTTCACGCCGACTCAGTTGCAGAATTAAAACAAGCATTTCATGAGTCGGTAGACGACTATCTGAAAACTTGTGAGGCCATTAAAAAAATTCCACAAAAGCCTTATTCTGGTAAATTAATGTTACGTATCCCCCCAGAGATTCACGCTGCAGTTGCAACTGCAGCACAATTAAGTGGTAAAAGTATCAATCAATGGGCTACAGAAACATTAGGTCGTGAAGCTCATTATTAAAACAAAAAGCATAACCAGTCAAAGCACTCGGACGCAGCAAAGCTGCGCCGGTGTTTGAGGCGTTACTGGACTTTTAATCTATCAGATTATGTTTGAGCCACCACGTTTTAGAGAATAGTGCGCAGTTCTTGTGCAATTTTTTTAATTCCTTCTTCCACTGTCGATTCTTCCATTGAATAAGTAATACGTATGCATTGATGTTTATGATCCCAATCATCTTCCATGCCGGGGAAAAAATGACTACCAGAAATAACAAGAACGTTCTTTTCTTTTAAACGTTCATATAGTTCATTTGATGTTATCGGCAAACCCGGTAGCCAAAGCCATAAAAACATTGCCCCTTCAGGTTTATGAATATAATAATCAAGCCCATCAAGTTCTCTATGCAATATTTCAACAGCGTGTTCTACTTTTTCCTGGTAATAAGGCCTTATTAAAAGTTGTGATAAACGTAAAATTTCACCACTACTTATTAAATCCTTTGCTATCATCGCACCAAAATTAGCCGTGGATAAATTGATTACCGCATTCATGTTTCGAATTAAATCAATTACCGGTTTATCTGCAATAACAATTCCCGTTCGCGTTCCGGGCAAACCTACTTTGGAAAGACTCATGCAATAAATAATATTTTTATTCCAGACAGGACTTGTTTCAGTAAAGATGATATTTGGAAATGGCTCGCCATAAGCATTATCAATAATCAGCGGGATATCATTCGATTCGGCTATTGAGACAAGTTTAGCTACTTCTTCATCAGTCAATACATTGCCTGTTGGATTCGTCGGTCTTGAAATACACATGGCCGCTGTATTATCTTGAACAAGCAAGTTATCAAAATCAACATGATATTTAAAAAAATGATTATCCAACTTCTCAATTAATGGACGGTAGGAATAAAATAAATCATCCGTTAAACCTACATCTGAATAACCTATATACTCTGGCGTCAAGGGTAATAATATTTGGTTATGACAGCCCTCCTCGTCTTCACCCGCCAACATATTAAACAAGAAGAAAAATGCAGATTGACTACCAACAGTTAAAGCAACGTTTTCAGCTTTAATACCCCATTGATATTGTTTATTCATCATATCCACAAGAGCATTAATAAATTCTGGGTTGCCCTGCGGTAATTCGTAATTACCAACTGCATGAGAAAACAATGCCGGATTTTCAATCAATCGATGAAGTGAATCGCGAAAGTATTGTTGTACACCAGGAATATGACTAGGGTTGCCGCCACCTAACATCAAGACATCGGAGTTTCCTGACATGGCATTGCCAAGATCATCCATAAGCTGAACGATTCCAGAGTCACGGCTATAGCGCGATGCAAACTTTGAAAATTTCATATGACAATTTAAATAAATAACTTTTTATTATTTTAGCCACAAAGTACACAGAGAAAAGCAAAAATAAAATGCCCAGATAGGTCAAAGAGAAGTAGATTAACTTTATATCTGAAAAATTACTTTTTTCTCTCTGTCTACTCTGTGACAGATTTACTTTCTTATTAAGCTAGTACCTTCATAAATTGGCATTTTGAAATACAGCTATTTTCTTTTTTTATTTTTCGTTGCCAGTTTTTTACCAATCAACACCATGCGAATAACACGCTCAGCAGCGTTAGCAAGATGCGCTTTTGAATTGCCTATCGCTTCTTCCAGCGACATATCTCGAGCACAGGCGCTTTCCAATCCATCAATTCCGTGAGCAAATACGCCATTAGCGTCGTCGGTAATACCACCGCCTATCGCAACTGTTTGTACACCATGTTTACGTGCTGCTTTGGCCACACCAGAAGGGGTTTTACCAAAAGCTGTTTGGAAATCAACGCGGCCTTCGCCAGTAATAACCAGATCGGCACCTTTTAAATGCTGCTCTATATTGGTTGCTTCCAACACGATATCAATGCCACTTTTCATTCTTGCTTTAGTAAAGGCAACCAAGCCTGCACCCAAACCACCGGCAGCACCGGCACCTTTCAGATTGACCACATTTTTTTTCAAATCCTTTTTAATAATCTTGCCCAGATGCCTAAGGTTTGCATCTAGAGTTTTAACCATCGCCGGTGTTGCTCCTTTCTGCGGTCCAAATACATTTGATGCGCCCTTATTACCACATAAAGGATTATTTACATCACAGGCAACAATGACTCTCGTTTTTTTCATTAGAGGATTCAGGCCTTTCATATCAATGCTGTCGATCTTGTTAATCATACCGCCTGCACCCTTCTCCATGATTTCAACGCCACGTTTATTCAGAAAACGGATCCCTAATGCTTGAGCCATACCAACACCACCATCATTTGTTGCTGAACCACCTAAACCCAAAATGATTTTTTTAGCGCCGCGTTTCGCCGCGTCTAACATTAGTTCACCAGTACCATATGTTGTTGTCTTCAATGGATTCTTTTCTTTTCCAGAGACCATTGGTAAACCTGAAGCCTCAGCCATTTCAATGACAGCCGTTTCACCATCCGCCAACATGCCATAACGCGCTGATACAGGCTTACCTGCCGGACCAGTCACTTGTTTACGAATAAATTTACCGCCTGTGGCATCAACCAGGGATTGAACTGTTCCTTCACCACCATCAGCCATGGGGACCTTAATACATTTAGCCCTGGGTAGAACACGTTTGATGCCCTTTTCAAAAGTAGCGGCAACCTGTAATGAGGTTAAATTTCCCTTAAAGGAATCCGGTGCAAGAATAATTTTCATTAAAAACGTCCTCCAACGACGATAATGCTATAAATATTTGTAGCTTGTATTTTTCATTCTAAAATGAAGCTGTATTGGTCTGCTATTTTTCGTGATCCTACTGTCTCAATCTGCATAGTCTAAGGTATTTGGGCGATATTCAAAAACCTTTTCCCTATTCCTCTTCTGCCAGCCGTTCAATCATGCTTATCAAGCCAATTGTCACTCTGGCCATAGATTCGTAATCAAGACTCTCTGCCACATCCCTCACAGTATGATAGGCAGTGTTTCGATACGCTGCCGTGTCTGTCACCATAAAAGCCGGAATATTATATTTCCAGAATGCAGCTTGATCAGAACGTCGTACATCTCGAACCAGTAATATCGGCGCAGTCAAACCTTCAGAAGGAAACTGTTTGCTGTCTCGAAAATATTTTATGCTTTTCCTCAATAGTGAGCGTGAGTTGAGGTCACTTACAAAAGCAACAAAATTTGCTGTATCCGGATAAAACCAACTAAATGGAGAGGGATAATCCTGGCTATTGGCTGCATCCGAATAATAGCCCAACATTTCAAGTGACATCATAGCAATTATTTTATCGCCACGATCGTGAGCACGCTTTGCATGAAATAAACTGCCCATGTTGTCTGTAAGAAAATGAGGGTATTCTTCATTAGCGAAAGCAACAAAGCGAACGGTACGGTTTAACTGTTTTTTCTTTAATAGTTTGGCAATTTCCAACATCACTGCCACACCCGAGGCATTATCATCGGCGCCCGACGATAGCCAGACCGTATCATAATGTGCGCCAACAATAATTATCTCGTCCGCTAACGTTGTTCCATAATGCTCTGCAACAATATTTCGATACTGTAATTTATCTCCGAATTCATCTTCGTAGGGAATCAATTCATTCTGTTTAAAAACATCAACAATATAATCAGCGGCATTATTGTATGCTTTTTCTTCACCGTAATGACGTTCGCCAATAACTTCAGCGAGCTGCCAAACATGATCTTGCAATCGTTTTGATAATTCTTTTTGAGATTCTGTAAGTGATAATAGAGAAGAAGATAATGTCTCGCCGGGCATATTGACGCACAAATAGACAAGTGTAATTGCACCACACAACAGTAATAAAAAGGTGATTTGTGCAGGACGAGAAGTTTTTTTCATTTCTTTAAATAAGGACCATTTTTTAATTATCTTAGAAAAATTAACTATTTTGAGCAAAGATCAGCCAACTACAGCTCTATTTTAATGGATTTCACCTAAATATAGCCATATTCGAGAAGAGCTATTAAACTATGCGGCCTTGAACTTCACCAATGTGAAGACGTCTATAAATAAACAAGAATACAAAACAACAATATCATTCGATATAAACAGTTCAATGGAGATTAATCATAATGAATTACCTTAAGCTATGCCTCTTGAGCATATTACTTATACCGACATTGGTATTTGCTCATGGTCCAACGCCTCTAAAATTCGATATAGAAGTTGAAGTCAATGCCAGTCCAGATGAAGTTTGGGCTGCGGTTAATAAACTTTGTGCTGTAAAAGACTGGAATGAATCTATAACAGAATGCTCGTCTACTGGCGAAGGCTTAGGTGCTTTTAGAGAACTCACCCTTGATAATGGAGAAGTATTAAAAGAAGAAGTGACTAAAGTTCAGGCTGATCGAAAACGCTTGCTGACTACTTTAAAAGTAGAGGAAGGTAGAGTGATAAAAGATATGCCAATCCGTTCTATGGGAACTTTTTTATCTGTCGCTGAAAGCAGTTCTGGTTCAAAGGTAAAAATTCGTGGTACGGCATATAGCTCATTTGAAGGAAAATCACCACCGCCTGATCGGTCTGATGCATTTTGTAAAGCAGCCGTTGAAGCATTACATACAAAAACGTTAAATGGTTTGAAAGCATCCTTCTAAAGCAAGCAAATAACTACTTTGCAAGTTAGATTTAAAGAATTTTTATTTGTCTTAACATTTTGGGCCTTGGCAAATTTTGCTTCGGCCCAAAATCTCGCCTTCATAACTAACCAGCTCGAAAATACCGTTTCAGTAATTGATACTGATAATAAATCGGTTATCAAAACAATTGCAGTTGGCATTAAACCCGCCGGCGTTGTTGCCAGCTTTGATAGCAAGCATGTTTATGTATCGAATCCTGGAAACCAGGAAATCAGTGTTATCGATACTGATTCACTTGAAGTAGTAAAAACCATTAAAGTGGGACAAGCCCCTCTCGCCATGACGCTCAGTCATGACAACAAAAAATTATTCATAGCAGATTGGTATATGGATACTGTTTTTACTGTTAATACTCAATCTTTAGAAGTTGAAAATGAATTTCCTGTAGGCGATGCACCATCCGGTATAGCAATATCAAGCGATGATAAAACCTTATTTGTCGCTAATAAAAAAGACAATGCTGTACTGTTCATTGATAGCCAATCTGGAAAAATAAAGGCTGATATTACAGTTGGTAAAGCACCTTTTGGAATTACCATTGATGACGATAAACAACTACTTTATGTGGTTAACGTACAATCAGAAGACGTTTATGTTATTGATATCAAAATTGCAAAAGTGATTAACACTTTCCCCGTAGATACCTTCCCCTATATCGTTGCTATTGATAAAGCTAATAATCATCTATTCGTGACGAATAAAAGAGACAGTTCCATTTCAATTGTGGATAGAACAACATACAAAGAAATAAAAAAAATCTATGTTGGAGAAATGCCAGAAGGTATCAATATCCACCCGAATGGACAAAGTATCTATGTTGCCAACTGGTTTGATGGCACAGTATCAGTTATTGATACAACTTCATTAGAAGTTACTGAAACCATAGAAACTGGCGAGGGTTCAAGAGCTTATGGTCAGTTTATTATAGCGCGTTAGTTTTTTTATTTTCTTTCTACTCAATCAAACTGATGCCTGGCAAGCACAGCTTATTGTGGAGTAAAAAAATCACCCCTGCTCTAATAAATTTCTAAGATCAATCACTGCAGCATTTGCACTTGAGATATAAGATGCCATCACCAATGAATGGTTAGCAACAAACCCAAATCCCGTTCCATTTAATATCATAGGGCTCCAAACTATATCCTGTGTTGCTTCAAGCTCACGTCTTATTTGTCGCAAACTCACTAATGCATTTTTCTTCTTTAACACATCATGTAAATCATATTCAATTGCCTGCATGAAATGAATTAGCGCCCAACACGTTCCACGTGCTTCATAGAAATTATCATCAATTTCCAGCCATGGAGTTTTTACTTCAACTATATCTGCTTTAATTGTTGATTGTGTTGCCTCCGCATCTCCTTCCAGATCAGTATTAACTCTTGCTTGACCGACACTGGCACTTAAACGTTGTGATAAACTGCCTAATCGCTTTTCTACAATGGCTAACCAATCTCTCAAATTATCTGCTCTCGCAAAAAATTGTGCATTCTGTTCATTAGGATCAGACAAACGATTTAAATATTTATTAAGTGCATCAATGCCCTTTTGATATTCTCGTTCTGTTGCTGGCAACATCCATGATTCGGAATCGAAATGAAATTGTGGGTCAGCTGTCATTAAATCCTTGTCTTCAACTGATTGTGTCTGTGAACGACTAAAGTCATTTCGCATAGCGCGCGCTAAATCTCTCATTTGCGTTAACACGCCAAACTCCCATGATGGAATATTATCCATGAAGATACCGGGAGGCATGATGTCATTACTCAGATATCCACCTCGTTTATTTAATAACGTTTCTGCAACTTCAATCATCGTCGCTGTGGTGACATAGCCGGTAACAAACTCAGCACTTCCCTTATTTTGATATTGGCTTTGTTTCTGAACATCAAAAATGTCTGGTTCTGAGTCCCAATAGAACATCAAAACCAACAAAAAAATAATAATGAACAAAACAGCTGCAGCAACTGATTTGGCGAGGGATTTATTTTCTTCTAGAATACTCATACTGCTCCTTGTTCTCTTATTATTACTATATTAGGGCAAAGCTGGATAAATCAAGTCACTATCAAATCAATTCAAAGGGTTATTACATATTTTTAATTGTCGCAAATTTGTTTTTATTACCTGCATAGCATTCTGCTTTTCTGCTATTGCTGACGATGAGCTTACAACAGCAATGACAGCCTATGAACAGGGCAATTTCCAAAGAGCATATAAACAATTTACTCAACTGGCACTTCAAAATAATACCGAAGCACAATATAACCTGGCATTTATGTATTTTAGCGGCGAAGGTATTCCGCAGGACGATGAAAAAGCCGTGTCCTGGTTTAAACAGGCAGCAAAATCAGCCCATGCAGGGGCACAAGATACGTTGGCATATTTGTATTTGCATGGTCGTGGTCTGGATGCAGACAGGATTCAAGCCTATGCCTGGTATAGCGTTGCAGCTGAGAACGGCATCTTTCTGGCTAAAAACATTAGTGAAAGTCTTAAAAAACAGATGAATATTGATGAGCGTATTCAGGCAGATATTCTAAGTAAGCAATATATAAAGGAATATAAGAAAAAATAATTTGTAAAATTTTTTCTAATGCTGCCGATATAGAACCTAAACCACTCATTAAATTTAGGAAAAGGGACATGGAACTATCTAAATACACGGTATTCACTTCTTTATTGCTCATTAGCACACAAAGCACAGCTTTAAACCTGGTTGAAATCAATCAGCCTATTAAACAAGGTTTATACGATAGTAGAAGCTGTAATGACCTATACATGCAAGCATCAGCGCTTGAAAAAGAATCTTTTGCCCACAAAACAGGCATTGGAACAAGGACTCAAGTTGCTAGTATTGTAAGCACTGTATTTGCCCCTGCGCTTTATTACTTAGGCTTTAGTGCTTATCAAGACTACAAAAGCGGAATAAATGCTAAAACAGCGTTTGTCGAAATTGAAGAAATTCGCTTTCGCATGGCTGAAAAACGTTGTTTCACTAAATAATTATCCATCTTACTAATTAGAAACATACTAAATACTGAATATTTAATTGATTATTCACTATTAAGCGCCTATTCTTATCAGCATGAAAAATGCTGCTCTCGCTATAGACAAACTGGATACCGCTCAAATCATTCTTGAGGCAGCGGTAACTCGCTTTAGCGAATATGGCTATAACAAAACAACGATGATCGAGATTGCTGAAGATACAGGCATGTCGGCAGCTAATATTTACCGTTATTTCAAAAATAAAGAAGAAATCGCTGCGACATGCGCCAAAAATTGTATGTGTGAACGTGCTGACATGCTGAAGGCCGTTGTGCGTAATAGCAAACTGAGTGCAACTGAAAAACTGGAACAATATGTCTATTCCACACTTCGGATATCTCAAGAAATGGCTATAGAAAACAAAAAGATAGATGAAATAGTTGCTGAAATAACAAAAAATAGGCCCAATCTGGTACATGAGAAGATAAATAATGAGCACGCCCTATTAATAGAAGTTCTTTCCTATGGTAACCAGACCGGCGAATTTAATGTTGATGATGTGGCTGAAACGGCATCAGCAATTCATTCAATGTTGGTACTCTTTGATGTACCTATGTTTATGAGCCTGTTCACAAAAGAGGAATTCGAAAAGAAAGCAGAGTCAGTTATCAAACTGTTGATAGCTGGACTCAATAATAAGTCGTAAATATTTAAACAAACAAAAAATTTATCTATTTACTAAATATTTCACAAAATATTTACTAATTTACGGATTGAACTCAAGGAATAAGAAATGAAATGGTTAGAAACGAATTACCCACAATGGGTTCTTCGAAATCGTTGGTTTATTATCTTTTTCTGC
>Ga0209992_10002319_pt1 | contig 17656 bp, 15 predicted proteins | sample 2SBtaG_2_FD_182564 | JGI IMG/M metagenome (GOLD analysis project Ga0209992, IMG submission 182564) | Deep subsurface microbial communities from Kolumbo volcano to uncover new lineages of life (NeLLi) - 2SBTROV12_ACTIVE470 metaG (SPAdes)... | ecosystem: Environmental > Aquatic > Marine >... | reverse complement strand
CGCACCAACACTGGATACGGCTCTAGTTGATTAATAATATCCAGTCGTTTAGTGCGAGAAGCACTTGGCATCGCAATCAACACCTCATCCACTTTTAACTTGCTAATAACCCTTTCAATAGCATCAACTGAATAAACATCCAATCCTCTAATATGATTACCTTGCAACGCTTGTGCATCATCAACAAACCCAACAGGATTGTATTCATAAGAGTGCTCTAATGCTGATACCAACTGAACACCCGCATCACCTGCACCATACACCAGTACTCGCTTTTTATCGCTTTGGCTGTTTAATTCAAAATTAAACATTAACCATTTAAAATTCGAATTTCCGCTGAGCAAAGCTCTAGCGAAAATTCGCACTCCGCCAATGGCCAATAAAGACAACACCCAATTAATTAGTATTACTGAACGAGGAATGCCGTCCACAGCAGCCATAAAGCCAATAATACCCCACACTAACGCATAAAGAGACACCGCCTGTACAATTGCCCAAAGCGCCTTGAAGCCAATATAGCGAATCACCGCACGATACAGGCCAAATCGCACAAAGATAACAGCAGCAACGATTGGCGCACCGAATATCACCCAAATCAAATCACTCTGTGGAAAATACCAATAACCAAGACGAATTGAGAACGATGCCAACAATATTGATACAAGAACGATAGAATCAATCAATAACATGATTAACTGTTTTTTAATTCTTGATAAAGTTAGCAACTGATTAATCAATGTGAAACTCCATCTCGTTTAACTACCTTTAAAAAGGTCATCCATAATATTTTTATATCAAACCAAAACGATTGACGATTTAAATATTCTACATCTAATGCAACTTTATCGGGAATTGATAATTCATCTCTACCATTAACTTGAGCCCAGCCTGTAATGCCAGGTAATAACTTATCCACACCCTTTTCAGTGCGCAAAGCAATTAAATCATCTTGATTATAAAGTGCTGGTCGTGGTCCAACGAAGCTCATATCACCCTTTAAAATTGAAAACAGTTGTGGAAGTTCATCTAAGCTAGAACGTCGCAAGAAGTCGCCAACAGGAGACAAATATGCATCTGGATTATCTAACAGATGTGTTGCTACAACAGGTGTATCTGATAACATCGATCGAAACTTAGGCATCTTGAATATTTTATTATTTTTACCAACTCTATCAGACCAATATAAAGCCGGACCTTTTGATGATAAACGAACAACAATAGCAATTAATAACATAAGAGCTACTAACAGCACAAGAATCGCAACACCTAGTAACAAATCAAAAATCCGTTTCATTCATATCCTGTAAAGATTTTTTAGCTTTAAATCCAAGTACCTCTAGTTTGGCAGAAGAGTAACACTCATCACCTAGTAATTTATTAATTTTATATTTAATACGAGGGCTCACCAGGCTAACAATATCAAACAGGATTTTTGGAACACTCCATTTTGGAACGGGTTTACCTATCACACTACACATAGCATTATAAATTTCACGAGATGAATGTGGCACACCATCTGTTGCAATGAACACTTCTCCATTGGCACGTTCATCTTTAGAAACTAACAAAATTGCTCGCACCAAGTCATCCACATGAATCATGGAACGCCGATTCCCCGTCTCAGGTAAAGGGGGAAACCAGCCCCTCGAAATTCCTGCTAACATTAATTGTAAATTACCTTTGACATCAGGGCCATAAACTAACGAAGGCCGAACGATGGATACATGCATACTAGATTCTTTGCTTATTTTTAATAGCTTTAACTCTGCCTCTCGTTTGCTTTTACCATAGACCCCTTCAGGCTCATTCTGATCGGATTCATTAATACACTTGCCAGAAGCCAAGCCCCCTCCAGCCTTCACACTGCTAATAAAAACAAAACGTTTTACACCGCTTTCTACTGCCAATCTGGCCAGCTCAACTGTAGCTTCCACGTTAATCACACGATATAAATCTTCAACTTTACTAGGATCTTGCATATCATGCGCAAAGCCCGCAAGATGAAAAACTGTATCTACAGATTCGAGTGCGTGCTTAGATATTCTATCCTGCTCCAGATTACATACAACTGTTTCATAATTATCAACCTTAGATCTAGCAAGCAATCTCACATCACACTCTATAGCACTTAACAAGCCGAGTAGTCGCCTACCAATAAATCCAGTCGCTCCGGTTACTAGACACTTCGTCATTTAATCATTATAACCAACCAATTGGTTGGTCAAATTATTGATAATAATATCTTTATTAAAGGTCGTTTCTAGTAACTTTGTATTATTAATGATAAATTTAGATTTTTCATTCTCAGGCATATCTATACACTTTTCAAAAGCATCCTTAATAAGATCTACATTGGATGGATCTGCACAAATTCCAAGATTATTATCATTTACAATATCTGCCACATCACCATTAATAATAGCTAATATAGGCTTTTTAGCAGCAATATAAGTTTGAGTTTTAGCAGGAACAGTCACCGAAAAAATTGGCTCATCAATTAAAGATACAATTAGAAAATCACTAGCTTTATAAAATTTAGCCATATCTTCGCGCATTTGTTTGCCATGGAAAATTATGTTTGGATTGTTATTCGAGAGTTTTTTTAAATTAATCAGATTAGAGCCATCACCAATAATATTCAATTGAGATTTTTCTTGATATGCACTCGAAAGTAGGCAAAAAGCATTGATAATATTCTCTAGATTCTGCACCTTGCCAACATTTCCTGCAAAAGTAAAATGAATTTTTTGAGTTGTGCTTAGAGCAATAGGATTCATGTCCATATCCAAATCATCTGCCCAATTTGGAGCATAACCAAACTTTAAGCCCTTCTTAACATATGGCTCTAATTTTCCCTCAAAACCTTTACTTGAAATAGCAATGGCAGTAATGTTATGATGCATAAATTTTACAAAAGCATCTAAAAGGGTTGAGAGCGTCTTAGTTTTTTTAAAACCATATGCATAGACACTATCGGGCCAAACATCTTGCACCCAAAACATAGTCGGATTCCTATATAGCTTACGAATTACAACTGCTGGCAACATATCTGTTAGTGAACCTAAATTAAACCCGAAAATATAGTCATATCTTCTGCCAATAAAAATTGCAGCAATACTACCAAGAATCATAAAGTTTATATATTTCAATATCTTTTTAATTGCACTATCCGTATAACCCGTAACAGCACGCACTCTAAAAATGTTTATACCTTGGTATTCATCTTTTCGAAAGAAGCCATTTTTATAGCCTGGAAAAATTCTACCAAACGGATAGGTTGGAGCTAAAGTTAATACATCAACATCGTAGCCTTTGTCTTTCCATGACAAAGCAACATCATTTATCTTGAATTCTTCAGGGTAAAAACACTCTGTAACAATTAATATTTTCTTAGACACTAATACTTTTTCCAAACCACTCTATTCACATAGTCCGTATAACTATGAACGATACGTACAATCTTGTCAGATACATTAGGCATAGAGTAATCAGAAACTTTTCGCATAAGTCTTTGTTCGCCTCTTGGTTGATTATCAATAATAGCCAGTGACTGCATGATTCTTTCTTTTCCCAACCCTGTCATCATAACTACAGCCTCTTCCATGCCTTCTGGTCGTTCATGTGCTTCACGCAAGTTGAGTGCAGGGAAATTCATAATAGAGGCCTCTTCGTTGATAGTGCCGCTATCTGATAATACCGCCTTAGCAGATATTTGAAGCTTATTGTAGTCCTTGAACCCTAATGGCTTTAACAATTGAATCATTGGATTTAATTCAACTTTAATTTCATCAATACGCTTTCGCGTTCTTGGATGTGTAGACACAATAATCGGCATTTGATAAGTTTCTGCAATTGTGTTTAATGACTCCATTAAATTAAATAAGTTCTTATCAGAATCGATATTCTCTTCACGATGCGCACTAACAACAAAGAATTCATGAGTTTTAAGCTCCAGTCTCGTCAATACATCGGAACTCTCAATCCCATCACGATAAGTTTTCAGAACCTCAAACATTGGACTACCTGTTTTGATAACCATATCTGCTGGCAAGCCTTCACTCAAAAGATAATCTTTAGCAATGCTGCTGTAAGTTAAATTAATATCAGCCATATGATCAACAATTCGTCTATTAATCTCCTCTGGCACGCGCTGGTCAAAACAGCGGTTACCAGCTTCCATATGGAATGTCGGTATTTTTCTACGCTTGGCAGGTAAGAGCGCCATGCAACTATTAGTATCGCCTAGAACAAGCATAGCTTCAGGCTGAATTTCTTCTAAGACTTTATCGACTTTAATGATTACATTACCAATAGTTTCAGCACCAGTTGCGCCGGCAGCCTCTAAAAAATAATCCGGCTTTCTAATTCCCAAATCATCAAAAAAAATCTCATTCAATTCATAATCATAGTTTTGTCCTGTATGAATCAGAATGTGTTCGCAATGTTCATCAAGTTTCTTAAGGACACATGCAAGACGTATGATTTCTGGACGCGTTCCAACTACTGTTGCGATCTTTAATTTTTTCATATCTTATTCACCTCTACACTTTGTGAGTTATGGTATCAGGATTATCAGGATCAAAAATTTCATTAGCCCAAAGCATGACTATCATTTCCTTTGTACCAATATTGGTAATATCATGCGACCACCCTGGCACAGTTTCAACAATTTTCAAGTCTTTGCCACTTACGACAATCTCATATGTTTCCTCTGAGACTACATGTCTAAAACCAAATTTTGCCTCACCTTGGACAACCAAGAACTTTTCAGTTTTAGAGTGGTGATAATGACCACCTCTAGTTACGCCTGGTTTTGCAGTAAAAAATGAAAACTGGCCACTATCTTTTGTTTTCAGCATTTCTGCAAACATTCCTCGCTCATCGCCATGCGAAGGTATCGAATATGCAAACTGCTCAGGAGAAAGATAACTAAGGTATGTTGAATACAGTTTACGAACAATGCCACTGCCAACCCTTTCAGTAATAAGAGAATCTCGACTTTCTTTAAAATTTTGAATTTGAGTAGATAAATCGCCTAATTTAATTTTATACTCTGGCTGCACTGATGGTGCTTTTTCATCATCCCTTTCTCCTTGTATCACCTTAACAAACTCTTCAATAACGTCGTCTACATAAACCAAACTCAACTCAAAAAACGGATCATTGACCTGTATAGGAAGATCATGACTTATATTATGACAAAATGTAGCAACGACAGAATTATAATTAGGCTTACACCACTTTCCAAATACACCCGGAAGACGGTAAATGTATGAAGAATTACCAGTATCATTCGTAAGATTTTTGATGGCTATTTCAGCACTAAACTTACTTTTTCCGTATAGATTTTCACGTTCTGCTTGCGTAGAAGAGGCCAAGATAATTGGAATATTTTTTTCTATTAAACGAATTTCATCACAAATTAATAAAGTCAATTCAGAGTTTACCACTTCAAAATCATTTTCATCTTCAGGTCTATTTTCTCCTGCTAAATGAATTACAAAATCTGACTTTTTAATTAACCCTTGCAAATCCTTAGTCGAATTTCTGCGAGTGAATACCTCAGAAAAAATACCCAATTCATTCAATCGAATAATTAAGTTTTTTCCAATAAAGCCATTTGATCCTGTAACTAGAACGCGCATCTATTTAACCCCAAACTCCTTCAACTCATCCTGAATCTCGTAGAGATTTAACAATAATTTCTTTAATTCATCTTCATTAAGTTGATGTGTGTTATGAGAATGATACTCTTGAGCCTGTGTAATGATCTCTTCACCATCCTCAACAAACTTATTGTAGTTCAAGTCTCGTGTATCTGCTGGGATACGGTAATAATCATCCATATCAATTGCCTTAACCATTTCCTCTTTAGTAAGAAGTGTTTCGTATAACTTCTCACCGTGTCGAGTGCCAATTATCTTTACTTCATTTTCTGACTTTCCTAGTAAATTCTTTAAAGTATGAGCCAACAATGCTACAGTTGCAGCTGGCGCCTTCTGTACAAATATATCTCCACTCTCGCCATTTTTAAAAGCAAACAAAACCAGATCCACAGCTTGATCCAGACTCATCATAAAGCGTGTCATATTTGGATCGGTTACAGTCATAGGCAATCCGCCTCTCATCTGTTCAATGAACAAAGGTATCACTGACCCGCGACTTGCCATCACATTGCCATACCTTGTACATGCAATCATCGTATCTTTAACATTTCTACCTTTGGCAACAATAACACGCTCCATCATTGCTTTACTTACACCCATTGCATTGATTGGGTAAACGGCCTTATCAGTACTAAGACAAATCACCTTCTTAATGCCGAAATTGATAGCAGAGTTCAGTACATTTTCAGTGCCAATCACATTGGTCTTTACCGCTTGCATTGGATAAAACTCACAAGAAGGCACTTGCTTTAATGCGGCCGCATGAAAAACATAATCAACCCCCCTCATTGCATCATCAATTGAATTTTTATCCCTCACATCACCAATATAAAACTTAAGCTTGTCATTGTCATAACGCCTTCTCATATCATCTTGCTTAAGCTCATCGCGAGAGAATATACGAATTTCTTTAATGTCCTCCTTAAGAAAGCGCCTTAGAACAGCGCCACCAAAAGACCCCGTTCCCCCAGTTATAAGAATAGATTTTCCTTTAAAAAGATTTTTGTTACTCATATTATTCCTATTATTTGTTAAAAAAATCATAAGCTGCATCACTTGTAAGCCTTTCAAAATTGGCCCAATTCATATGTGCACAAGCAGTATTGGCATTTTTAGACAGAACGGGAAGTTCAGATCTATGACTAAGCGCCCAATAAATACGTTCCGATATTTCCTGAACTGAGCCTATTGTAACTATTAATGCTGATTCATAATCCTTGACAACTTCAGATATGCCGGTTTGATTACTACATAGAATGGCGGCACCTTGAGAAATTGCTTCCAAATAAACAAGGCCAAATCCCTCAACAAGGCTAGGCATGATGAATAAATCGCATTCTGAAAAATATATTGATAATTTCTCATCCGACACTCTATCAGTAAAGGTAACCCACTCTGGGGCCATTTTCACAATCTCTTGGTCCGGATTTCCACCTATAATTGTCCAGCTCAACCCATCAATATCCTTCACGGCATCGAATGCATAGTGAAATCCTTTACGTTGACTAACGCTCGAGACAGTTAGAAGTTTGAGTGGTCCATGATTCTGCCTCAGGGTAGTGTGATACCCAAATCGACTTCCATAGGGTGCCACCCGAACATTTTCAACGTTTTCGTGATTGTAAATCAAACTTTTTTTTGTAACCTCACTTGCGCAAATGATGCCGCTTGCACTTTTAAGTACATCAAAATATTCAGAACACGCAGATGCAGACCAGTTAATATCTTGCTCCGCTCTAAAAATTCCTCCACCTTTTTGAGTGTGTTTAGCTTGATCAAGTGATAAAACTTCACTCACAAACCAAGGGGTGGGATGTACCTGAAAAACTACATACTCTAAATCTTTAACATTAAAATGGTTTATAAATTTTGCAAAACCCAAGGCATAATAAGAATAAACTACAGCATTTCTGCCAGTCATATAGGTTATAAAAGCGGCCACATATCCAAACACAAGATCAATAAATGGATTCATCTTTGCCTTATCCCTAAAAACTATAGCCAAGGGAATTTTGATTAACATTAAGAGCCACCATATACTCATAGTATTTTTAGAATCTAGCCTTGGAGAAAATCGTTTTTTTACGAAAGATCTAAGAAGTCTGGGGCAATAAAAGTCAGTAACAAGACACCCAAGAGCTCCTTTTTCAGAAAGACCAATTGCCACTTCATAATAATCTCGAGCACCCAGGGCAACCACATTTATCTTTTTCTTATAAATAATGCTCTGAATCATATGTCGATCTCATTAAATATTATGTCGAGATACTTCCTGGATCTAACATAGCTTGAAGGTAGAGTATTAAAAAACTCAAATCCCTTTGTGGTCATTGTAATAAAATCTTCCCGACTTAATTCATCTAAGAATTCACCAATCTGAGATACAGACCTCTCTAGATTATAAGGATCAAAGTACACAGCATGGCTGGCAACACAGTCTTTCATAAACGGCAAATCAGAACAGAATATTATTTTTCGATAAAATAGGGCTTCTAGCGGAGTAGCAGAAAAACATTCCAATAATGAAGGAAGAATAACAGCGTCAATCTTTTCATAAAAAAAACCCAACTCTTTTACTGCAATCGGACCATGATTTACAATGAAGTGGTATTCATCAGTATTCAAAGAAGTGCTTTCATCTTTTGATAATGTAAGATGTAATCGTAAATCTAAATTATACTTTTCACGCAAACCAGCAATTAACGCAATTGCAAATTCAATATTTTTGTGTGGATACTCTCTACTCACAAGGCCAAAGTTTATACATCCATTTTTATTCTCAAACCTAATGATCTCATTATTGTTTTGAGGAATTGCGGGATTAAGGCTATTTTCAACCACAGCAATTTTAGAACTATCAAATCCTCGAGTATTTATCAAAGCGTTCTTAACATGCGGAAGCTCCACTATAAGAAAATCATCATGTTTAAAATACAGCCATTGAAGTTCAAATTTAAAATAAGTAATAAATTTGGAAGTCAGTCCTTTAATTTTTCTATAAACCTTTAAGGATGGGTAAATAATCCAAGGCTGTGCAAAACCGGTTACTTTTAGACTCTTGCTTATAAAGTAATTAGGGCCAAAAATAGTAAAAATCAAATTAGGCTTAAAACGCGCAATCTTTAGAGAATAAAAAATGGCAAGAATACCTTTTGCATCAAACACCTCAACGATATCAAAAAAACAATGTATCTTAGTTAAATCCTCTTTCAACTCTCTCTCAACTGCAAGTGACATTATTACAATAAATTGCACCTCATCTCTCATGTGAGAGGTTAATTCTTCATTACTTATTAAATCTGTTATAAATGCGACAGCAACCTGAAGCCCACCACCCCCATGTAGATTTGAACAATTAATTACCAGTTTTTTATTTTTTTCAATCATTAAATTTCATAATTTAGGAGGGTATCGTTTGGCGCTATTAATATTCGAAAACATATAAAAAATTCTTCGAAATAATGATTTCTTAAAAACTAGACGCCGATAATTTAACAATATATCTTTATAATTGAAATCCTTACTACTTTGATAGCTTAAAAACTCCTTGTCAGCAGGCAGATGAAATAGACAAACATCTTTAAAGGAGTCAAACCCAGGTAGATCTACACTTGTTCCAGCACTCCAAAACCTTACCACAGGATTGATAAGTCCTAATTGACCAACTTCGGTCAAATTAATACTCCCTTTTAACTGGTTAAATACGACATTAACCACCATCTCATCCCCAACATGGGGCAATCTATCGCAATAAGAAAAGTATACAGGAAGAATATTTTTACACGCTAAACTAAGATTTTTAAAACAGTCTACACTACCGAAAATAAATTCACCTCCGGCCCAAAAAAAAGGGGGAATGACTTTTTCCGTAAAAATCTTAACACCATTTTGATGCTCTCTTTTTTGCTGAAAATCAAATTCTATTGAAGCAACATTATAATATACAAGAGTATTATTTTTCAAATCCTCTAACTTGGTTAGTAAGTCCTTAATTTTCGGGGTAGCTATCATATCCAAATCGAGTAGTAATATTTTTTCTCCAAAAGCACCCGTACCAAATTTCTCAAAGAGCTCTAATTTAAAATGAGCCCCGTAAAACTTAATATTTGTAGGAATTTTCCAAGAAAAACACACAACCTGGTAATTTATTTTATAGCCATACTTTTGAAAAAAATCATCGAACAATTTTCCATCATTAGTGATTACTGCGTAATGAATGCCAACATCTGCCAATGATTTTTGAAGTAAGAATGCATTTTTTAAATATATATCATTATGGTTAGAGTGCTTTCGATTTGAATTAACAGGCTTTGCAATAGATGAAAATCTATCGGAATAAAACAATGAAAATATATTTATCATAATTTCTTAATCATTTCCATGCACCTTTTGCTCATCACTCTTGTGTTATGATGAACCTCAAGAGTCTTAAGTGCTTGCATTGAAAATCTTTCTCTAAGAGCTATATTATCAATTAAAAATTTTACTTGTAGCGCAATGGATGCACTATTCCCAGAGTGATATAAAGCCATATCAGCTAGAAGCAAAACATCGGCCTCAGGGCCTTGAGTTTTCCTATTAGCATTTACAATCACTGGAACGCCATAAGCCAAAGCATGAATAAGAGAAAGCCCCACACAATCGCCAGACACAAAAACCGATGCTCTATTAAAAATAGCTGATAGTTGCTCCTCATCAACAATCGCACCGTGAAAAGTAACCGAATCACAAAGGTCAAGTTTTTTAACCTGCTTCTCAAAATCGGATCGCTTAGGCCCGTCGCCGACTATATCTAATTTTAAGCTATGATCATCGATATCCGCTAATGCATTTATTACCAAATCTAACCTTGACCTTTCGATCATTCTACCCACAAAAATTAATCTTTTAGTCCGTATTAATCCAATATATTTTTCTCTATAACGTGCGATTTCATCAACATCTATACCGTTGCTTATTGAAAACAGATTCAGAGATAAATGTCTCAATCTCTTTTTAGCTATTGCTAGTTCAGAGTCTGAATAAAAGCATATATTATTTGGTATTTTATAAAGCAAGTAACGAATTCTAGCCCTCCAATTCTTAGTACTTACACTTCTAAAATGACCCCACCAAACGCATTTAACCCCTTTTAGCCTGGCTCTTATAGATAGAACTATTATTGGTAAATTTCTTGGATTACCGCATAGAATCAAAACATCTACATGTTCAAGAGAAAGCCCAATGATATTTTGCTGCCAATCTACCCCCAATAATGTCTTGTACTCTCCCTTTACACTGGCCCATTGCTGTTCACTTTCACTAGAAGTAAGTAATCCAAGTTTTCCTTTGCTGGCATACACCTTTAGCACTAATCCGTTTACCTGACTCAGTGCATTGTAAAATGCCACTCTATATTTGGGAATATTCGGTTGTATAAAAACTACTTTCATTTGACACCCTCTAATCTTGAGCGTTGATAAGATAATCCGACAATTGCAAAAGCCATAAAAATAAGCGACATTGGATTACCAAGATTGATAAAGACTTCCTCAAAAACTCCAATAGATAAATAGCTCGCTAGAAAACCGACAAAGATAATTCCATGTCTATTTGAATAGATCTTAATAAATCTACGCATACCGGAAATAATTATTGCCAACAGCATGGATGCAGAAATCACCCCAAGCTCAAGAAATAAAGCTAAGAAGCCATTGTGACTGCCAGTTAACATATAAACATACCCCCCATCTAAAGTAGCGTCCGTGACATTGGAATTCGAAAACTCAAGATATGCATTTCCTAGGCCTACTCCAAACATTGGATTATCTAGTATCGTTTGCAACGAAAATAGCCAGGCAATACTTCTTCCGGTAAATCCGCTATTTAGGCCACGGTGCTGATCATTCAACTGAAGGATGAAGGCAATATCTTCCCAGTATATAATAATTGCAATTATACAAACAAAGGCAATAGTAAATTTAGATCGTAGACTTACTTTGCCACCTCCTATAAACAGAACTACGAAAAAAAATATGAAAAAAGAAAGTATTCCATTTCTACTACCAACTAAAAGAAGCAGTGCAAATAAGTAAAAAGATAAGGGGAGTAACCATGTCTTTTTTAACAAGGCAATTCCAGGTAAAAACGAAAGCAATATTAAAGCCAAAGAATTAGGGCTTCTAATATAACTAAGCCTAGTACTTAGCTCTACATTATTAACAACTATAATTAACGTCACTATTAACAACCCAGCCAAAGAATAGGTTGTTAATATTTTAGATATCCTTTGATGAATGCCTGAAACCCCGGCAATCAAGCAAGAATAAAACCATAATTGGAATAACATTAATATAGCAAGCGAATTCAAAATATCTTTGGAAAACAGACTAGATGAAATCATAAGTACTGATAATGATAAATAAAAAGCAATTCCGTTTCGTGTAAATCTAATACGAAGATCTTTTTTTAAAAGAACCAAAGAGTAGTACATTGCAATACTTATAACTCCAGCTACCTTTATCACTAAGCCATCTGATAACATTGGAATAAATGCCGTCCACATGAGCACACTAACCCAAATAACAATTTCAGTAATATTTTTTGACCCCTTAAGATTGTAAACTTTTTCCATTTTAGAATAACGACACTAATAAAAATAAAGAAACTATACTTACGCCAACAAACATAATTATTAGAATTGTTAGTAGCCATTGTGAAAGCGCCGGATCATTAAATCTAAGCAGAAATCCACGGGTTAATACAGGGATACTCCAAAAAACATTAGCCGCTATTAATGCTACCGGGACAATAAGAATATTCAGGTCAATAACATACATAATAATAAGTGATATAAAAGCTGCAGCAATATTAGACTTTCCAACCAATCGAAAACTATCTAAGCCCAATAAAGACTCATGAATTACCATCTTGATTCCCTCTGTAATACACCAAATAGAAAAATAAAAAAATAATATTCCAGTTTTTTCATCAGTCAAATTTAACCAATTTTCTAAAATATAGGGTCCGCCCATGAATATAGCAGCAGCAGCGAGACCATTAACAAAAATAGTCAGTAAAAGCAACTTACGGAAAAGATCTTTAACGCCTTTCAAATTCTCTGAAGCATAAAGTGAACTAAATTCTGGGACCGAAGAAATATGTAATACTGATATTACTTGTCTAGGAATATTAGAAATAGTTCTAGCTCCAACTAAAACAGCTGCCGCACTAGGCCCAAGAGCACCTGTGATGATCAACACAGGGGTATTGGTCATTAATGCATTAGCCGAAGTACTCAACAGATTAACCCTACCAGAAGGAAATATTTTTAGAAAAATATCTAGTATATCTTTAACGCTTGGCAATATATTCTCGAACCTTTTGTCGGATAAAAATCGCAACCCAGCTAGGCAAAAAAAAGCAACTACAATAGAAAGCTGCAATTGTGCAAGAGAGGTCAAGCTAACACTAAAAAACAGTAACGCAATAAAACTAACAAGAAATATACCAATATCCTGCATTGCCTCAAACTGTGCAGCCTTATGATTTTCATTAAAGACTCGCAGGACTGAACGTAGAATTTTTGTAAGAAAAATAAAAAGATTTACAGCCAGTAAATATATGAATAACTCTATTTCATAACTAGCCAAAGTGGCTATGTGCCCAAAAGCCGCGATAACTAAAAAACCGACCATCCCAAGAAGCAAAAAGAGTCCAACACCAGAAACTATATCCTTGCTGAGATCAAGAGTGCTTAAATTAATGTAATTTCTGGTCAATCTATTAAGCCATGGCAAATGCATGCCAACATCACTCAAATGAATAAAACTAACAGCTGCAATTACAGAAAACCAAATACCAAGTGCTTCTTGGCCATGCTGAATAACAATTAGAGGAATAATTAAGAATACCCCTCCAAGCTTTACAGCTTGAGAGAGGTATAACCACATTCCAGATCGAAAGATTCTATCTCCAACTGATGTAAGATTAAGCATTAAAAAGAAACTTATATATAAATTTTAACAATGGGCCTACTATAATCTCCAAGTAGGGTTGTGAACAATATTTTTAATATCTATAATCACCTTTATTTCGTTAGATAAATGTGAATAGACCTCAGATGTATATTCCTTGAATTGCTTGTGTGCAACTGCAACAATAATAGCATCATACTTTTTAGTGTCATCTAGTGGATTTTTGATAATACCATGTGTGTACCATTTTTTTTCTTCATTTATATCAACCCATGGGTCATAAACATCAACATTAACACCAAAATCTTTTAACTCCTCAATAATATCAACTACCTTAGTATTGCGCATATCAGGGCAATCTTCTTTGAATGTAACGCCAAGTATTAAAACATTTGAACCTTTAATAACTTTACCCGCATTAATCATTTCCTTAATGGTTTTATCAGCGACATGCTTACTCATGCCATTATTAATCTGACGAGAGGCTAAAATTAAGTTTGGCTTGTAGCCCAACTCCTCTGCTTTAAATGTCAAATAATACGGGTCTACGCCAATACAATGCCCGCCTACCAAGCCTGGCGTTAATTTAATAAAATTCCATTTGGTGGCTGCAGCCTCAAGCACGTCATTAGTATTAATGTCCATCTGATCAAAAATAAGGGCTAACTCGTTAATAAGTGCAATATTAACATCGCGCTGTGTATTTTCAATTACTTTAGAAGCTTCCGCCACTTTAATACTTGGGGCCAAATGTGTTCCAGCGGTAATAATTTGTTTATACAGATTATTAACTTGCTGGGCTATTTCTGGGGTGGAGCCAGCGGTCACTTTAAAAATTTTTGTAACAGTGTGTTCTTTATCTCCTGGGTTTATGCGTTCAGGCGAATAACCACAATAGAAGTCTTTGTTAAACTTCATGCCTGAAGACTTTTCAAGCTCTGGTACACAAATATCCTCGGTTACACCTGGGTAAACTGTTGACTCATAAATAACAATATCGTTTTTATTTAACACGGTGCCAATAGCTTTAGATGACTCAACTAAAGGCGTTAGATCTGGTCGATTAACCTTATCAATTGGGGTTGGCACAGTAACAATGTAAATATTGCAATCTTTGGTATCTTGAATATTAGATGTATAGCCAATGTTACCTTTTACTGAAGCTAGTAAATCATCTTCAATTTCAAGCGTTCTATCATGGCCATTGTGAAGCTCTTGAATTCGTAACAGATCAATATCAAAGCCAATAACTTGGAATTTTTCTGCAAAGGCAACCGCAAGAGGTAGACCAACGTAACCCAGACCTATTAGACATATTTTCGTATTATTCATAATAAAATTTCAACCTTTTTTTCTTCCATAAATATCCTCAAATCTAACAATATCATCCTCACCCAGATAAGTGCCACTTTGTACTTCAATAATCTCCAGCTGTTCATTGGTTTTATTTTCTAAGCCATGCGTTGTGCCAATCGGAATATAAGTTGAATCACCTTTGTTAAGATCAAAGGTTTTATCACCATTAGTGACAGTTGCTGTGCCGTGCACTACTACCCAATGCTCTGCACGCTTATGATGCATTTGCAGGGAGAGTTTTGCACCTGGATTAACATGCAATCTTTTTACTTGGAAGTGCTCTCCTGATTCAATAGAATCGTACCAACCCCATGGACGAAAAACCTTGCGATGCATGCTGCCTTCATCCCGACCATTAGAATTTAGAGACTCAACAATAGATTTAACTTCTTGTGCTTTGTCTTGAGTGGCAATAAAGGTTGCATCAGCGGTATCGACAACAATAAGATTATCAACACCAATAGTTGTGACCATATGATGACTGGCATTGATATAAGTATTGGTGGTATCTTGGGTGATAACGTCGCCTTTGATAACGTTGCCATTTTTATCTTTTGTGCCAATATCATGGAGTGCAGACCAAGCGCCAATATCATTCCACTGAGCATCTAGTGGCACAACAACTACGTTATCAGATTTTTCCATTAGGGCGTAATCAATAGAATCACTTGGGGATGATTCAAATGCTTGCTTATCAAGGCGAATAAAGTCAAGATCTTGCTTGGCATTATTAACAGCGTTATTGACTGATACAACAATATCAGGTGAATGAGTAGTTAACTCATCAATTAGCGTGGCGGCCTTAAACATGAACATGCCAGAGTTCCAAAGGTAATTACCTTGCTCTAAATATTTTTCAGCAGTTTCAAGATCTGGCTTTTCAACAAACTCTTCGACCTTGTGTGCACCATTATTGCTATCTACAGATACCCCAGGGTACCCTCTCTTGCCTATCGGCAATTCACCTTGTGATTTGATATAGCCATAACCCGTATTAGCATCTGTTGGCACAATACCAAATGTGGCTAATTTGCCATCTTGTGCTTGACTGCTAGCAATATTAATTGCCTGATGAAACGCTTCAACATCTTGAATAACATGGTCAGCTGATAAAACCAGTAACACCGCATCATCTGTTTGTTTAAGTGATTGTAGTGCTGCGGCGGCAATAGCAGGTGCTGTGTTTCTACCAACGGGCTCAAGTAATATTGTTGGATCTTGAATGTCAATTTGTTGACACTGTTCAGCCACTAGGAAACGATGATCAGCATTACAAATGATAATCGGATCTGCAAGGTTGTCTAAACCACTTAAACGCAGAATAGTTTCTTGAAGCATGGTGTTATCACCGACTAAAGGTAAATACTGTTTAGGATATTGCTTGCGAGACAGTGGCCAAAGACGTGTGCCTGAACCGCCGGAGAGAATAACTGGAGTTATCATCATAATTTCTTAACCCAATGTTTTAATAATCGACTCTAGACTAGAGTAACTCGATGAAAGGCTTAATTCTTTCTTGGCTTTGTTATCACTTGCAATCAATGTTGAAGGGTCACCATCTCTTCTGCCTTCTTCCAAAACCTTAAAATTTTTACCAGTTATATCTTTTACTTGTTGAATGACCTCTTTAACGCTAAATCCATTCCCATTACCAAGATTAAATTCCGCACTAGACGATTCACTTTGATTCAAATAATCCAATCCTTTTAAGTGTGCATTAGAAAGGTCATTTACATGAATATAATCTCTTACACAAGTTCCGTCATTCGTATCATAGTCATTGCCAAAAATGCTAACTGAATCTCTTTGTCCATTTGCCGCTTGCATGATAATTGGCAATAAATGCGTCTCCGGGTCATGTCTTTCACTAAGTTCGCCATCTGGATCATGGCCTGCAGCATTAAAATATCTAAAAGATACGTACTTTAGTCCATAGGCAGATTCAAAATCTTTAAGAATCTCTTCAACCATTAGCTTAGACTTACCATAAGGATTGATAGGATTTTTGGGATGGTCTTCATCGATTGGAATATATTCTGGATTGCCAAAAATTGCAGCTGAGGAACTGAATATAAACTTCATACAATCATTATCAATCATTGCTTTAAGCAGGCTGAGTGTGCCGGAGACATTGTTATTGTAATATTTATAAGGGTCAGTCATTGACTCACCTACCAAAGAGTAGGCACTAAAATGCATGACTGCGTCTGGCTTGTGTTTTTTGAAAAGTTTATCTAACTTAGCAGTATCAAGAATATCACAAAGCTCAAATTCTCCATACAAAACTGCATCTTGATGACCTGTAGAAAGATTATCAACGGTAATTACATTATGGCCAGCCTGATGGGCAATTTTGACCATATGAGAGCCGATATAACCAGCACCTCCGATAATAAATATTTTCATTAAACTTTTCTCAATAATTCTTTAATCATTTTTATATGGGTTTGATAATGGCTATTATCAAAACTAAACTTTAAAAGTGTTCATTTGATTCACAACGGCTACCGCACTATAAGCCTGAAATTTTGACTTATAGTTCAAATTAATTAAATTATTTTAAACTATATAATTCCTTGTATCTGGGCAAATTCACAGGTTGCCTCAACAAAACCTTTGACGCTTCCGCAATCATATCTTGTGCCTTCAAACTTGTAGGCAATTACCTTGCCCTGTTTA
>Ga0209992_10002318_pt1 | contig 17656 bp, 13 predicted proteins | sample 2SBtaG_2_FD_182564 | JGI IMG/M metagenome (GOLD analysis project Ga0209992, IMG submission 182564) | Deep subsurface microbial communities from Kolumbo volcano to uncover new lineages of life (NeLLi) - 2SBTROV12_ACTIVE470 metaG (SPAdes)... | ecosystem: Environmental > Aquatic > Marine >... | reverse complement strand
AAACAGACCCTGTCGGATTATTTGGATTGATTAACACCAGAGCTTTGGTTTTATCTGTGATTTTAGCTCGAATATCAGCAATATCCGGGAACCAATCTTGTGCTTCATCACACATGTAGTGCACTGGCTTACCACCCGATAGCTTCACTGACGCAGTCCAAAGTGGATAATCAGGAGCAGGAATAAGTACTTCATCCCCTGAATTTAATAATGCTTGTGTGGTCATCTGAATAAGCTCACTCACCCCATTACCAATGTAGATATTATCTACACTGATATGTGGTAACTGCTTTTGCTGGTAATGCTGATAAACAGCAACTCGAGCTGAATAAAGCCCTTTTGAATCACAGTAGCCTTGTGCAGAATAAAGATTACGAATAATGTCTCTGTGCATATCTTCTGGCATATCAAAACCAAAAGAGGCTGGGTTACCTACATTTAACTTTAAAACTTTGAGACCATCGTCTTCCATTTGTTTTGCTTGTTGCAAAACAGGACCGCGAATGTCATAGCAAACGCCATGTAATTTATTGCTTTTAGTAATTTTTGACATACTTCCCCCCAATAGAGCCAGAATAGCCTAAAACATACGGCAAAAACCAGAGGGAAATAAGACAAATGAAATGAATTTTATTCTAGCTGCAATTTACTTCTAACCATTGTAATAATTGCGCTTTTGAGCCTGATACCTGTGCCGATAGTCGCACTATATTGTCGTCCATATGATCAAGGTCATCTTGTATTAACCCCTGCTCGATCGCTCGCGCTAAATTACTTAAGCTTGTTGCTCCAAATTGCGCAGCATTTGATTTCAAACTATGAGCATGGCGGATAGCTTCTTGTTTATCATTGTTTAGTGCCATTCTCAATTCATTTTCGAGTCTTTCAAACTCACTACAACAGAACACCAACGTGTCAGCAAATTGCTCTCCTAGCAGAGCTTGCATCCCGGCCAGCGCATCTTCATTGATTGTTACATTCATAAATGCTCTCTTTCGTTATGTCATTAAATAATGTAGTAAAATACTTGGATGATGGCAAAACATAATCTTCAATATGATAATATCAGCTTAAGTTACAAGCTAGAAATAGAAAATGAAACGAACAAACTGTACAAAATGTCATTACCCTGTAAAAACTTGTGTCTGCGAATATGTCTCTAAGAAAGTAAAGAATCGCACCAAAATTGTCATTTTGCAGCACCCCGATGAAGTAGGTCTGGCTAAAAATACTGTTCGCCTTTTACAACTTCAATTAAGCGATATTCAAGTTGTTGTAGGTGAGACTGAAAATGACTTCGCTGAAGTGCTCAAGCGTTTACCTAAGGAAAGCACTGCTCTTTTATATCCGGGCGAAAACACCATTGATGCCTCTAGCTGCTCTACACTTTTTCCTAAGCTTACCCATTTGGTGGTTATTGATGGTACATGGAAGAAAACCAATAAAATTATCGCTTTGAATCCTTGTCTTAACACATTACAGAAAATCAGCTTTGCAGCTATACCAAAAAACCAATATCGTATCCGAAAGGCAGAGCAAAGCTTCAGCCTCTCAACTTTAGAAGCGGTTGGCCACTTTCTTAGTATTGTTGATGCTTGTGACAGTCAACCTTTATTACACCTGCTTAATGGTATGATTGAACAGCAAACCAAATTTATGCCCCAACACGTTAAAGCAAGATATTTTGAAGATTAACTATGGCTAAGCTAACGAGTGACTTTTACAGGCAAGGGCCAGAATATAGATTTGGTGATCAAGTTTTATTTGAAGATATCAAGCGTACCTTTGGCTTTAAAACAATTACGGTCGGAGCTTGGGTGACCAAAGAAGAGCGCTTAATCGCTGCTAATTTAATTTACGACAGTTTGGCTGATTTAACACAAATATTGAATATTCCGCCTCGAGTCATTGGCCTAAGAAAGACGCTAAGTTTAAGTTTTGGCTCCGGCGGACAAAAAGGTGTGCAAGCACACTATGACAGTAATGGTAAAATCCTCGCTTTGGCTAAAAATGCAGGTGCAGGTGCGCTGGCCCATGAATGGTGGCATGCATTTGATCATTACATCTGTAAGTTCTTATATCCGAACAGCCAATATTTTGATTTTGCCTCAGTAAAGTGGCTGACTGATGAGTCTTATCACCCTCACCCATTAAATGATGAACTCTCGAACTTTTACAAACACTGTTTTTTAGATGCAAAGGGTGAGCAAGAAAGCACTTTTTTTAAACAGTCGATTGTGCTCGATACAACCTATCAACAAAATTATTTTAGCCGTCCGCAAGAAATAACAGCTCGCGCGTTTGAGTCCTGCATCGGTCACAACACTGAAATTAAAAACCACTACCTAGTGTCTGGCGTCAAAAAAAGTAAGCTTGCACAACAAGGTGGTTTTCCTGATAAAGCACTTCGAGAGCAACTACAAACTAGTATTTATCGTTATTTCAACGCACTAGGAGCTGCTTTACATCGATAGCTAAATTAGCTTGGCTCAACCAATGCATATAATCTTCAAACTTAATTGGCTTCGAAATAAAGTAACCTTGTGCTATGTCACAGCCATAATGCATAAGCTTGTTGTAACTAGCCAAGCTTTCAACGCCTTCTGCAACCACCATCGATCCGAGACTCCTAGCCATATCACATGTCGTCTTACAAATTGTTTGATTTTTACCAGAAGTTTCAATGTCCATGACAAACTGTTTATCAACTTTTAGTTCATCAAAGCCAAGCTCACTTAAATATGCAAGAGAAGAGTAACCCGTGCCGTAGTCATCAATGGCAATTTTCACGCCCAAATGCCGATAGTCTTCAATGGTCTCTTTCAGTTTGCCTTTACCCGCAATGGCAACAGACTCTGTTATTTCCAAAATGATTTGAGAGGGATCTAATGAAAGTTCGTTTAACTGTGTAATAAGTTGCACTATCAACTCTTTTCTTGATAAATCTTTTCCAGAAATATTCAAAGACAGCATATGGTTTGGGTATAGCTCAACGATTTCTTTCTGATAATTTAACCCCTGTGTAATAACCCACTCTGTCAACGCATTAATTTGCCCTGAAGCCTCAGCGATGGGAATGAACTCATCGGGTGCAACAAACCCTAGGTCAGGATGATGCCAACGTAACAAACCCTCAGCACCATATACTTGCCCCGTACAAAGCAATACTTGCGGCTGTAAGAACAGTGATAGCTCATTATTGTGTATTGCATGCTGAAGAGACGCAGATAGCTTTAAGCGCCTTTCAGCCATCGCCGCTATACTCGGATCATAAATATGCCAATTAACGCCAAATGAATGGTTATCAGCCAAAGCTAACAGGCTTCTTTGCACTAATAATTCAGCGTTAACTGCATGAGTCGGGTAATGTGCAACTCCAACTTTTATCTGATCTGACAGCTGAAACCCTTTGAGCTCAACACCTTCTTCAAACACACCCGCAATAACACAAACATATTGTTCAATTTGATTTAGTGAGAGGTCACCAATTAAAACTAAAGCAAAAGTGCCATCAGAGAGTTTGTAAATGCGATGTGATTGCTGAGCGCTTTCATTTTCAAGATAAGGGTCGATTTGTGACTTAAGCTCTTTAAACAAAACTCTTAGTCGTTTACTCGCATATTCAACACCGAAACTTAGCTTAATCTGATCCGACATCATCGGGCGAAACGCTAAAACTGTGTGGTTCTTCTTATTTAGGGCTAAGGTATCCAGGAATTGTCTGAGTGCTTGACGATTTGCTAAGCCAGTATCTTTATCGTGTAAACTATAAAATAAAAATGAATCCTGCTTTTTCTTATCAAGTAAATAAATGGCGACGCAAATAAGAGCTATATGAACAAACACCAACACTCTTACAGGCCAAACCAAATCACTTTGAGCGACAGTACCAGATTCAAGACCTAGTCGACCTATTTCAATCAGTAATGCCGGTGACCAAGCAATAAACATTAGCTTTACTTGTGGTCGCTGACTTAGAAATGCAAAATAATAAATGATTAGCATACAAGTTACTAAAGCTGTAAAGCTCACGACTTGTGCTGCTATTGATATAGGTGATTGAAAAATCAAAACAAAACAAGCTGCCACTAAGAGAAACCGCGCGGTCGTCTGAACCGCTCTGTAGGCTTTTTTATAATGTTGCTTCAATGCAAAAAACTTAGCATTAAACATGATACAAGCCGCTGCGCTGAAAAATAACCAAGCTGCAGTCAAAGATGACACATAATCTGCAGCTAAATCAGTGAGATAAAAATAAACAACTCCAGTGATCACGCTGTATTGCAATGCAACAAAGGTAAAGTAGCCGCCCAAATATGCAAGGTACTTATATTTGCTCGTTACAGCCATTAAGAACATGAATAGGCCAACAAAATAAAGTAAGCCGAGCTCAGTACCGTACCAAAACTGACGTGCTTGTTTTAAGTTATCAAATTCTTCTGCTGTAGAGAGCTTTACATTCAATTGCTTGTTATCAGGATTGTGCACTTCAATGTAAATAGCCATATCGCTATTTTGCGAAGTTAGCCTTATGTGCGGAAAAATTTTATATTCTGGAGTACTATTGTTGAGACGAGAGAATACGGCCTTACTAACTAATTTCTCGGATTGAAACCAGTAAAAAGAAAGTTGACCTTTAGGTAATTGATCTGTGTGAAGCACCCAATGGAAACTATTGGGAAACGATATTAAATTAGGTTCTATCTTAAACCAATGCTTTTGTCCTGAAGAAATAGACAAAGCATTAGTACTTTGAACAACAAAACGAGAATCGTCTTGGATGACGTCCAAAATAGAAGCTTGTGTATTGGATACGTCTTCAAGGTAAAAGACATCTAACTGCTTTGCACATACCTCTGAAGAGACCATTAGCAAAGCCATTGCTAATAATCTCAAAGCCCAAACCGACATACCTTCTCCTTGAATTCAAGTTTGTCGCTTAAAAAGTAATTATGTCGGTTTTTTTGGGATCTGCCAGATTAAAAGTGTAAATAAATTTAATCTTTTATACTGATTTAGTTATTACAATTATCGTCGCTAATACGGCTAGCTACAGCACTATTCTGCCCCTTATATTTTGCATCTTTACGCGCGTTATAAGGTTGCTCTGCTGGGCTTGTCATGGTTTCAAAACTCAACGCACCAATCTTCATTTTCGGGCGCAGCGCTAATGGTAGCTTGCCTGAATTATAAAACTCTAAAACAATGTTGCCTGACCAGCCTGGATCGATTCGGTGAGCAGTCACGTGCACCATTAGACCTAAACGTGCCAGAGAAGAGCGACCATCTAACCAACCAACTAAATCCGCAGGTAAAGTCACTGACTCATAAGTCATCGCTAAAGCAAGTTGACCTGGATGTAAAAAGAACTGCTCATTTTCGCCCAGCTCAATTTCATCACTCATGATGGATTCCATCGCATCATTTAGCTTGTCTTTCGGACCACTTAAGTCAATGTATGGCGCGCCATGATCTTGAAATACACGAAACTTATTACCTAAACGCAAATCAAGGGTGATCCCTGAGATCATGTCATCACTTGGTGAAGGCTCAATAATAATTTTTTGATCTTCAATGGCTTGTTTAATATGGGTATCAGATAATCTCATTTCTTAGTCGTCCGTCATCACAATCTCAACCTGTGAGTCTGTGCTTAATTGGTAGTGCAGCATACTCGCGATAAGTTGACTGCATGCTGTGTAATGTTCTGTTGCCTTGATAGGCTGTTTTGCAATATTGAAACCTTGTTCAGAGTGCGTTCTGATCTCAATATCTAAAGGGATTTCGGCCAATAATGGGACGCCATGGCGGCTTGCCAATCGCTCGCCCCCTTGCTGGCCAAAAACATGATTTTTACCACCGCAATGACCACAAATATAGTGGCTCATATTTTCAATCAGACCCAGTATAGGCAAGTTCACTTGATTGAACATCGCAATGCCTTTTTGTGCATCGGCAAGGGCTAAATCTTGTGGTGTTGTGATTATCACTGCACCACTTGCTGGCACTTTTTGTGTCATGGTGAGCTGAATGTCACCTGTGCCAGGTGGCATATCAACAAATAAATAATCCAGCTCACCCCAGTCTGTTTCATTCAGTAATTGGTTGAGCGCTTGAGAAGCCATAGGGCCTCGCCATACAGTGGCATCTTCTGCTGGAACTAAAAAACCAATAGACTGAATTTTTATGTCATCTTTAATTATGGGTTGCAGCATTTTATTATCTTTTGTTATTGGTTTTTCGTTTTCCAAACCGAACAAAGATGGAATAGACGGGCCATAAATGTCAGCATCCAAAATGCCGACTTTGGCACCTTGTGCAGCCATAGCATAAGCAAGATTCACCGCAGAAGTCGACTTGCCTACCCCGCCTTTACCAGATGCCACTAATACGATATGTTTTATTTGTTTGAATTGATTAGCTGCGGTTAATGCAATGTCAGCGCTTAGCCTAATTTTTGTCTGTGTTTTCTCAAGCAGTTCGGCTTCAATGTCTAATAATGCACTTTTTGCTGCAAAGGGTAGGTTTACCTTTACTTCAAACACTTCATTCGTTTTATCTACTTTTTCGACCCACTCATTCACAATACCAAAAGGGAAAACCGAACTTTTATACTGAGATAATGCGGTCAAAATCGCCGTTTTTTCGGGGTTAAGTTTGCCAAACAGTTTATTGAGTCCAAACATAAAAATAAAACGTGCTCGAATGATGAAAAAGACCTCGGAATTATGTAACATTCAACCCATTAACACCAGTCAATTCAGCTAAGCTAAGGCTTTAATATTCCTTATTTTGGCTCAAATTAGTGGTTTGTTTAATAGTTAAGCAACATCACTTAAATTTCATGGAACCGTTTATGAGCAAGAGAAAAATTCTCATCACAAGTGCTTTACCGTATGCCAATGGTCCAACTCATCTTGGTCATATGCTTGAGTACATTCAAACTGACATTTGGTCACGTTTTCAAAAATTACGTGGTCATGAAACTTATTACGTCTGTGCTGATGACGCGCATGGCACACCTATTATGCTTAATGCACAAAAACAGGGAATAACACCCGAAGAAATGGTGAAAAACGTGAGCATTGAGCGTCAACGTGACTTCGCAGATTTCAGCATTGAGTTTGATAACTATCACAGTACACACAGCGACGAGAACAAAGAACTAAGTGCTTTAATTTACAATCGTTTAAACGATAAAGGTCATATAAAGAAGCGTACTATTTCTCAGCTATTTGACCCAGAAAAAGAAATTTTCTTACCGGACCGCTTTGTAACGGGTACTTGCCCTACGTGCGGCGCAGATGATCAAAACGGTGACAGCTGTGATGCTTGTGGCGCAACATATAGCCCAACTGAGCTTAAAGACCCTCGCTCAGCGATGTCAGGTGCGATCCCTGTGTTAAAAGATTCTGAGCACTACTTCTTTGATCTGCCTGCGTTTGAGAGCATGCTAAAAGAGTGGCTACACTCTGGTAGCCTGCAAGCTGAAATGGCAAACAAGCTTGAAGAATGGTTTGCTGAAGGTCTACAGCAATGGGATATCAGCCGTGATGCCCCTTACTTTGGTTTTGAAATTCCAGGTGCACCGGGTAAATACTTCTACGTATGGCTAGATGCACCAATTGGTTACATGGCTAGCTTCAAAAACCTATGTGACAAATCAGGCTTAGATTTTGATGCATTCTGGGGCGAAGGTTCTGATGCAGAGCTTTATCACTTCATCGGTAAAGACATCATTTACTTCCACAGCCTGTTCTGGCCTGCAATGCTAGATGGTGCGAACTTCCGCAAGCCAACTAATGTATTCGCACATGGCTTTGTAACCGTAAACGGTGCAAAAATGTCTAAATCTAAAGGCACCTTCATTAAGGCGCGTACTTATTTAGACCACTTAAACCCTGAATATTTACGTTATTACTTCGCTGCTAAACTAAACAGTGGCATTACTGACTTAGATTTAAACTTAGAAGACTTTGCACAACGTGTGAACTCTGACTTAGTTGGTAAAGTTGTAAACATCGCGTCTCGTTGTGCGGGTTTCATCACTAAGAAGTTTGACGGCAAGTTAAGTGATGTGATCATGGAGCCTGAGCTATTAGCTGAGTTCCAAAATGCGTCAGACACCATTGCTGAGCATTATGAAAACCGTGAATATAGCCGAGCGATCCGTGAGATCATGACTCTTGCTGACAAAGCAAACCAGTTCATCGATGCACAAGCACCTTGGGTACTGATCAAGAACGAAGACACACAAGAACAAGCACACCAAGTATGCTCTCTTGGTTTGAACTTATTCAAAGTGCTACTGACTTACTTGAAGCCAGTACTTCCTGTAATGGCTGCAAACGTTGAGTCTTTCCTAAATACAGAATTAACTTGGGAAAATGCTCAAACGCCATTAGTTGGTCATGAGATCAGCAAATTCAAAGCACTGATGCAACGTGTTGAAATGGATAAAGTTAACAAAATGGTAGAAGAGTCAAAAGAAAGCTTAGAAGCGGCGAATAAACCAAAGATTGACCCTAATAGCCCGCTTGCGAAAGAGCCTATTGCAGATGAAATCGAGTTTAACGACTTCGCTAAAGTTGATTTACGTGTTGCGAAAATCTCTAAAGCTGAACATGTAGAAGGCGCTGAAAAGCTGCTTAAACTCACGTTAGACTTAGGCGGTGAAACGCGCCAAGTATTTGCGGGTATTAAGTCAGCTTACGCACCGGAAGATATCGAAGGCAAACTAACTGTTATGGTCGCTAACCTTAAGCCACGTAAAATGCGTTTCGGTATGTCAGAAGGCATGGTACTGGCAGCGGGGCCTGGTGGTAAAGAAATTTATATTCTGAACCCAGATGAAGGCTCAGAGCCTGGCATGCGTGTCATGTAATTAACAATTACACGTGAAAAGCCCGCTATCTTGCGGGCTTTTTTGTATCTAAAACTCACAAAAACATCACCCATAAAAAAGCCCAGTCAATTGACTGGGCTGTATCCTTGGTAACACTTAATTTTGTTAAGTATTAGCCTTTGTACTTTTGCATTACTAATGTTGCGTTTGTACCGCCGAAGCCAAAGCTGTTAGACATTACCGTATTTAGCTCAACGTCACGACGCTCAGTTACAATGTCTAAGCCTTTCGCTTGCTCGTCTAGCTCTTCAACGTTGATTGAAGGTGCTACGAAATTATTTTCAAGCATAAGTAGTGAGAAGATAGCTTCGTGAACACCAGCAGCACCAAGGGCGTGACCAGTCATTGCTTTAGTTGCACTAATAGCAGGAGATTTCTCACCGAATAGCTCTTGAATTGCACCTAGCTCTTTGACGTCACCTACTGGTGTAGAAGTACCGTGTGTGTTTAAGTAATCGATGTCACCTTCAACGTCAGCCATTGCTTGTTTCATACAACGAACCGCGCCTTCACCAGATGGTGCAACCATGTCGTAACCATCAGAAGTTGCACCGTAACCTACGATTTCAGCGTAGATGTGTGCGCCACGAGCAAGTGCGTGCTCTAGTTCTTCAACAACAACGATACCGCCACCACCAGAGATTACAAAACCGTCTCGGTTTGCATCATACGTACGAGAAGCTTTTTCAGGTGTTTCATTGTATTTTGTTGAAAGCGCGCCCATCGCGTCGAATTCCATTGCCAGTGTCCAGTGAAGTTCTTCACCACCACCTGCAAAGATAACGTCTTGCTTACCAAGTTGAATTTGCTCTACCGCATTACCGATACAGTGCGCTGATGTTGCACATGCAGAGCTGATTGAATAGTTAACGCCTTTAATTTTGAAAGGCGTTGCAAGACACGCTGACGCTGTTGATGCCATAGTACGAGGAACCATGTAAGGACCTACACGCTTAACACCCTTTTCACGAAGAATATCAGCCGCTTCTACTTGGTATTTAGAAGAACCACCACCTGAACCAACAATTAAGCCAGTGCGCTCGTTAGACACCTGCTCTTCAGATAGACCTGAATCTTCAATCGCTTGTGCCATTGAAATATAAGAGAATGCAGCAGCATCGCCCATGAAGCGGTGTGCTTTACGGTCTACGTGTGCTTTAACATCGATGTCGATGTTACCTGAAACATTACTACGAAGATTATAGTCAGCGAATTCTTGATTGAAAACGATGCCACTTTTACCCGCTTTTAAAGACTCTAATACTTCGTTCTTGTCGTTGCCGATGCTCGATACAATACCGATACCTGTAATAACGGCTCTTCTCATGGGTGATTCCCTTAATTTTATTTCTAAATTCTGTGTATTCTACTTTGAATTGTGACCTCAAGTGGTCAGCTTTCCAGCTTACACACGTACTCTGAATTGTTTTTTACTAAATTTCAACGGACGAAAACAATTAAAACACGTAGAATACTGCATTAATTCGATCCTAATTGCATTAATCATGATCAAAAACGCACAAATTCACTTTAATGAATCAGGCACACCGGTTGCCGACGACTTCGATGATGTTTATTTCTCGAACGATGATGGTCTTGCTGAATCTCACTATGTTTTCTACGAGAATAACAACATTTCAGCACGTTTAACCTCACACGACCAAAAACACTTTGTGATCGCAGAAACTGGCTTTGGTACTGGCCTTAACTTTTTAAATACTTGGCAGCAATGGCGTCAAATCGAAGGTAACAAAGCGAAATTACATTTTATTTCTTTTGAAAAGTTTCCAATAAAACAGTCGGAACTTGCAAAAGCGTTAGCAGCTTGGCCAAGCCTCACATCTTTATCAGAGCAGCTTTGTAAGCACTACCCGATCGCACTTGAGGGTTGCCACCGCCTTGAGTTCGACAATGGTCGTGTAGTCCTTGATTTATGGTTTGGTGATGTGCACGGCACTTTACCTAAAATGAATTTCACCCAAGAAGGTATTGTGGACGCTTGGTACCTAGATGGCTTTGCACCAAGCAAAAACCCAGATATGTGGACACAACCGTTGTTCAATGCCATGGCGAATCTAAGCCGAGACAATGCAACATTCGCGACATTTACTGCTGCAGGTTTTGTACGTCGCGGCTTACAAGAAGCTGGGTTCGAATGTAAAAAAGTAAAAGGCTTTGGTCGCAAACGTGAGATGGTTGTTGGTCAGTTAAATATCGCTAACAGCACACACAATACACCCGAGTTTTACAACTTAAACAAAAGGCCACTAAATAAAGTTGCCGTCATTGGCGGAGGCGTTGGGTCTAGCTTTTTACTATACCACTTAGCAAAACGTGGTATTAACGCTTCATTATTCTGCCAAGATGATGCGCTTGCCAAAGGCGCATCGCATAATCGACAAGGTGCGGTTTACCCGAATCTACAATCTGAAAATAGTCCCTCAAGTGAATTCTATGCCCATAGCTATTTATACGCATTAAGGTTATACAAAGATATCGCCGAGCAAGGTTTTGAATATGACTATGATTGGTGTGGCGTTTTACTCCAAGCGGTGAATGACAGCAAAGCGCTGCAACATAAAAAGTTAAAAGAAAAAGCGGTTTGGCCTGACGCACTGATTTATCCAGTAGATGCATCTGAAGCGAGTGTGCTTGCTGGTGTTGAACTGCCCTACTCTGGTCTGTTTTTTCCTAAAGCAGGCTGGGTAAACCCTGCACAGTTAACCCATGCTGTGTTTAACGCGGCCAATCTATTGCAAAACGTGCAAACATATTTTAATACAGATGTTCAAACTTTAGAGCAAAGTGATGACGACTGGTATTTAGTTACTAAAGACAACCGATTTGGTCCATTCTCTGATGTATTTGTCTGCGCAGGTGAGCACAGTGATAAGTTCGAACAAACAAAAGACATCGGCTTACACGGTGTAAGAGGCCAAGTCTCACATATTAAATCTAGTGAAGTTTCTATTAAATTAAAAACTGTTCTATGTCATAAAGGTTATTTTACGCCAAGTTATGATGCCCATCATTGTATGGGGGCGACCTTTGATAAACATACCAAAAGTCGTGAATTGAAAGACGAAGATAATGTCACCAATAAAGCACAATTAATGAAATTCTACGAACAGAGTGACTTTGCTCAAAGCCTTGGTGAAATAACTTCAGCAAAAGCAGCTGTCAGATGTTGTTTCAACGATCACTTACCCATGCTCGGACAAGTACCTGAGAAGGCTGATGTATGTCAAGCCTATGCGAACTTAAGAAAAGGCAAGCAGTACGAATTTTCTGTTGAACAAGTTCCTTATGCAGGGCTGCATGTCGTTACAGGTTTTGGGGCGAGAGGCTTGTGCAGCGCACCGTTAGCAACTGAGCACTTGATTGCCAAACTATGTAACGAACCTAGTCCTTACAGTTTAAGAGTCAATGAGGCTATTCATCCTAACCGATTTGTTGTAAGGGATCTAATACGTAATAAGATTTAGCTGCTAAAACAGAAAAGGCGACCTAGGTCGCCTTTGTTCTATGTTTATACTGAAAGCTAAGGTTTTGCTATCTGAATAACCACTCGACGGTTTTTACCACGTCCTATGGCATTGTCATTAGGTTGTACATGACGCTTCTCGCCAAACCCTTCTGTTCGAATTTTATTGTCTGGTACGCCCATATTCTCCATATACTCTTTTATCGCTGCAGCGCGCTTTTTCGAAAGCTCCATATTTACCCATCGACCACCATAACTGTCTGTGTAAGCTGATATAAATATAGATTCAATACTGTCGTCGTTTTTAAGGTACTCTCCGATCATTTCAAGGCGTTTACGAGATGACTTAGTTAAGTCACTAGAGTTCTTTTTATAGTTCATTACCGTAAAGGCAATGTCTTCAAAACTGTACGGAAGCAAATTATCGCGGCATTGTAAAAACGCCCAATAAGCTTGTTTGAAGTTTACAGAAGAGAGCGCGACAGAAACGCGGTCTGAACTGTTTTGCCAGTCTTTGTAGTAGAATGTTGGATGAAAGCCTTTCTCAAGCTCTGTAAGCATTTCCCAAGAAACATCATTATCTAATTCACCATCAAACTTTTTTAACAATTGCATTTTACTTATATCGCGAATGGGTACTCCTGCACGCCATTGTGGCGGCACAGACTGTAAGCCTGCAAAATCATAGGTTTCAGGGCGGACAATCATGTCGAGATTAAAAGTCAGGTCCTTATTTTTACTCGCAACTGTATTAAAAATAGCTTCACCATAATATGGGATCTCATGATGTAAAGCACAAGAAAGGCGTTTGGTTTTATTTACATCCCAATTTGAACTGTCTGTATTGGCGCTGTACTGACGCATAGCGGCATCTGCAAACCCAATATTTGCAAATATTAGTCCTAAACCAAATAAATATGCTTTGTACTTCACAACGTTCTCCGTACTGACAAAATAATGCCGCTTTGATGCTCTCCATAACTGAAAAGCAAGAAATATGCCGCAAACTCAATTACCCAGTATAGCTAAGTGATTTACATATATTTTGGGTCGCAAAAATCTATCTAAACAGTATAATACGCCTCTTAAATTCATAACATAAGTGCATTATGGCAGATCAAGAGCAAACTTTATTTTCCCAACGCTTTCGTGGTTTCTTTCCTGTTGTTATCGACGTAGAAACAGCAGGCTTTAACAAAGACACAGATGCGCTATTAGAAATCGCTGCCACAACATTAAAAATGGATGATGAAGGTGTTTTAAGTTTAGATCAAACCCTGCACTTTCACGTAAAGCCTTTCGAGGGTGCTAACATTGAACAGTCAGCCATTGAATTTAACGGTATCGACCCATTTTCAGAGTTACGTGGTGCTAAAGATGAAGATGTTGTGATCAAAGAAATCTGTAAAATGGTCAGAAAGGCTCAAAAAGCTGCGGGTTGTTCTCGTTCAGTGGTTGTTGCACATAATGCCGCGTTTGATCATGGCTTTTTAAATGCAGCTATAGAGCGTAACAATATTAAGCGCACCCCTTTTCATCCATTTGTAAGCTTTGATACCACCTCTTTGGCAGGTCTTGCACTAGGCCAAACTGTGCTTGCAAAAGCGTGTCGCACAGCAGGTATTGAATTTGATAATAGCCAAGCACATTCAGCCCTTTACGACACCGAACGCACAGCTGAGTTATATTGCTTTATCGTGAATAAATGGCAAGCATTGGGTGGCTGGCCCCTGCCCGAAGTAGAATTAGAAGAAGACGAAGCATAGCCAATTAATAATTGAATTTATGAATACCAAGACAGATTTCATAAGACATAAAAAAACCGCTTACTGAAGCGGTTTTTCATTGCCAATTTAACTTTAACTTATAGGTATTGGCCTAGTGCTTTTACTTGGTCGATCATACGGTTAGAAAAGCCCCATTCGTTGTCATACCAAGCCATAACTTTAACAAGCTTGCCATCCACTTTAGTTTGTGTTGAATCAAATACTGATGACGCTGGGTTGTGATTGAAGTCAATTGAAACAAGTGGCAACTCATTGTACTCAAGTACTTCAGCCATCGCCCCCTCAGTTGCAGCCGCTTTAACCGCTGCGTTTACTTCTTCAGCAGTCGTCTCGCGAGCAGCAATGAATGTTAAGTCAACTAAAGACACATTTACAGTTGGTACACGAACCGCCATACCGTCTAACTTGCCTGCAAGCTCAGGTAATACTAAACCAACTGCTTTAGCAGCACCTGTTTTAGTTGGGATCATAGACTGAGTTGCACTACGCGCACGATATAAATCTGGGTGATAAACATCAGTTAGAACTTGGTCGTTTGTGTAAGCGTGAATAGTTGTCATGCTACCCTGTTCAATACCAATTGCATCATTTAGCGCTTTAGCAACTGGTGCAAGACAGTTGGTTGTGCATGATGCGTTTGAAATAATGTTGCTTGATGCATTTATAACTTCAGAGTTCACACCGTGAACAACTGTTGCATCAAGATCAGTACCTGGCGCCGAAACGATTACTTTTTTCGCGCCCGCCTCAATGTGCTTAGCTGCCGCATCACGTGAAGTGAAGATACCGGTACATTCTAATACGATATCAACGTTAAGCGCTTTCCAAGGTAGGTTCGTAGGATCACGTTCTTGCGTAAGGCTGATTTCGTCATGTCCAATCACTAATGTGTTTTCAGCTAGCACAACTTCTTGGTTGAAACGACCATGTACTGAATCAAACTGAGTTAGGTGTGCGTTCACGTTTGCAGGTGCTAGGTCGTTGATAGCTACTATTTTAATTTGTTCGTTTTGACCAGACTCGTAAAGCGCTCGTAAAACATTGCGACCGATGCGGCCATAACCATTAATTGCGATATTAATCATTTTCAGTTCCTCGACTATTTTACTTCACTTGCTTGTTTCGCAAGCGCTTCGATCGCCTGCCAATCTTTGTTTGCGATAAGTTCTTTATCTAACATCCAAGTACCACCAACGCACATGACGTTATTTAAAGCTAGGTACTTAGGCGCTGTTGCTAAGCTAATACCACCCGTTGGGCAGAATTTAACTTGTGGTAATGGACCACCAATTGACTTAAGCATTGGTGCGCCACCTGCAGCTTCCGCTGGGAAGAATTTTAAAAACTTAAAACCATGTGACGCTAAATTCATCACTTCACTTGGTGTTGCTGCACCCGGTAAAAACGGAATATCAGTTTCTTTAGCGAGTGTTAAAAGTTCATCATTTACGCCTGGGCTCACCATGAAGTCAGCGCCTGCAGCAACTGATGCTTCAAATGTTTCTTTATCAATCACAGTACCTGTGCCGACGTAGGCATCTGGTACTGCTTCTTTCATTAGCTTTACTGCTTCTGCCGCAACAGGTGTGCGAAGGGTAATTTCTAGTGCTTTTAGACCACCGTTATATAACGCTTTTGCTAACGGTACAGCGTCTTCTAAGTTTTCAATCACCACCACTGGTACAACTGGTGCTGATGTTAAAATGTTTTCAATGCTCATCTTGTTCCTCATTCCCAATGCTTTTATTCTTCTAGTCCAAAGGCACTCGCGCCTAGGTCTGCACTGCTTACGATATTTCTGAATCCTGCGAATAGCTCACGACCTGTTCCATAAGTTGGCTCTGTATGGCTGATCACATGCTCACGCTTTGCTAACTCTTCATCTGATACATGGAGAATTAAGTCGCCATTTGGTGCGTCTAGTGTGATCAAGTCACCATCATGAATTTTAGCGATGATCCCGCCTTCAACTGCTTCTGGTGCTAAGTGGATTGCTGCAGGTACTTTACCTGACGCACCTGACATACGGCCGTCAGTCACAATCGCCACTTTGTAACCTTGATCCTGAAGCGTTGCCATCACAGGCGTTAATTTGTGAAGTTCTGGCATGCCCTTAGCCTTAGGACCTTGCTCTTTAATCACAGCAATAAAGTCTGTGTATAATTCACCTGCAGCGAACGCATCTTGCAGCGCAGCTTGTGAGCTAAAGACTTTTGCAGGTGCTGACACCGTTTGGTGTTGCTCTTGAACCGCAGATACCTTGATAACCGCTTTACCAATGTTGCCAGTTAGTAGCTGAAGACCACCTTGCTTATTGAATGGGTTGCTCACAGGGCGAAGTACTTCTTCATCTAATGAGTTTTCAGGACAAGGCACCCACTTCACTTTGCTTGGACCTGTGTTGCTAGACATAATTAAATTGTCATCAACATCTAACATAGGCTCTTGGGTATAAGCATCTAGGCCTTCACCAATAATGGTTTTCACATCATTGTGTAAGAAGCCACCATCACGTAGTTCACGCATCAAGAAGCCCATTCCACCCGCAGCTTGGAAGTGGTTAACATCCGCAGAACCATTTGGATAAATACGTGTTAGTAGAGGCACAACTTCAGAAAGCTCTGCCATGTCTTTCCAGGTGATTTGAACACCTGCCGCTTTCGCCATAGCAACTAAGTGAATAGCATGGTTTGTTGAGCCACCTGTTGCAAGCAAACCTACTAGGCCATTTATCACGGTTTTTTCGCTAACAACTTCACCAATTGGGTTTGCATCTTTGCTTTCGATAAGTTGCTTAAGCATTAGCTCAACCGCACTGCCCGTAAGGCCATCACGTAATTCAGTGTAAGGGTTGATGAAAGAGCTACCAGGAAGGTGAAGACCCATGATCTCCATTAGCATCTGGTTTGAGTTTGCAGTGCCGTAGAAAGTACAAGTACCCGCACTATGGTATGACGCACTCTCAGCCTCTAGTAACTCTTCACGAGAAACTAAGCCCTGTGCGAACTTTTGACGTACACGTGCTTTTTCTTTATTTGGAATACCAGATTGCATCGGGCCTGCTGGTAAGAAGAAAATAGGTAAATGACCGAATGAAAGCGAACCAATTAATAGTCCCGGTACGATTTTGTCACACACACCTAAGCAAAAAACACCATCGAAAACATCATGTGAAAGTGCAACGGCTGTTGACATTGCAATCACATCACGTGAAAACAAAGATAATTCCATGCCATCACGGCCTTGAGTCACACCGTCACACATAGCAGGTACGCCACCAGCAACTTGCGCTGTGGCATCATATTTTTCAGCAATCTTTTTAATTAAAGCTGGATACTCGATGTAAGGCACATGCGCTGAAAGCATGTCGTTGTATGAATTGATGATTGCTAAATTAGGTTGCTCGTCAGCTTTAAGGCGATCTTTATCTGAGCTTGAACATGCAGCCATAACGTGAGCTAGGTTGCCACATCCTAAGCC
>Ga0209992_10002317_pt1 | contig 17664 bp, 16 predicted proteins | sample 2SBtaG_2_FD_182564 | JGI IMG/M metagenome (GOLD analysis project Ga0209992, IMG submission 182564) | Deep subsurface microbial communities from Kolumbo volcano to uncover new lineages of life (NeLLi) - 2SBTROV12_ACTIVE470 metaG (SPAdes)... | ecosystem: Environmental > Aquatic > Marine >... | reverse complement strand
AGTGACAATGCATATGCTCAATTTGGTTCATTTTTATAATTTGTGCAGCTTTCGTCGCAAAGAATAGTAATGAAGCAGTACTAATTGCACTTTGTCTCACAGATGCCTTAATACCATTAGCTATCAAAGAAAAAGGCAGTTCTGTAAGACACAATACTGTGTTTAGTATCTGTGTTTTTTTTAAAACATACACGTCACAAGGTAGTTCAATGTCGTTTTCACATTGTTCGAATGTAATAACTGATACCTTGTGACCTGTTTTTTTTAATGCTTTTATTTCTGTAACGACAAAAGTTTCAGATAGCACAGGAAAGCACGGGACCATAATTGCTATATGTTTCATTCTTGAAATTCCAACATAAGATATGGTCTAACTCCGCAATCTCTATGCCGCTTAAAAAGTATCTCTATTTGCAAATAAGCATCTTTATTTTGCATTTTCTTTGCATTTTGCAACGCAATCTCACAAATATTACTTTAAATATGCATCTTTAAGGCTGGAACAAAGCTTGCCGTATTTAAGCAAACATGAATTGGAGATACAGATATGCAACCTGATGTTAGCGTTATAATTCCAACTTACAATTGCTTGGAGTTTTTACCTAAAGCTATCGATTCTGTAATGATGCAAAAAGGCATCACTTGTGAAATCATTATTGTCGATGATGGTTCAACAGATGGAACCGTTGACTGGTTGTTAAAGCAACAAGTTAGAAATCCTAAGATCCGTTTACTCACTCAAGCTAGTCAAGGTGTAATTGCAGCTAGAAATCGCGCAATAAAAGTCGCAAATGCACCATTTATCGCCTTTTTAGACCCTTACGACTTTTGGTATAAAAATAAATTAGAAAAACAGATTAATTACTTTAATGCCAATCCAAATTGTGGGTTATCGTTTACGAACTATGACCATCTAACCATGGATTACGAATACATAATAGATTGTTATGGTTATTGGCCGGAGTTTTCTAACCATAAAAATAAAAGCCAAGGTAACTATGTAAATTTAGATGATGCGGTAAATTTTCTGCTTACCACTAATGTCATTGGTGCGTCGTGTGTTGTAGTCAGAAAATCGACTATTTTAGAAGCTGGCGGTTTTGACCCAAGTCTTAGAAGTGCAAATGACTGGGATTGTTGGTTACGAATTTCGTTGATCAGTGACGTCGCTTATACCAAAGACAACACCATGGGGTATTTAATGAGACCCAATTCAATTAAATCAAATCGGCAAAAACGTTTAGATGCCATTGAAGATATAATCAACCGTATTGGCCAACATGAAGCAGTTTCTGTAAAAGCCAAAGAGCATGCTCAAGCCTGGCTACTAGAATCGTACGGTGAAATGTATCGTGAAAATCAAAAATATTTAAACTCTATAAAGTTTTCACTTAAAGCTTGGCGACTATACCCACACATGAGACATATAAAGCAATGCGCGCATGATTTGAAAGCATTGTGTAAACACAGTTTAAGTTTGTCAGTTTAATTTTTTTATTCTAGCATTTGTAAAGATACTCAGGTATCTGAACACTAAGGAGTTCTTATGGCACATATATTATTAGTAGATGATGAGCCTGAAGTACTAAACGCCATTAGTCGAGTACTAAGAAAAGATTATAAAATCAGTAAAGCCAACGGTGCAGAAGAAGCACTTCAGCTTATTGCTGATAATGTTTTTGATATTATTTTGTCTGATATTCGAATGCCAAATATGGATGGCATAGAGTTACTTACTCAAATAAAGCGAACAAACCCTGAAATTGCCAGAGTTTTATTGTCTGGATATTCAGACATGGACTCATGTCAAAAGGCAATAGAAGATGATGTTGCAAGTATCATTTTAACCAAACCTTGGGATAATTTTGAGTTAAAAAATATCCTAAAGATAGTATTAAAATCTCAGCAACTAGAAATCGAAAATAGCCAATTAAAAGCACAGCTCAGAGCGCAAATAGCGTAATATGAAATAAGCCCCTGTTCTGGGGCATATTTCGTATTCTATCTAATTTATGCTATTCAGTTTGTTTAGTTTGTTTTTCTGTAAGTATTAATTAAGTACGAAAATCAATGATATCAGACAGTTAAATTCAAATATTCTTTAATATTTTTATTATAGAAATAGTAGAGTAATTTTTAGGAATCAGAAAGAATTGCGATGCATTGTTCTGCTACATAATCGAAAGATATAAAATTGAAACAATCGAGAGCAGCATAGTTGAGAACGTCAGTAACATGCCTGACACACGAAACTTTAAGTTTTCTTTGGCCTGAGAAACGCCATAAGCATGGAGTACTCGTCCAATTAAAAGTGCTGTACCGAGGCAATTTACGAAGATAAAGTGCCCTCTTAATAACTCCACTGATAAGATTAATATCAAAGAATTAGGCACGTATTCAGAGAAATTAGCATGCACACGCATGGCTCTTAATAGCTCAGGGTTATCTCCTGCACCAACGCCAATTTGTAATCTTTTTCTAACTTGTATCGTTTTAAAACTTAAGAATAAAAATAATATTGCCAACAAGGCAATATAAATAGGGGTAATCATCTCAATTTCTTTTTTGTTGTTTTCTCTCAATGCAGGTATTAATAATTACTTGTTTTTCATTATATGACAATGAATTCCACTTTAAAATTTCATCTAAGGTTCTAAAGCAACCAACACAGACATCATTCTCGTCCAAGCAGCATTGTCTTACACAAGGTGACTCTATATTTGAAGGCTTTTCATTGTTCATGTTTAAATCTATAAAAAAGGCCCCTTTTGGAGCCTTAATAATTAAGCTAAATTGTTATTTGTATGTTTCACTTCATCTTTTATTAGAAAGCTCAATAAAACAGGAACCAGGATCAGTGTAAAAATTGTAGAGATAACAAGACCACCAACAACAACCGCACCTAGTCCTCTATACAATTCACTACCTGCACCTGGCATTAATACCAGTGGTAACATACCACCGACAGAGGTAAGCGTTGACATCATAATTGGCCTGACTCGGCTTTCAACTGAAGTTCGGATAGCAAGCTGCGCATTCATTCCGCGATCTTTTTGGTTATTTAATGCTTGGTGTACAATCAGAATCGCATTGTTTACGACCACCCCAGCCAAAATTACAAAGCCTAGTAATGTAAGGACATCAAGGTTTTGAATTGGCGTATATCGGTCAAATACACTAGACCAATGTACAGTACTTAGCCCCATGAAACCACCTAATGTTGCCAGCGGTACCGTAACCAAAATAACCAGTGGATACTTCCAATTTTGAAACAATATGACCATGACCAAATAAACCACGAACATAGCTAGGAACATACTCGAACTTAGAGTGCCAAATAAACTTCCGTCACCTAATAATGCATTTTTTAAATCCGCTAATTTACCTGCACTTCCTGCCATGTTTACATCAACATATTGAGACATAGCACCTTGGCTTTTTAATTCACCCACCATAGCATTAACAGAGTTAATGGCTTGTTCAAGTGGCATGCCTGCTGGTGGTGTAAATTGCAAAGTAATCGCTCTTTGTCTAGCAACGTGTTTTATTTGATCTGCCGTCTGAGTTCGCTCTACAAGTGCAATAGACTGAATATCGATAACAGCCGATTCAGGTGTTGCAATGGGTAATTGCATTAAAGATTCAATTGGATAATCTGATTGTTGAGCTTGCGTGACCACTTTGAGATCTTTTAGCTCCCCACCTATGGCAAAACTGTTCATTAGTATCACACCGTCACCATTTGTTTGCACAGCTAAACCCAGATCTCTTCGGGTCATATTAAGTTCAGCCAAACGCTCGTCCAATGGCTTAATACTTAACTCAGGGGTCGGTAAAATGAAATTAGCAGGCTCAGGTATGGTGGCATAAGGACCATAAGTATCAATCAATTTAAATAACAAAGCTGTGGCACTTTGCGTTATTTGCTCTAAGTCATCACCGACTAAATCAATTTGAATGGCGGAACCCGTTGTACCGCCCGTGCTGAACAAAGGAAACTGAAAAGCAAAACCAATCACATCTGGAGCGTTTACCCCCATCAAAGTTTGGTTCAGGAAATCAACAGAGTCTATTGTTTTAATAGGATTTTGTGGAATCAGTCCATGTAATACTTGCCCGCCCATTGCAACCAAGAAGTAATGATCAACTTTAGGAGCATCAATCATAGACCCATCCATTAATTGAATACTCGGCCTATCAGCTTCGGTTGCACGTTCGCCTTGCCTAAAATATTGCTCGGATTGATATTTATCATCCGTTAACTCCCAAGCTGGACGCAATTTTTGTTCAATACGATCACCAATTTCTGATATTTGATCTAAGTTATAGCCCGGTGGCGGCACCATAAAGCCAAATGCAAAATTGCGATTGCCTTTAGGTAAGTAGTCAAGTGGCGGTATTAAAATGGCGATACCCGTTAATGTGAATACTGTAAAGCCTGAAATGACAATTAACTTACGTTTGGTTGTTTCTGTAAGGTAAGTAAATACTGTGCCAATTGTTTCAGGAAGTTTTGCCGCTTTCGTTTCGATCGCCTTAAACCATTTAAATTTAATTTCTAATTGCTTAGATTCAGAGCGCATTCTCAAGAAGTAGCTACCTGCAACTGGGATCACTAATATTGAGACAACAAAACTAATAAATACAGCAGCCATGATAGCCAGTGAAATATCTCTAAATAACTGACCTGCACTGTCACTGATAGTCAAGATAGGAATAAAGACAACTAGTGTTGTCATTGTTGAGGCGAATACCGCCCCTGCTACTTCTTGGGTACCCTCAACACTGGCCCTTAGTGGCCTTTTACCCATTTCTAGATGTCTAAATATGTTTTCTATAACAACGATGGCATTATCGACAACCATACCTACAGCAAAAGCCATACCAGCCAATGAAACAATATTGATAGAGCGGCCAAGTGCAACTAAGACAACAACAGATGCAATAACAGAAATGGGGATAGCAATGGCAATTACGCCTATGGTTCTGACAGAGCGTAAAAATAACAATAAAGTGAATATGGCTAACATGCCTCCAACTACAATATTGCTTTGTACAAGGTCAATGGCATTTTCTACATAAGTTGATGAATCCCATGTCAGAACGAGTTCAAATGTGCCGTTTATACCAACTTTTTTAGCATGTTGCTCAAGCATACCTCCCGGTTTATTAAGCTCAGCCATTTCTACTTTTAATGCATTCATGGCTTCGAGCAAGTTCGCACCGCGAGTTAACTGAAAATTGAAAAATGGCATTTTTACGCCACGGGCTCTTACCCAATCAGTCATATCTTTATAATCTATCACTACCTCAGCAACATTACTGATATACACAGGGCCATTGTTATCTCTGCGTAATACAATGTTTTTTACTTCAGACACATCACTAAAACGACCATGGGCTTTAACACGGATATCATTTTTACCATCTGGAAGTCTTCCCCCTGAGTAACTTGTGTTGCTAAGTTGTATTGCATCAACAAGTTGGCTGTAAGTCACACCGTAGTTTGCCAATTTTACTGGGTCTACTCTGATCTGAAGCTCTTGTTCACGTGCGCCCATCATGCCGACTTTCGATATGCCTTTAATGTTTTCAAGACGAGGTCTTAATCGTCTCTCCATAAAGTCATACAAAGTCGTATTGTCAAAATTAGGATCGGTCGCAGCCAAACCTACCCATGCAATGTAATCGACAGACATGGGATCCACCCCTTCAACCGTTGGCTGAGAGACACCCATTGGATAAGCTGGTACTTCATTTAGTTTTTGAACCACTTCAGCTTGTGCTTTATTGATGTCAGTGCCTGTTTCAAATTCTAATCTAAGCTGTGCCGCTGAGTTTTGACTCATACTGGTTAATGAAATTAAACCCGTTACATCAGAAAGCACTTTCTCTTGTTCAATAACAACATCAGATTCAATTTCTTCTGGACTGGCGTTCTCCCAAAATGTACGTACACTGACAACAACCGAGTCAACAGTTGGGGTCATTTGAACTGGGACTTTTGTGAATGCCAATATGCCTGCAAGCATTGACAAAATAACGGCAACAACCACTGATATTGGTTGCTTAACCGAAGCTTTAACTAAATCCATAAATATCCTTTTTACTTCGCATTGTTTAGAACAGACTGTGGAATAACTTGTGTATCCGGTACTGCTACAACAGGGCCAGGCATTAACCGCTCATTACCCTCCGTAACCACTTTATCGCCATTGGCTAAGACGGCACTATCAATAGCAACCCAACCAGATCTATGAAACTTAACTTTTACAGGAACTGATTGAGCAAACTGCTCGTCTCCGTCAGTATTCACTCTGTAAACAAAGTAACTTCCACCACGTTGTATCAAGGCATCTTTTGGCACCATCAATGTTGATGACTTTTCATTTGTAGCAAGCCAGGCACTGACTGACATACCAGGCATAAATCCAGGGTGATTAATCTCAGCAATGACTTTGAAGGTGCGTGCTCTAGGGTCTACTTGGTTGATGACTTTTACTTTATGAGATGTCGCTAGCGCATTAGCGCTTTGCAACGGAATAGACAACGCTTCGCTATGCATAAGGTGAGAAAGTCGCTCAGGTATATCAAGCCATGCCTCTAGTTTATCGAAAGCAGTTATTTTAAAAGCAGTATCACCTGCAGATAACCATTGCCCTAATTCAGTATGACGTTGAACGATTTGCCCACTAAATGGCGCTACTAACTGCGTATCAGAAAGTTTAACTTCAGCAAGCGTTAAACTTGCTTTAACTGCATCTACATTTTGCCTTGCTGCTAACATATTCGCTTTTGCAGAGTTTGCTTCTGCTCGACTTCTTTCAAGCTGTTGCTTAGACACAGCATTGTTTTTTTGAGAGGTTAAATAAGCTTGATAGTCACTTTGAGCCCTTTCAAATTCTGCTTTTGTAGCTTTAAGGTTTTCTTCTGCTGCTGCAAGTTGTGCACTTAGTTGATCTACTTGCGCTTTAAGGCGTCTACCATCAATTTTTAATAATTGTTCACCTTTTTCAACAAAATCGCCATCATTAACTAATACCTGAGTCACCAGGCCTGATTCACTAATAGCTATGTTCGCTGTTTGATAAGCTCTCAACGTTCCGACTACACGGATCTGCTCTTGCTCTTCTTTCTCTAAAACTTCACTAAAACGAACCACTTGTGCATAGACATTTGAGATAAAAATTAATGATATAAATAATAGAGACTTAGTCAGTCGATTTTTTCTAGTTAATAAGTTTGCCATTGGGGTTCCTTGTTTATACACCAGTTTTGGCAACTGAACTCAGTACTACCATGCAGCATTAAATTGCTATAAGTAAAAGTAGCAAAATTGTGATTTGTACACTTGTACTAAGTATAAAATGAAATAAATTATTAGGTATTTGGTGGGTTAATTTGATAACTGATTATCAAGCCTGTTTATTATTCTAATGAATGGTTAAAAAATCAACCTAATTTTTCTCTTGCCATCTAATAATCTAAAGGTGTTAGAATATTAAAAACAAAAAGTTAAGTATCTGATATGGATTATTTAAGTATCAACAAAGCAACATGGGATAAAAGAACGGATATTCACCTTGAGTCTTCATTCTATGATGTGCAATCATTTATTAATGGTAAATGTAGTCTAAACCCAATTGAAAAAGAATTACTTGGTTCTGTTGAATCTTTAGATTTGCTCCATCTGCAATGTCACTTTGGTCAAGACACACTTTCACTTGCTCGGCTAGGTGCTAAAACAACCGGTGTTGATTTATCGAGCAAAGCAGTTGCAGCAGCTAACCACCTCTCATCAAAGCTCTCTCTTGATGCCAACTTTATTTGCGATGATATAGTTCAATTTGGTGAAAAAAATGACAAGCAATTTGACATAGTTTATACATCATACGGCGTTTTATGTTGGTTACCCGATTTGAGTCAGTGGGCAAAGACCATCTCAAATGCATTAAAATCTGGAGGCAAATTTGTCTTGGTTGAGTTTCACCCAATCAATGACCTGCTTCAAGGCTATGATTATTTTGAAAAATCGTCTGCTGATATAGAAAAAGAAGGTACTTATACTGAGAATTGTGATGGTAAAGAATCGACTATTGTTACTTGGTCACACTCTATTGCTGATGTTATGCAAGCACTGATCAATGCAGGGCTTGAAATAAAGCAATACATTGAATCACCTTATTCCCCATATGATTGCGAGCAAGATTTGCAGCATGTCACCGGTGAAGGATTTGTCAAACACCATAAAGGTAAGCTGATCCCACAAATTTATGCCATTCAGGCTATCAAAAAATAAGAATAGCAATGACTTCAGATTTAAGAAAAAAAATCCATAATCTTGGCCCTGGTATTTTAATGGCAACTGCAGCTGTCGGTGGTTCGCACTTGGTTGCTTCAACACAAGCCGGTGCATTATTTGGCTGGCAGCTTTTTACGTTTATTATCATTGTGAACTTGTTGAAATATCCATTTTTTAAATTTGCTGTTTCTTATACAGCCAAAACAAATAAAAGCTTAGTAGAAGGTTATAAAGAAAATAGCAACGGTTTATTTTATTTATTTACTTTGCTAAATGTCATTTCTGCGGTTGTTAACACTGCAGGTGTATTATTGCTTACAGCGCTTCTGCTTCAATATGTTTTACCATTCAAAGCCAGTTTGACAAGTTTATCCATTGGTATTTTATTTACCTGCCTATTGATTTTACTTCTTGGGCACTATAAGGCACTTGATAAAGCTAGTAAGATAATTATGGGCTTTCTAACCTTGTCTACTCTTATCGCCTTTTTTGTCGCTTTATCAAATGGGCAAGTACATTCTGAACCTGCTTCGCAGATTTCTCCTTTTTCAATGGCAATGCTTGGATTTATGGTGGCGTTAATGGGTTGGATGCCTGCGCCAATTGAAATTTCTGCTATAAATTCTCTATGGATAAAAGCTAAACACCGACATGTGAACATTGACAGTAACCAAGCGCTCTTTGATTTCAAATTAGGTTACGGGCTGACATTGCTACTCGCTTTACTGTTTTTCGCGCTTGGAGTGCTACTTCAATATGGGCAAGATAAACCCATTGAACTGGCTGGTATTGCTTTTTCTAAACAGCTCATCGATATGTACGCGTTTACGATAGGTGAATGGTCGCGTTGGTTAATTGCAACCGTGGCATTCTTATGTATGTATGGCACCACCATTACTGTTTTAGATGGCTACAGCAGAACAATAAATGAATCATATACCTTAGTTGCCAAGTCACCTAAGAAGCTAATGTCGTGGATTTTAATGGCACAAGCTATTTTAGGCTTGATTGTGATTTTATTTTTTAAGGCGAATATCAAAGATATGTTAATGCTTGCTATGACTTTATCATTCTTAACAACACCATTTTTTGCATGGTTAAATTACCAATTAGTTAAGGGTGAAGTATTTGAGTCAGAATCTAAGGTTATAAAAATACTGACAGGTATAGGCTTTATGTTTTTAGTGGGTATTTCTTCGCTATTTTTGTTCTGGAAGATGTTTTAAATATGTGAGGGATTAAATACCCTCACAATTACTCAAGCAAAAAATTGGCTTTAAAGAAGTGAACTTTTATAAGTTTGAGAAGAATTTTTCTGGTTTATGTCGCACTGGTTTAGTACACATTACAGTTGGCGTACCCAAATACAAATACCCCACTATCTCATCTTTGCTACTAAGGCCGAGTAATTCTTTTACTTTTTTACTTTGTGCAAAATATCCAGTTCTCCAAACGCCAGAAAGGCCTTGCGCGAATGCAGCTTGTTGCATGGCAAAAACACTGCAAGCTGCACTTTCGATTTGCTCTATTCTTGGCACTTTAGGGTGATCCATGAAAGGGCTAACGGCAATGATAAGCATCGGTGCTCTTTGCGGTAGCTCTTTCGCCCTGCTTATTGTTCTTTCGTCTTGTTGCTCGGCAACGGCAGCTTGATAATAAATTTCACCTAATTTATCTCGGCCATCTTCTTGGACAACAATAAACTTAAATGCTGCTAAACCACCATGATCTGGCACTTTTAAGGCTGCTTTTTTAATTATTTCAAGCTGCTCTAAATTTGGGCCAGGAAAAGACAAATTACTGTCTGATTGTCTTGTTGTTAGAAGCTCTAATGCATCCATGATAATTCTCTTTAGTAAACATATTAATAGAATAACAAGAAATCAGACTTATTCGCATCTTTTGATTAACGATATCGCTTAAATATCCAATAGTCTAAACTGACAAATCGACCTGCTCCTGTAAATAGAATGCTTAATAACATAGCTAAATAAATAGCGGCGAACTCGATACCATTATTCAATATCGCAACGGAGCCTTTATCTAGTAGGTAACTTGGAAAGCCATGGGTCTCAATAATTTCATTTATTTTAGAAAGCCTTTTCGATACTTCATTGGAGTTTTCTAAACTTTTCTGAGCAGCTTCAATATTAAACCAACTTAGTACCTTTGCAGGGCTCGAATCACCTGAACTTGGGGCTATAGCAAACCAACCGTTATGCCAATGAACACTGGCAATAGCGACTATCATAGTGAAAATCAATGGGATTGAAATTAAACGCGTGAACAAACCCAGTAATAAAAGCCAGCCACCTAGAAACTCAGTCCAACCAGCTAAAAAAGCTAGTAAATCAGGAAAAGGTAAACCTAGACCCCACTCTGTATTTCCAAACCAGGACACTACATTTTCATCGGCAAGAAACCTAGATAAAAAAGATACTTCAGTATTCGCTAAATTTAATTTATTAAGGCCTGCAATGATCATAGTAGGCGCAAGAATAAGCCTGAATACTAGGGGCGAAATAAAATCTATTAAAACTAATTTTGACTTTAAACTGATTATGTAATTTGAATCTTGAAATTGCATGTGAACTCTCTTTGCTTTTTCTATAAGACCCAGCTAACAAATATTAAATTTCTTATTCTCAAAATAAATACTGCTTAATTTTGTCATCCAATAGCTTACTGTCTAATGGCTTAGTCAACACATCGTTCATGCCAGCTTCTAAACATTTGTCTTTGTCTTGCAATCCAGCATTTGCGGTTAGGGCAATGATAGGAAGCTCATTTAAATACATCTCTTGCCTGATTACTTTTGCCGCCGTAACACCATCCATCACTGGCATCATCATATCCATCAACACTAAATCGAACTTATCATTTTCAAGTACACTTAAAGCTTCTTTACCATCGTTTACAATGGTGACTTGGTAATCTCTCTTTTCAAGAATAGCTTTGATTACAAATTGATTAGCAACATTGTCCTCAGCAACTAGAACTTTCAATGACGTCTTAGGTAAGTTTTTAAACTCAGAAGATTCTCCTTTATCTTCGGCACACTGAATAGAGGTGTAAGGGATTCTGATAATAAACTCTGTTCCTTCTTCAACCGTTGAGTAACAAGTTATACTTCCCCCCATTAGATTCAATAATCTTCGCGTTATGCTCAAACCCAATCCAACGCCCTGCTGCCTTCCTTTTTGTCTTGAGTGAAATTGCGTAAATGGTTCGAACAATTTTGAAATATCTTCTTCACTTATTCCAATACCTGTATCAACAACTCGAAATATAATTTGATTATCGCTCTTATTAAGATACAGTTTTACACTTCCTTGGTGAGTAAATTTAAATGCATTACTAAGCAGATTTAGTAGTATTTGCGATAATCTGACGCCATCGCAGTTAATTCTCTCTGGCACGCTATGATCGATTGCGCACTCAAATTCAATACCATTTTTGATGGCTTGAGTTTCAAATTGCTTGACCAAATTCTTAGTTAAATTAATCAAGTTAGTGTCTGATAGCTCGAGTTTTAACGTACCTGATTCTATTTTGGCGAAGTCTAATGTATCTGAGATCACACCCTGCAATAATCTTGTACTACTGCGCATGTAATCAATTAACTCATTTTGCTTTGAGCTCGGCTCCGTGTCTTCAAAAAGTTCTAGCATCCCTAATATGGCATTCATAGGTGTTCTAATTTCATGAGACATGACAGCTAAAAAATCTGACTTTGCGGCATTGGCTTTTTCAGCTCGCTCTTTTTCTTTTTGTAAATCGATTTCACGTTGTTTGGCATAACTGATATCTCTACCAATGCCCATATAACCGAGGTACCTACCCTCTTTATCATATTGTGCTTTGCCACTGATACTTATCCAAAAAGTCTTGCCATCAACCGCTTTTGCTTCATATTCAAAGTTATGTATTTCTTGATGGTTATTGATAAAATTAAGAAACATGCCCCATTTTTTTTTCTGCTTTTGTTCATCATAAGAACGGATTTCAATGGGGGTTTTTCCAATGAAGTGCTGGTATGTTTGTGCCTGAAATTCATCTTCGGCAATTGATATATATTCGTACCTTAACTGGTTATCTGTTTCCCAAAACCAGTCAGATGCGAGTTCCGCGAATGCTTGGAATCGGGCCTGACTTACAGTTAAAGCAGCTGTTTTTTCATTGAGTAACCGTGTTGTATGCTCTATGTATTCCAACTTTAAAAATGTATGGCGAAATATTGGTAAAAGCGAGTGGATAACTGTTAGTTCTTTCGGTGATAATATTGCTCTGCTTTTGTAGTAACAAATAATAAAGCCATTTGCATCATTAACTTTTGTGTAAACTAGAAATGCCTTTAAATCATGTTGACTTGATTTTGAGAAAGAGGCATTGGAAAGCGAAAGAGGAAGACAATCGACCTTTTTATCAATCAATATATTCACCTGTAAGTCATGCCAAATTTCATCAAGATCTTTAAAAATATGTGTTCTTAATTCACTTGTCGAAGCCAACTCGTAAAACCCCATTACTTCTTTTACAAAAGCTGAAATATGGTAAACATTAAGATAGTCGCTCAAACCAATTTTTAATCTCAGAAGAGCCTCACTGTGATTTTTTGAGTTATTTATACTATCTATAAACTCAAGGGCTTTTGATGATAAGACACTCTCCATGTAGTTTCCTTCATACCTTAATTCTATACTTTTAATTTAGACCAATTACTACGATAACTCAGCTTTTTCATTTCTGAAAATTTCGATAGTTTCTAATACTAAATAAGTAATCTTCTTAATTAATAACTTATTTGCAATGCAAAATGCGAAAGTTACAAAAATTAAACTATAGTTTAACCTGATTCACACAATTATGTTGGCCTAGTTATTGATTGGTATAATTAGTGTTATAAGGAGGCAGTTATGAGAATAGTGTGTATTGGTGGTGGTCATGGTCTTTCAACCGTATTAGAAGCCTTAAATTCAGGAAATCATCATTTAAGTGCAGTTATTGCAACCACAGACAATGGTGGTAGCACAGGAAGGTTAAGAGCTGATAAAAGGCTGGTTGCATTAGGCGATATTAGACGATGTATCGATACTCTTGCCAGTAAAAACCATCTCATGTCTGCACTATCGCAACATCGCTTTGCTTTCGAACATGATGTTAAGGGACATAGTGTAGGCAACCTGATACTAAGTGCCTTGTGCGAGCTCAATCAAAGCCCGAGTAAAGCAATACATGAATACGCTAGATTGTTAAACGTAGACCATGCTATTTACCCTATGAGCGAGTCACCAGTAGATTTAGTCGCAATCTCACAAAACGGCACGCTTATCGAAGGCGAATGTGAAGTTGATGCATTGAGTGAGTTACCTCAAGCACTATCACTAAGTGATGGAACTATTTCTGCGGTGCCTGAAGCAGTTCGAGATATTTACAACGCTGATATAGTATTGATTGGCCCAGGCAGTGCGTTAACAAGTGTCACCCCTCCTTTATTAGTCAATGATATAAAGAATGCTCTATTAAATACCTCTGCATGTCGTGTTTTTATAGAAAATGTTTGTAAAGAAAATAGTGTAATGTCGAGCATCCCTCCTTCTGAACATGCAGCTTGGATTGCTAACTTAATCGGCTATAAGTTTTTTGATTTATGTTTGAGCGTGGATGCCCTGGGTGCAATGGACACAAGGGTGGAGTTTAACTGTTTAAATCACAAGTCAATCAGTACGCATAATAAACAACAACTCAAGTTTGTTATAGAGAGTATGATTGATCATACTAAAAAAGAGAAGCTAACCTCTCTTATACATTAGCCATTGTCCCTTAAACGTACTAAGAAAGTTTAGGTAATGAATTTAATGTTTTCATATGAACCTCAATAAGTAGAGATATTTTAGACTCTAAACTTACTAATTCTGGATTACTTTTTGCTAAGTTTTCTATATCAGCAGCAATGTCTGCAAGTTGGTCAGCACCATAGGACCGAGCACAGCTTTTTAAGCTATGTGCTAGTCGCTCAATTTCGTCTTGTTGCACTGATTTTGCACTTAGCTGCTCAATCAGTTTAGTACTTTCAGTAAGAAAGACTTGCATCAACTGAGCTAAAACGTCTACACCTACATCATCTTTTAGTTGTTGTATGGTATTTGAGTTAAACATATATTCGCTCCAAATGAGGTGACTATGAAATTAGTAAAGACCATTCTTTTCTTAGATTCAAGCCTTTATGGAGGGATTGAAACGCATATCGTGCAGTTGGTGAAGCTATTAAAGAGTCGTAATCTATTAGTTGAAGTCTTGTTTTATCAAGATCATAGAAATACACAACTCTATCGCAATTTAGAAGATGCACATTGTACTTTCACTTTTCTTGAGGGTAAGGTTACCTCACTATATAAATACTTAAAAAAACAAGAAACCCCTTTCAATCTTCATACTCACGGTTACAAAGCTGGGATAATTGGTCGTTTAACTTGCAAATTATTAAATTCGCGGTGTATCTCAACCTATCATGCTGGTGAAGCTGGAACTGGATTGGTCTTTTATTATAATTATATTGATAAATTAACCAGTTTCTTATCTAAAAACTTTGTAGTGTCTGATAGATTATTAGCTCAAGTTCACAACGCTGAAGTGCTAGATAATTTTGTTGATATAACAAACCCAATAAAGTTCGGTAATACTGAAAAATTAAGAGTGGGGTATGTTGGTAGACTGTCACATGAAAAAGGTCCTGATATCTTCGTAGAGCTTGCTAGAAGGTTAATTAAAAATCAGAGTATCATTTTCAATGTGTTTGGTGACGGACCAATGGCATTAGAATTACAATCCTCAAAGCCTAATAATATTGAATTTCATGGACACCAAGTTAACTCAGATTTTTGGGATCAAATTGATGTACTAGTCATTAGCTCGCGAGCTGAAGGTTTACCCATGGCATTATTAGAGGCGATGGCTAGAGCTAAATGTGTGATTAGTTTCAATGTTGGCGCTGTTAGCAAAGTCATTTCTCACAATACCAATGGCTTTATATGCGGTGGCAATTGTATTAATGAATTAGGCGATATCATTGTTAGTTGGTCAAATACTGACATAGATAAGAAGAAACTAATAACACAAAATGCCTTCAACACTATAAAGAAAAATTTTAGTGGTTCTAAACAGCTAGAGCAGTTACTCCGCGTATATTCAAGACAAACATAAGCAGCTCAGATATTAAACAATCTAATTTAAAAGAATGTTTTCGATTTTCTGTGCTTTTTCTGAATAATAATCGGCTTTCTCGGGTTCTCCGATTAAGACATAGTAGCCTGATAAAATCTTATAACACTGTGCCGTTTTAGCAGGGTTTTCCTGTTCAGAAAAAAAATGAAGCATTTCAGATGATACTTTTTTAAGTTTAGGGTGTTGTTTGTAAGCAAGTATTTTAAGATATTGTATGCCTACATAAGTTAATATCTCTATATTTTTTAGTTTGTTCTCTATGTACTGATTGTAAAGAAAATTAAAATCTTTATCTGCACTGTTAAACATTTGGCTACTCAAATTTTGTGGGTCAAGCTCAGACTCAAGTTCCTGATACAACCATTTCGAATATATCTTTTGTTCTTCTGTTTTGAAAAATGCCTTATTTAGGTTATGTAGTTCTAGGGCTTGTTCATGTTGCCCAAGATATTTTAAGATTGGTATTTGTAAAATGTTAAATTCTTCAGTGGCCTCTGAAATTTCATATTCTAAAAGTTTTTTTGCAGCGTTAAGTTTAACTAAAGACTGAGTGTTTTTACCCTGTTGACTTAAGACTAAAGCCTGTCTTGTAAGAATAAACAGTTGTAATCTTATATTATTTTTTCTCAATGCAAATTCATACGACATCTCATAGTATTTTAACGCTTTTGATAATTGATGTTTTAGTCTGTTTTTTTCTGCAAGTTGATACCAAGTTAACGCGAGTTTATTAACTTCATTATTTACTTTTTTTCCGTCAGTTACATGGGAGCATGCAACTAACAAAACAAATATTATACAAAATACTATTTTATTTCTCATTGCACTTCTACCGTAAGTGCATTATCTACTTCCTTAATTCCACTTTTTAATAATGGATTGTTATTTAATGCTTGTAATGTTTTTTCAAGCTCAGATAACACTTGCTGGCTTTGATAAATAGTCACCATTAATTGCGAGCGTTCTGTGTGTACCTCAGAAAGCATTCCTTTTACCAACTCCAAGTTTTGATTAATGTTGCCTAATACCAAAGGTAGTTGATTATTAGTGACTCTACCGACTAGTTCATCTGGAGATCTATAGTTGTTAATGACAGACTCAGAGGTGATCAGCAATTTATCGACTCTGACTAATGATTCATTCAATTTCTCAGCAATAGAAGGAAGTGTTTTTAACCAAGTTTCTGTTTCCTCGATAGTTTTATCAGCTTTACTTACAATGTCGCTTTTCTCTATTGTGTTTGTGATCCGTAATAGTTGTTCACTTATTTTTGCTACACGGTCAAGTGCCCTAAATAAAGATCCTGCGTTTGGGTTATCTTCTTTTTGAAGATTAGTCAGAAGCGAATTTATGTTTTCAAGAATAGAATCTAGATCGTTTTTGGGTAATATCGCACCATATGAAGCCTCAAGGGCTTTTGCTCCTTCACTACTCGAATGGAGAATTAACGCCCCTTCTCTTATTTCAGGCACATATTCCTCACTGTAAGACAACTCAGGCGTGTAAAGTGTGAACGAATAAACTTCTTCAAATATAGGGTGATGGTCGCTTTTTAAAATAGAATGTTTCGTTAATAGTGGAGCGTATTCTGAAAGGATCCAAAAGTCAGCTCTGATTTTCTTTGTTTCAAAATTAAACTCATATGATTCAACTCGGCCTATTTCAATTCCTTTGAAATAAATGAGCGGCATAGATTTTAAACCAAGCGCATCATCAAGCTCAGTATAAAATTGTTTTTTACCTGCAAAAGTATAATTTGAACTCAATACGGAAATTACTGTAATTGCTAGAAACAAAACGCCTACAGCTACAAATATAATCACAGATTTATGCTCTTTCGATAAATTATGCTGCATAACATAAACCTGATTTAAGTTGATATATCGAATCTGCGAGTGTTGATATGACTCGTCTATTAGAAAATAGAATTTGAGTTACTCCTGACTCCTTTAAATATTTAATTAGATTTACTTCATAGTCTGCCCAATGACTGTCAACTTCACAGAGTGGCGAGTCCCAAATAACAACTCTTGGTTCAAGTATGGTAGCCCTTATTACACAAACTAACGACGCCATACCAATAGATAAATGGTCGGTTCTAAGTTCTAACTGATGTTGAAGCCCAATTTCTTCACATT
>Ga0209992_10002316_pt1 | contig 17667 bp, 9 predicted proteins | sample 2SBtaG_2_FD_182564 | JGI IMG/M metagenome (GOLD analysis project Ga0209992, IMG submission 182564) | Deep subsurface microbial communities from Kolumbo volcano to uncover new lineages of life (NeLLi) - 2SBTROV12_ACTIVE470 metaG (SPAdes)... | ecosystem: Environmental > Aquatic > Marine > Volcanic... | reverse complement strand
GCCTACATTTGAAAGACCTTACGCGACAGCAAAAGGAGAAGACGCATCTGGTAATAGAGTTGTTGAACACACTGTTGAATGGGAAGGCGCTGGAAATGAAACTCTTTTAGGAGCAAATGCTCCAGCTCCTCCTTTTATCACTTCTGTTTCTCTTAACCCATTTGCTTCTGGTCACAATGTTAATGTCCTTAATAAAAACCTAGAGATAAACGACCCAGTTCAAGTCGCTCAAGGAGGAGGCTATTCTAAAGATGCACCAAGGTTGACTTCGGCTCCAGAAAAATCTGTCGAGACAGCTAGACCAGTTGGACTAAGAGGTCCACTAGTCATGGGAGGATGGGGTTATGACATTTATGGAAAGCCTGTTCCTAACCTAAGAGATGATGCCGATTATAAGTATAACGATGAAAACTCTGCAAACTACGGGAGAACAAGGTATTATCCTCCAGCCCTACAAGCAAAGACAGAGTCTGGCGCAAGAAGAGACCACAAACATTTCCTTCCTCATCATATGCGAAGAAGTGATAGATGGAAGGTTGGACCAGTAGATTTAAGATGGGATCCAAATAGAAAAGTTTGGGTGGGTGGTAAACATAATGGTATTTATTTATCAAAAGCTGCAAAGTGCATATTACCAAAAGCTGGTATAGATGGGAATAATTCATTCAACTTTGGTGTAGGTGGTAATATAAATGCACCGGGAAGACTATATAGAAACCCTTGTCCAACTCATGATTGTACATATACTTCATACTTTCCAACTAGTATCTATTATCCTGATATAGAAATATATGATCCAGAAGATCATAATTGGTGTGGTAGATGTAGAACTTTAGGACACCTAACCGCTTGTGCAGATTTTAAAGATGGTTGTTCTCCATTTTATGATGCAATTATATTGCGTCCAGTTGATGAAATTGTTGGTAAGCCAAATCAATTGACTGAATGTACAGATAAATTTAGAAAAGTTCAAGGTGGAGCGCCCGGAGCTAGAAGAGCTGGTAATCCATGTCATGGATGGGGTTCGAGTTATTTTGGTGAAGATGAATTTATTAATGAAAAGATTGCTATAGATAAAGAATGGAGCCAGCAGGCTAAAAACCTAATGTATGAAAAGATATTCATTGAGAATCCTTTAGGTCAAGGTTTGATGGTAGGAGATGCGTTTTTTAGTTATGATACTGGTAGAAGAATAACATACGAATATGAGAGAATGAAAGATCCGGGATGTGGACAAACAGCTGGTACTAAAATTAAAGTAAAAGAAACTATCCCCGTTCATGTAATACTACAGGGTGAATTTTACGGTATGGAAATTGTTACACATGCTGGTTGTGATAGAGGGGAAATGGCTGCTTGCAGTAAAAAATTCTTTGCTCAAGGATTTGCTACTGCTGAAGATTGTGGCCCAGATGATGATTATCCAGAGACGGCAGGAATATAATGGCAATTGGTGATCCTTGGGATTCCTCCTATAATCCCTCTTATCCAAACCTAAGAAATCAAAGAACTGGCAAGAAATCTTGGTGGCCAGACGCTTCTGATGAAGTACCTCAAGACGACCCTCTATCTTTCAAAGATAGGAGAGGCGGTCGTTTTTGCACTGAGGGCTGTGGCTGTATAGACACTTATTGCGACAACCTAGCTGGAGCAAAATGTCAGCTACCTCCAGAAATAGCTGTTACTATTATTAGAACTGCTGATGGAAGATATCAAGCTCGTGCAGGAATAGAAGGTGGAGCAGGAGAAACCTACCATCTTAAATATTCTAATGGTGCTTGGAGAGGTAGTAGATGTTGCAGTCAAACAGCGACTGATGCATTAAGTTATGCTTGTGATCCATGTAAGGTAACTACTCTTCCTAATGGTAAACCTTCTGAGTGTCATTACGCAAACAATAAATATGTGACACTTGATTCTGATAAACAAGTAGGAGATGGATTTCAAGTAAGAGATGATTTCGATTACGACAAAGCGCTACAAGGAGATAACTGGCCTAGAAGAGGTGCTGATGCTTGGATGGTGCCAGAAGTCTATGGCGTAATGCTTCCCGGTGGCGGAACAGACATGCTGAATTCATCCGTCAGAGATGGAGAAAGACCTATTTGCTGGGATGTAAATGGAGTCCCAAATTATGGGATAACTACAGAAGACGACTGCATAGATATAAATGGTCTTTGGAGCGAGAATGATCCAAACATCAAAAATAACAATGTAGAAGACAGAGCTGGACAAAGACTAGTAGACCTAAAAGGAACAAACCTACAAAAAACACACTTCTCTGAAAATAGAGCTGATGCACTAATAAATATAAAAGCAAGAGAACGTAGAATATTTGTCACTCCTGAAGGATATTATGCTCATAGCTCTTACAATGCAATTCACGGATCTGGAGCAAATAAAGAAAGCGCTTGCTTTGAAGATGGGGCTGTACCCTTAAAGAAAACACCTTGGTGTAGACATCCATTTGATGCTACTGAAGTTGAAGCTTTTTGTACCAACCCTGATAAAGGTGAGTCTAGTTGTGAAAGTTCTGGTGCAACTTGGCTTCTTGACGATAAAGAAGAATGCACCTTAAGAGGTCTTTGTTATTCTCCTAAAGATGGTGAGCCTACAGTTAGAGATCAGCTCATAAAACCAGCATGTCTTAAGAGACCAACAACAAGCAATGGGACTCCTACAAAGTTTCCCGCATTAAATCAATATGATTGTGAAGTTAGATTTCACCACACTCATGATTGGCATTATGAAACTCAAGAAAATTGTGTTCTTTATTCTGGGGAAGAAGTATACGCTGGTTGTTATAGTGGTGCGTTTGGCGATGTTTGGGAAGGAGATGTTGCTACAGAAGAAGAATGTCTTGAAATCGACGAAAGGATTTGGAAGCATCCAAATGTTTTCATTCCTTACGATTTTGTTGATTGGGAATATGAACGCCAGTCTTGTTGTGGACAAACTTTATTAGATGAAGATCATCCTTTTCACACTCCGCAAATATCTGGTGGAGCAGCAAACACAAGAAAAAATACTGTTTGTATAACTCCTTATTCAGAAGTAATTCTTGCACCATCAACTATTACTGGAAGCAACGCTCCGCAAACTGGTGCAGAAGGTAGTTGCACATCAGTAGGAAACCAACAAGATAGAGTTCTATTCCATTTAGATGGTGAAAGCTACTGGACTCTTACGATACGTCCCTGTAACTTTTGGGGTGCTTGCTTAGAAAAAGGTGTTCCTAGACCAGACCCATACGACATAAAGGGACAACAAGATAATTATTTTGATACTACATGTGGAGAAGAGGTTATGCTCTTTTTGCCTGTAGATCAATTTATGAATTGCTCTAACTTTAATCTAACTCTCGGCAAAGAATCTCAGCTTCGTTCTGGTTGGCCAGAATCTCAGCCTTTGTGGGACCCTAAAATGGGCGACCAAATGGGTAACCCAGTAAATGAGCTTTTTCAAAAGGGTGCTGGTGGAGCTGCTCCTCCGCTTGCGATGAAAGGTCCAATAGGATATTTTCCGGGAGATGCTATAGAAGGCATACAACATCAGCATTGGTGCAGTTGGCCTGATGCAAATTATGATGGTATTGCGGATGGTGGTGCGCAGTATTGCCAAATGTATCATTACTACAATCATAACAAAGGAGAATACTTTGGCGAGTTGATGAATGCCAAAGGAGCTGATGCATTCTATGGTTTCAACATACAACCTCAACCATTCAAAGCGACGGAAGAAAAACAAAATAGAGCTAAAGGCCCTGATCAAGCTGCTACACATCATAAATATTGGCAAGCATGTACTGCTTATGTATTAGGGCATATGGCTGGTGGTGGTACTTGGTTCTGGAATTATGGCCCAGATTATTTCATGTATTATGATTTCATAGCATTTGATGAAATGAGTATCGGAACTGGTCCTGTCGGAGTAAGGAAGAGTGATGGTTTTTGTAATGAAGTAGCCACAAAAGCTAAAAAATATGTTGATGACCATGTAGGATTTTTGAGAAGAGGCGATTGCGGCTATGGTAATGGTGCTATGTGGGTTGGTTGGGTTCCATTCGATGGCTGGACGAATAATCTTTCTTGCCCTGAATGTGAAGAGCAAACTAAGGCAAGTTGTGGAAAAACAGGCTCTTGTGTTGCAGCTGATGGTAGTTTTGAACACGCTACGCCGGAAGACTGTGAAGCTTCAGGAGGAGAATTCAACATTTGTTGTGAATGGTTTGAAGGATGTGATCGCAGAAAGCTAGTAAATTTCAAAGATGTTGTAGAAAATAGTGCTACTCCCATATGGGAAGAAGCAAAAACCGAAGCAGAGTGTGAAAAGCCTATGGACGAAGGAGGGGCTGAAGGAAATTGGAGTGATGGATGTTCTCCAGCAGGCATTGCTCTTGCAGAAAATCAAGAATGCCCTCAAGTTCAACCAGTACCTGAAGCTTTCGTAGATATTGTATTAGGGAAAAAGCTGGGTCAATGTCAGCTAGAAGACGGTACATTAATCCAAGATTATGAGACAGAAGAAGCTTGTAACGGTAGAGATGGGGATAATACTTGGACTGGTGCTAGCGTTGGAGGTTCTGATTCAAGCTATCCACTAAGAGAGCTGGAAGGAATCATTAAAGCCAGACCTTCTGGACCTTCAACAGATGGACTCGTTGATACAAGTAGTATAAAGAAAGGTTTTAGTGACAAAGTAGGAGGAGGATATTCAAGAAAAATTCTTGGATCATTAGGAGGCGATACGGGTAACTCAATGAGTTACTGGCACGATACTGGTCTATTCCCAAAGGGAGAAATGGCTAGCTATGTCAATGACCACTGCTTAGGAATCAAGCAACACAAACGAATCCAATATGCCAGCAACGAAAAACCAATCAAAATTACATCAAGAAATCACTTGCTTGTAGATGGAGATTTGGTGCATACCTACAATGTCATGGGCAATTTTGCTGCCAATGTTATGTACCAGCGAGATTGGCAAGAGATGCAATGGGAAGATAAACTTTATAGCCCATGTTCAGGACAAAATTGCGAAAACCAAGTATGGCCAGACTCTATATGTCCGTATACGTCTGCTTGCCTAGACGATTCTCAAGGCAAATGCATTAAATTGTCTGACGACTCAGAAGTTGATCTAAAGAAAGAGGACTGTCTTGGACCTGTTTATAAATGGGACGCATCAACTGATGCAGGAAGTAAGTTAGAGTGTGAGTATGGAAAATGTTCAAAGAAAAGAGAAGATGGAACAGTATGTGACAGAAAGACTGATTGCGAAGCTGATGCCGATATATGCAAGATGCAGGATGATAATGGTGAGTGTCCTTCAGGATTTACTGTTGATGCAGATAAAGCTCCGGGAGAAGAGTGTGGTTGTGTAAAAGATGATGCAGATGGTCCTCCGGGATGTGGTGGAGTATGGGAAGGCGGAGGAGGTACATGGGAACTCAGTTGTGATAGTAAATACTATGCTTGTTCCGGTGAAGTGATTAATGGTGAAATTCCTCCACCAGCTGACTTCTTTGTTATTAAAAATGTAACATTAGACACATTCGACTTATATACATGCGATAAGTATCCAGTAGATGGAAGGATAATAAACAAAGCAAATATTGATACAGCTGAATGTGTAGAGGAAGTTGAAGAAGGTTGTATCATGAACTATCGACTTGGTATGGGTGCAGCAGAAGCGCCTGAACAAGTCAGTTGGATTACTAAAAGGCTGGCAGAAAACAAGGGAATACCATCTCAAGAACCTGCACACTTTCGTTGTTTAGATACATATACTGGCAAGCCAACATTCCAAAATAATGGAAAGTCTACTCATATTCCAACAGGCGATACCATAACAAACAGTGAGACTTCAGGCGCTCCAATAGACGAAGAACATACTTGTTATAAAACGCAATCTGATGGAGGAAAGGCTTGTGCGGAAGCAGATTGTGATGTTCTTGGTATATGTTTTAATACCATAGATAAAACTGGTGCATTAGACGAAAACGGAAATCCAAAAAGTAAAGCAGACTGTACGGACTTTGCTGAGACATGGACAACTTCTTGGAGAAACTATAACACTTTTGAAGATGACGAAAATACCGCAGATAATGAAGCAGAAATAAATTGTGCTTTATATGGTACTTGTACTGTAGTGGTAAACTACGAGTCAAACGTCAATGCATTTATGCAAAAGGAAGACTGTGATGCACTCGCTCAAGTATATACCGTATACGACCCTAGCGTTGATGTAGACCACAAAAACCAGCTTTATGTTAATAGATGTCAAGATGCTGACGCAAAACTTTTAAATGACAAAGACCTTCATTCTGGAACTACAGAAGAACAAAAAGAGGCATGTGAAAGTAAAGGAAAATGTTATGACTACGATGGCGATGTAGTTAGTGGAATAAATAACAGCGAGGATTGTGAAAACAGTGGATTTGAGTTTAAAGGCGCTACATTTATTGAAGGAAGATATGCAGATTGTGTTGATTTGAATGATGATGATCCTTTCAAGACATGTTGGTCGCAAGCTTGGTATGGTGACTTAGGCGTACTGGATGTTGGTAGTGAGCTTACTTCAGGCAGAGGAAAGCCGAGTGTTGGTGTTTATAAAACATGTCCATTTACCGGAGAGTTTGATTATTGGGGAAATCATGAGGATTCTGGAGTTGAAGGCGGGTATATTGGACATTATGAAAATGATGAAATAGATACTCTGTATAGATTTGGATTTGGTGGTCCGGGATATAAATGGGAAGAAAGAGCAAATGATTACTATGTTCAAATAGAACAAAAAGGAATATGTCCTGTTTGCTGTGACCACTTTATGCCAAACAGTTTAGTTGCAACTCTTACTGGCCAATCTAGCGATATATTAGACTATATAGGCTGCGGTATGGACGAATGTGAAGCTCCTACTGCTGATGATAGTCAAAGCTTTGATGCGGCAAAAGCGTTAAAAAATGAAGGCTATTGTTGCTCTGATACTTTCCATGGCTGCGATCTTAGCGATTTACCAGTATGCGAAGATGAGTTCAAGAGACATATAGCAGACCCAAATAATGTTGACATTACATTTGGAACATGTACAGAAGGTAGTGGACGCGTTAGAACCTTCGTGTGGAGAAAAAAAGGCTGTGATGGTCCGAACGACACGTTTACTCCTTTAACGCACTCTGGTGGCGTTTCTGAGTGTAATATGTTTTTAAGAAAAAGACCTACCTTGTTTGGGGATACTAATTGCAGAAAATGTTCATCAGTTTATACCTCTCGAAACAAAACGAAGACTGTTAGTGAAACAGGAAACACCCAAATACAATACATAGGAGTAGACAAAGACGGCAAAGAAACTGATTGCTGTGCAAATACTGCCTATTGTGAGGCGTTCGTGTCTGACAATGACAATAATATCATAGGAAATTGTTCACATCCATATTTGCCATGTAAAGAAGCAAAATCATGTTCAGGGATAGAAGAGAAAAATTGTAGTGATGCAAATGAAGGGGAAGTAGTTCAGATTACTTCAGCATTGACAGCGACATGTACTAATGCCAATGTGGGCGGTCCAAACCCTGTGTATATTTGGGCATTTGATCCTTGCTCTTGTTACCCAAATTTTGTTGATATGAAATATCAAGGCGCAGTCGTTGAAGATCTTGGAGATGGTACTTGCGACGTTAATGGAAATGGAAATGAAGGATATGATAATGATGCATATACAGGATGCGGCCCAACTCATATCCAGACAAGCGCAGACGAAACTTGCGTTGACCATGCAAATAGCCATGCACCTGTAGATGAAACTTGTCCCGGATTACAGTCTTTAGATGTTCCTATGGAATATGATGGCGTTGTTTGGAGATCTGAATGGACTTTAATGAACACAGTTGGTACACATCAATGTGATTTAGGCTTGCATAGATTCAAATGGCCTTCAAATTGCCAACCAACTGGACCAAATTTAGATTTCAGCCCCTATACGGCATTCAAATCAGGAGATGAGTTAGTAGCAATAAATGCCGACTGCAACGCTTGTGACATGCCTCAATATGGAGGAATAAGTGGCGGAGTGCTAGTAGATGGCACAAGTACAGACCTAATATACAGAAATGCAAGACCTCCTAGTCTGCCACAAGATGGTCACTTTATTAGATTAGTAATGGGCTGTGGAAATTCTATACCTTCAATGGCGGCTTATAACAGTGGTGATATAGTTGATGGTGGGTTTGGACCTACTGGAGGAGACAACTATAGACAAAATGGTTTAGATATTTGGGCAGAAATAACAAATTGTACATTTACAGATTTTATAGGGTCTGAGGGGCTAAGGGTTGACAACGTAACTGATGGCGTAACGGGAACGCCACCTTGCGATACTGGAGGATTAGTTGGATGTTTACCAAAACGGTTGATTACCGGAGACTCTTGGAGAAAAACAGGAAAGCCTAGTGCGATAGAAAGAAGATATGCTTTTGCTGGAAGATGTATATCCAAAACTGATTGCGGTCCAAGAGGGGCATGTGTTGATACGGAATGTTGTACATACACTGGAGTAGACTACCCCTTCAGAACAGGCGGAGGAAGTCCACCAATTCGCGCTCCTTTGTGGAGCGGCGGTGTCGCTTGTTCTACTGGTGGCGATATAAGTCACAGATGTCAAGCGTATGGATTTGACCCAATTCCAAACAAGCCAGCAGAGCAATTTACTGTTCGGTATGTCAAAGATGTTGATCCAGAAACAGGAGAAGCTACTCTAGTTATACCTGCTTATCCACCTACGTTTGGGGGTAGACATTGTGCTTATGAGAAAGGCACACCAATTGGTATTGGATTAGCAGAATTACAACAAGCAGAAACGGATACATTTGGCAGTTATTCCAGAAGTAATAAATCAAGGAATCCATATTTACCTGCTGGAGGAACTATACTCAATACAGATATCCCAAGAGGGGATAATATTCCAGACAAAGATGGAGATGCGGGTCGTGGAAGCGGTCAATATATGGAGATTAGGGTTGCTGATGTATCAAAGCTAATCACAAAGAATCCTAGAAAAAATAGACATCTTAGAATTTACGATAGGACAACAACCCAAAACGGTAATCCAATATCGGCTACTACTTTTGAATATATGAATATGAAGCAGAATTTAGAGCTTCCCCAACCATATGGTTTGAATCCATGGCCGGTCGATCACCAGACACATTCTTCTCTTAGCAGACACATGTCAATGTGGCCAAAGGGTGTTCCTATGGGACCATCTAATGTTGAAAGTTTAAGAACAGATCCAACTGGTTCTATAACACAGCCGGGAAGAATTGGTCCGAAACCAACCGTTGATAATCTGAATAGAATGTTTAGATACAAAGAGGTAGATACTGGTGGAGGAATGACCACTCCAATTCCAGAGATACTGCCAGTTGAGCCAGTCATGATTAATGCATTTGAAAATATCTATTCAGATGAAGATTACTTCTGTACAAACAATGTATACAAAAATAACTCAACATGCGTTGGAAATGGACATCTCTGGATACCGCATTTTTCACACACAGAAGTGGCTACGCATTATGACCATGACTTAGCTGACGCAGAAAAAGTCGTTATTAGTGGTAGCGTAGTTTATCCCGCCACCTGTAAAGGTACAAGAATGGGATACTGTGTTGATGACCGTTATGGCATGAACGTAAGCAGAATGGACATAAATGAGTGTTCTGAAGGAGCTTGTGTAGATGTAGCAACAAACTCAGGAATAACAGACTCTAATGGCGATCCTATTACTGATAAAAATGAATGTGATAGAGTTGGATTTGGAGGAATACCAAACCCTGTAACTCCCGGAGGATTAGCTGAATTTCAAACCAATGGAGAATGGGTTCAATTATATGAAGACACTGGAGACCCAGAGAGTCCATTAGGAATGGATGGAGACAAATTCTTATGCGAAAGAATATTTGGTGGCGATTGGGTAATTGGAAGACGAAACGATGAAAAAGATGGGTATAAATACAAAGATCCATTAAATCTAAAACCATTAGAAATTAGTGGTGGACAAAAAACTGGAGACGCAAAAGATTTCTTTGTAGAAGGATGTCCTGTCGGCTGTCAAATTAATGGATTCTATTTGCAAGATCCATGTCAACCTCCTAGTAAAGATTACCCTCAAGGACAATGTTTTGAGTGTGTAGAAATAGTATATGAAGATGACTCAGGCAACGAACAGAGGGAAATGAGATGTCCTAGAAGCCCAGCTGATGGTAGCTATGTTGTAAGAAAACGTGGTTGTCAAAATGCAAAATATGACAACAGAGAAGACTGCAAAGAAAATGGCTGGCATTGGTGGGAACCAGTAACAGCAGCAACAAGGTTTGCACTTCATGATGAATTAGAGTTGGTTGTTCATGACGCATCTCAATTAAGAAGCAATCTTGAAGCAAATAAACCAACTCCTAGATTTGGACAAGCAAGCGATTGGGAATATGACCTATCGCAAAAACCAAAGACATTCACTAAAGATGCTGGATTCTTTGGAGAAGGAGATAAGTTAGCTGGTTGGGCTGGAATCGGCGGACTAGGAACTTGTACGTTCCCAGCAGGTACTGTATGGAAAAATACAGATGGTGACATTGTTGATCCTCCAGCAGGAATAGATACCAAAGCTGGTTGTGAACGAGATTTCTGCACTCTTTACGAAATTGATAATCAATCCGACTGTACATCAAATGGTTATGATTGGATAACAGGCGTATGGGACTACGAAATAGACACATGTAATTCAATCAGAGATGCTGTATTCTCAGATGTATTTAATATGTGTATTGACTTGAATACATTAGATCAACAGTTCCCATTTTATTTCCCTGTTGATAATAGTTATGTTCCTGACGACTCTGAGGAAAGTTTAGAAATAGCTAGACTTTGTGACATGAGTGATTCATGTGAATCAATCCGACCCTACAAAGAATGTAGAGATGTTAGTGATGACCAAGCTGGAACATGTATATACTTAGTTGATGGTAATGAAGTAACTGAAAGCGTTACAGCATCTGAGTGCGGCCCAACAGGAGTGTTCATTGGGCCAGTTATACAAAAAACAAAGAAAGAATGTGGAGAAGCAGGATTGACTCTTGGAGCATCCATTGATACACAAATAATAAATGAATTTGTTTGTATTGATAGTAGTGGAAACACCTTGAACGTAAGGACTCCTGCTGAATGTACTAAGATTGTAAAGGGTACTGTGAAATATCTTGGCAAACCTGTAGCAAATTCAGCTGATGATAGAAAATTAAACTTGATAACTCAAAAAGAAAAGTTCTTAGAATTATCGTCTCCAGAAGCTATGCTAATGGGTCACGAAGTCGGAATAGGCTTAGCTCCTAGAAACTTTAAAGGAGTTATTTATGCTCCACAAGCAGAAAATGAAAAGTATAATGAATATGCAGACCCTCACTGGAGAGCAGTTTGGAGTAGGCATGGAGGAGCATTTGATATTATTATTGGATATCCACCTCCGGTAAACAATTGCAGACAAGGTAATAGCAATAAGCCAGTAAATATGGATTTCTATTTAGGCTTTGATCAGATATGTTGCAATGAGAAAGGTCCAGTAAACTTTAATCAATGCCAAGAAAAATGCTGGACTCATTATCTAGGACCGCACTTAGAAGATATGGAACTTAGGTACGGAACACATGGCGATTCAATAATGCATGTAAACATACACGAATAGGATTAAAAAAATGTCAGGTTTTTTCAAGAGTGAAGACGATAACCCTTTAGCCAAGTATCCTAAAAAGAGAGGGCGAAGAGAGGTCTTTACTATTAATAAAACAGAAGAAGAGTATGCAGGTAGTGAACCTCCAGTAACAACACCATGCGAGTGTAAGTTTAGTGGCTCACAAACTGGAATATTTTGCGATAGACATCAATGTATAAAAAGCAGGTCTCTACATCGACTATGTCAAACAAGACAAGGTTATTTTGATATGTGGGAAGAAGGAGATGGCCCAATGCAAGATCCTCTTAATAGGATCATGGTCGAAAAGGGAAAAATTAATGTTACTCAAACAGAACAAGAAGGAACCACTTTTTTTAATGCTGAAGGAGAGAGGGTATTTCCCAATAAAAATGAATACTTTATGGGAGACCCAGAAATACCTAAAAAATCTAGAGGTCTAGGTGATACTATAGCTAAGTTCACTAAAGCTACAGGTTTAAAAAAGGCTACAAAAACAGTCTTTGGAGCATTTAATAAAGATTGTGGTTGTTCAGAAAGACAAGCCAAATTAAATAGAATGTTTCCTTATGAAAATGGCGAAGAGTCAAATAAGAAAACAAAAGGGTTTTTTGAGTAATGGTGTATAATAATATAGTAAATAAGCTCTAAGGAGATTTTGATATGGCATCTATAAGCTTTTTCGCCGGAAGCACCGCAATAAACAACCTCTCAGGCTCTGGCCTTGGGTTCTTTGGTGGATCTTTTGGCCAATCAGTACAATTAAATAGCTGGCAAGACACTACATTCATTACTGATGGTAATGGTACAAATAATGGTGGCGCTGGAAACAACGTCAAGTATTACACTGATACTAAAGGTTTTGCTGCTGGAGTCGTTCCGGCGACCGGACTGCTTTATATTCCAAATGAAAAAGCTAGTCTCAATATACGTTTTAGCAATGATAGTGCTGTTAGAACACAAAACGCTAAGCTGAGAATTTTTGACAGAGTTAATAAAAATCACCCAGCTAGTGGTGTAACTACTAGAGTCGCAGAATTGTTACACACATCTTCATCTTATAGTATTGAAGGTTCTGGTGACTCAACATGGTGGGGAAGCGCGAGTCATACTGGCTCAGACGCACAAGGTACTTATAATGCCTCTACCAATCCTAGTGCTAGGCTTCCTGCGGGAACCAAGACTGTTGGTGGAAGTGGAATCTTCGTACCTCTTGCTAAATCTCCGGGGCCAAGCGGTCAGTATGCTGGCAATGGATCAGCCAATACGGGTCAATACTATCAGCACGACTGGTACGTAGCGGTCACCGCATCTCCCGATAGCATCGGAAGCAAGACTCAGTACGGACTCTACGTTGAGCTAGAGTACCTATAAACTCGCCATCACGCTGCGCGTGGCAAGCCCCTGTCTGATCAACAGGGGCTTTTTTATTTGTTCCACAACAAAGCACAGCCACAATAACAATCCCATTCCTTCGAGAAGTCATAGACGTTATGAGATTGACTAGAAACTATTTCTTCATAAACTCTCTTTGAGTCATGATGTTCTTCTTCAGTATCGTCTAAAAGAATATACTGACTTCCATTTAATACATTACGAGATATTTCAAAGTCATTAATTACAGATTGTCTTTGATGGTCTCCGTCTAGAAAGCAAAAGTCGAAAAAGTTTGTAGGGTGATTTCGTATCGCTTCTTGTATTAGTTTAGTGTTCTCTTTTACTGAGTCTATTTCATGTGTTAAAAGATGATCATCCACCCTATGAAATTCGTCTGAATTAGGTACATGAGGATGGACGATTATCTGTTTAACATTTTCTGATTTGATATTTACCAACTTAGTGATATCAACAGTCACTACAATGCCTTCAGGTTCGTGTTCTTCAAAATACTTTTGAAATACAGCGGTAGACTGCCCTATATGCGTTCCTATCTCCAAGCAATACTTTGGTTTGACATGAAGAAGGGAAGCATAAAGAGCGTCTCTAAAATGCCTGCTGGGAACGCCTGCTGATGCAAACTGGTTGGGCTTATCTATCTTTATCATTCTTCTCTCTGCGTATCTGGATTCCACTTAACCCATCCGCCGTTAGGTAGCCATTTTCCTTCTTTGTCTTTACGTTTGGGGAAGAGTCTTCCACCCTTCTTCATAACGCCGAAGGCTAATTTAGCTCCACAATCCATACATTTTAATTCATAGTATAGATTGTCATCTACATTCCTAACTTGGAATCTTATGTTTTCACTATCGCATTTACCGCATTTGGTTTCTGCGAAAATCTCTTGAAAATTAGCTAACCGTTGAAACAACTCAATTTGAGTATCTGCCTCAATCTCTACGCTAATCTTGCCACTCGTGTAGGTTACTTTCATTATTGTCTCCAATTAATCTTATAGTTTCTAATACTTTCTGGTATCTCTTCGCCGTTTTGATAATTGTTTAACACTTTAATCATTTTTTTGGCGTTGTCTTTAGTTACATTGCTTATGTCATTGTATTTTCCATTGCCCATATTAATGAAAGCCATAACATCAATGTCTAGTTGGTTACATTTTTGATCAACAAAGGCTATTTGTTGGCTGCTAATTCCAGCGTTTAATTGATAGTCGCCAGATGTAGGAACTTGCTTTACGCTCTCTTGAACGATATTAACAATATCTTTTTTAGCTAGCTCTTCAGCAGCAAGACATCGTAGCTTCAAAGCCTTTCTTAAAGCTCTACCTTCAGCCCTTGTGCTAGCAGTAGCGACAGGATGAGCGCAAAACAAATCGTCAGTATTTCCATGCCACACATCTGCAACTTCTTTAAACACTCTCTGTTGACCACTATTCATCCAGTCAAAAACAACCTTAAATACTACAGTTGCTCTGTCAGGAGCCATTCCGTCAGTTGCTGGAAATACCTGTTCTGGGCCAGATTCAATAATGTCACCAAGTAATAATTCAGCGACTCTTCTTAAGCCTGCACAGATAGGATTGCCATCAATTAATTCATTAGTGTGAAAGTGAGCCATTACATACGGATTCCATTCATCACTAAACATTGAAGGTCGGTTCTCTTCGTTTGTTGAACCTACGACCTCCTTGATAACAGCTGCTTCTTCTTCAGTCGCAGTTTCTTCAAAAATATCAAATTCATTTTCAACTTGCATCGTTACAAAATCCTCATCTTTGGACATAATAGCCTCCACTAATTCAACTAAATCTTTTTTCTTTGCTCCGTTAGGTACGGCGCAATTGTGTTCTTCCAAAATCTGCTTCAATTCTTTTATTGTTTTATTTGAATACATTAAGCTTCAATCTCTATTAATCGTTTTGATATAGGTGGGAATTTTTTATCAACTTTAACTAACTGTTCCACGATAGCCTCAAGAGTTTCTCTCATGTTCTTTTGGGAAAGGTTACGAATGATGTTCTTCACACGCAAAACAGCAAAGCCTCTATTTATTAATAAACCAGCTTTCTGAGCGTCTGACCTAATATGCCTTTGAAGGCTCTCTTCTCCCCAGATAGGAAGAAAATGAGCTGGCCCATCAATTTCGATGGCGATATTCATTGTTGGTAGAAACAGATCTACCTCTAATTTGTCATTAGCTATTAACCCACGCTTATGAAAGATAACTTCATAACCAAGTCTTGTCAACCCTTCGTAAATAAACTTTTCGATTTTTGAGCCTTCTTTCGATGCTTTTCTGACAGCTTCTGCCGCCAGCTTTCTTAAGTTTGCTTTTTCTTCTTCAGACATCTCAGCCCATTGCTTTTTGGAAAGCTCTGATCTACGTTTTCTTTCTTCTTCCTCCATACTGTCCCAGTAGCTTGCCATCCCATTGCTGATGGCTACTTTTTCAGCTTCGGTTCTTTTCTTTCCTCTAGTTGGATGCTCATGACGACCGCTTTCAATAGCTACTGTCTGTGCGGAACTTTTGTCTCGAAGAGGAACTCCAAGAGTATTCAAAGCTCTCCTAACCTTGTTTGGGTAAGTTTTCAGCTCTTGAGCGATCTCGTATGTACTCTTTTTTTCGTTTACATATTGCTCGATGATATACTCTTTATACTTGTTGATAAATGCACTACTCATTTGTAATCCTCGCTAATTCTTCCATATTAAAATCTTCTACTACGTGTTTAACTTTTCTGTTGCAGTAGTTTTCTATGGCTGCTGCATGTTCTTTACTTCTGGCTATTAAGGTCGTTTCTGGGTCTGTATATGCTTGCACAATATACTCAAAGTCTTTGCCATGCGGTCTAGTCCATTCTAAATCCCAAACATAAAAAAACTTTTTTTGTGGAGCAAAACACTTCCTCATTGATATCGAGGTAGAAACATTAGTAGCTATTAAAGAACCATTAAAGTTCCAAATTTCGTTTATAGACATTATTGAAAAGTTTGGATTCAAAACACTAGATGTTGAGTTTTCAAAAAAGACAACTATATCATCTGAGTTATTTTCCAAAAATTCGTTGGCGTTTTTTATAAGGTTAAAAGATAGCTGGCTATTGCTAGTATCGTCAACCATAAAACCGATCTTTTTATTTTTTTGCATCAGCTTTTTCTTTATTTATTACATACCAATCAACAGTCTTTTTTATTCCCTCTTCTACTGGAATAGGATTGATATCAATAATTTCTTTCATTCTTGATGTATCTAGAAGCTTTTTCATTTGTCCGTCTGGCTTTTCTGTATTCCAGAATACTTCGCCTTCATACTTAACAGAAGATCTAATATACTCAACAAGTTGTTTTATGCTGATATCTTTTCCTGTTCCAATGTTCAAAGGCTTCGTATTATCATCGTAAACTATTAATGCTTGTATGATTGCCTCTGCTGCATCATCGACATACATAAACTCTCTCATTGGAGCGCCCGTTCCCCAACACTCCACTGTATCGTCTTCTTCAATTACAGCTTCTGCAAACTTTCTTATCAAAGCTCCAACTACTTTTGTTCTCACTAAATTAAAAGTGTCATGTGGACCATATAGATTTGTTACACAAACAGTGACTGCATCTAATTCGTATTGATCATTATAAGCTTCTGCTGCTGTCTGTAAGGTTCTTTTTGCTATACCATGCGCTCTAATTGTTTTATTTGGTTGTCCATCCCAAAAGGTATCTTCACTCAAGACTTCCATTCCTGTATCAGGATAAGCACAAGAGGTCATAATTGAAACAATCTTTTTTACGTTTAGATATTCACAGGCGTGATGTATATTAAGTCCCATGACTGTATTTGAGTACAGAATATCCGCTGGGTACATCCTATTAAACTCTATGCCTCCATTGTATCCAGCAGCGTGTATACAATAGTCTGGCTTAACAGCCGTCATAAAAAGTATGATTGCTTGTAAGTCATGCATGTTGACTTGGCTGTGTCTTAAGATTACTGGCTCTGCGCCTTTTTCTCTTAGCTTTTTGCAAATTGCAGTACCTAAAAATCCTTCACCGCCAGTGACTAGAACTTTTTTGCCTTCTAAATCTATCATGCGTATTGATGCCTTATTTGTAAAATAGGAGCGACTTTAATAAGTTCTTGGATGCCTGTTTGCATATCTACATCGCAAACGAATCCTTCGTTTTCTAATTTGTTATAACTAACTTCATAATCTCTTTGGTCTGCATCAGTTCCAATTTCTTCATAATGAACAAAGCAGCCAGTATGTTCTTTTACGTATTCTGCAAGCTCTCGCTTAGTCCAATTGAGGTGGTTAGCACCACAATTATAAACCTTGTGATTCCAATTCCCCATATTTTCTACACCCATAGTGAAAGCTTTTGCCATGTCTCTGACATGAATAAAAGTTCTACGGAAGTCTGCTTGGAAAATAGTTAGTATATTATTTGTGGTAGCCTGATAAACAAAGTCGTTTACGAGCAAGTTCACCCGCATACATGGGCTAACACCAAACCCAGTTGCAAAGCGAAAAGATAC
>Ga0209992_10002315_pt1 | contig 17669 bp, 19 predicted proteins | sample 2SBtaG_2_FD_182564 | JGI IMG/M metagenome (GOLD analysis project Ga0209992, IMG submission 182564) | Deep subsurface microbial communities from Kolumbo volcano to uncover new lineages of life (NeLLi) - 2SBTROV12_ACTIVE470 metaG (SPAdes)... | ecosystem: Environmental > Aquatic > Marine >... | reverse complement strand
CGGTATTTTTGAGTGATGCCGTAAACTATATCGTTACTGGAAAGCATAGACCAGTTGAAGAAGAAATTTCTGATAATGATAAATAAAAATAATAATTAGAGAATTTCATGAAAAAAATACTATTTGTTTGTGTCGAAAACGCAGGACGAAGTCAAATGGCAGAAGGATTTTTTAAAAAACTTGCTCCAAGCGAATATGATGGAATAAGTGCAGGTACAATACCTGTCTCAGAAATTAACCCACTTGCTATCCAAGCAATGAAAGAAGTTGATATAGATATTTCAGACAATAAATCTAAATTAGTTACAAATGAGATGATAGAAGAATCAGATTCTGTTGTGAATATGGGTTGTATGGACAAGGAATCATGTCCTGCCTTATTTGTAGAGGATGTGACTGATTGGGATATAGAAGATCCAAAGGGAAAATCCATTGAGGACGTACGAAGGATTAGAGACTCGATAGAGCTAAAAGTGAAGGAGTTAGTAAGTGAACTCTAAGAAATGAAAAATTCTAATCTGGTAATTTTTGTAGCAGAACTTGTAGGAACTTTTGGTTTACTAATTGCAGCTACAAGTTGTATAGTTTATGATGGAATGTTGGGTGGTGCATACGGAATTGCATTTATTGCAATCATTCATTTTATTGGAATTGCAATTGTCATTAGTATATTTGGCAAATATTCTATGGCGCACTTTAATCCGGCCGTTACAATTGCATTTTTCATAACAAGACATACAAAAGCAAGACAACTCCCAGTGTATTTTATAGCACAGGCAATTGGTGCATTTCTTGGCACTCTTTTTGTAAAGTTTGTTTTCGGAGATTATGCTTTACTTGGAACCAATGCACCAAATCTAGATTTTTCAATGCCTGAAATTATTGGATATGAAATACTTGCAACCGCACTGTTAATGGCAGTCATCTATGTTGTAGTTCATAAAAAAATTTCAAAACTGGGCGGAATCATGATTGCGGGAATCATTGGTCTAGATGTATTATTCCTTGGTCCGATATCAGGTGCATCGATGAATCCAATTAGGTCATTATCACCTGCTATTATATCAGGCGTGACTACAGATTTGTGGCTATACTGGACCACACCGTTCATTGGAACCATAATTATGGCTATTTTTTACAGAAAAAAATTGCAAAAATAGAATTACATTTTTACAATATCAAGAATAATTAGTAATTATGGGGGAATCAGAAACATTTGGTGCAGAAGTAGGCTCTGCAGAAGATGTTGTAAAATGGATGAATGAGGAAGCTGAAAGGAGAAAGGCAAAATTTGAAGCCAGGCTTTATGGTTATGTTATAACAACTGAAAATTTTGGAAAATTTGAAATGTTTTCTTGGATGGGGGATGTAAAACTTGCAAGACATTTGATTACCAAGGCCAGTAAACGATTCAAAGCTAAAGTCATTGAGGGTGGCTACAAAACAAAAGACAAAGTTTACAGTGCAAAAAAATCTGACTATGCAATGGTTCGAAAAGGAGACAGGGTGATTGGTCACTTGCAGTTTTCTGCACCAAGATTTGGTGGTGGTGACTGGGAGCTTGTGGCGGAAGAGCGAAAATGACAAAGATTGGAATTATTGGTACTGGCATGCTCGGTGAAGCAGTAGGACTGCATCTATTAGATTCAAAATATGAAGTCACAGTATACAACAGAACTAAAGACAAGGTTGAGAATTTAGTTAAACATGGTGCTAGCGCAGTTGAGACACCAAAAGATGTTGCAGAAAAATCTGAACTTATCATAACTGTAGTAAAAGATGCAAGTGCAGTTAGTGATGTTGCATTTGGTGAAGATGGAATCATTCATGGTAGACATAATGAATTAACTATTGCAGATATGAGTACAATTAATCCAAATTCAGCAAAAAAAATATCTCAAAAATTTTCAGATTCTGGAATTTCATTTTTAGAAATACCAGTTATGGGTGGACCAACTGTGGCAATTGATGGGAAATTAATCATGATGGTATCAGGTAAAAAACAAATTTATGAAAAATTCAAAGATGTTTTTGATATAATTGCAGAGAAGGTATTCTTTCTAGGTGATTCTGGAACTGCTCATTCAATCAAACTTGCGATGAATCTTCAGCTTGCAATGCTCGCTTTATCTATATCAGAGGGAATCACACTTACAAGAAAGGCTGGTTTTGATCCTGAAATTTTTCTAAAAATTCTAAACTCTACATATTTCAAAACTGGAATGAGTGAAAAAAAGGCGTACAAAATGATTAAGGATGATTTTGAGCCAACATTTACTCTACAGAATCTAAAAAAAGACCTAGATACTATCAATGAGACTGCCAATTTTTTTGGTGCAAATCTATCAATGGCAAAACAAGCAAGTCAAATTTATCAAAATGCTATAGATTCTGGATTTGCTGACATTGATTACACAGGAATTCTAGCGTATCTAAAGCAAGTCAACCAGTAAGAATAGACTTTGCAAGAAGATGTGAAACTCTTAGTGGTTCAGGAATTGCACCCTGAACCGTGATTTTGTTTAACAGTTGTTTGCATTCATTTTCTGTACATCCTTCAATTCTAACGTAAACGTCATGTGATGTATTAAGTGAAATTTTTTCTCTGTTACCAATTTTTGCATACTGTTTAATTTTTTCATCATAGTTTTCTGGGAAATGTTTCTTTATTGTCTCTTCTAACCCAGAAGAATCTGCATATGTTACACCAATTACAGGAATCATCAAAGTATCATAGATTTTTTTGATGTCAACCATATTGTAAAGTGATATTATTATTCCTGAAATTATAATATAGCAGATATCAGGTCTTTCAAGCTTTTTGTACATACTGATAATTTGATCTGTTGCATCATCACCCTTTATGGTAGTATTACCTAGAACAAATCCATCTATTACAAAGTCATTTGACATTATTATTCCCGCAAGTACAGACTTTTCAGAATCTTGCCTAAAGCTTTCAGATATGGCTAATCCACGTATTCCGTTTTTTTCAAGATGAAGGGATCGCATTTCGTTTTTTCCTCAAGTAAAGGCGATAAGTAAAACCAGTAATAATCATCAATACTGCAGCAAGCCCAGACCAAAGAAAAAATGATCCTAATTCAGAATCTGCCATACAATAAACTAAAAAGACAACTAGATAAATTCATCAGGAAAAAATAAAAACATGGAAGAGACTATAAAAAAACTACTAAAATCAGGACAAACACTACTGAACACAGGAAATCCTAAAGAAGCAATGACAATGTTTGATAAGGTTCTTAAAATTGATCCAAACCAGATTGATGCATTAATAAAAAAAGGAAACATCCTGGGAAAATTGGGAAAATACGATAATGCAATTTTACACTATGACCGTGTTTTGCTACAAGAAAATCATAATATGCTTGCATTACTCAACAAAGGCTTGGCACACCATTACATTGGACAGTACGAAACTGCATTAGAATGCTATGAGCAAGTTTTAATGATTAAACCAAAAAATGTCACTGCTTTATACAATAAAGCCTCATCACTAGTAAAATTAAACAAGATTAAGGAAGGCATAGAAGTATTATCAAGTGTGACTGAGATTGACTTTTCGTTTAAGGCAAAAGCTAAATTTGATATTGATTTTGCTGGTGTTCAAAAAAATAACGAATTTAAGAAAATAGTTCTATGACTGAAGAAAAATGCGTAGATTATAATGTTCATAGTGGGAATGAGTACTATTGGATGAATGTGATTTTGATTTAGTTATTGTAGGAGCTGGACCAGCTGGATCATCTGCTGCATTTGCTGCATCAAGTCAAGGTGTATCTGTTGCATTGTTAGAAAAAGAAAAAGAAGTGGCTGAGACTGTTAGAACTAGTGGTGTTACATGGATTGCAGACGCAGATGAATTTGGCATTCCGAAAAAATGCTACAACCCAATTTCTAACTATTCATTTTGTTCACCAACAAAAAGTGTAACAATCAGCGATAACAAACCAAAAGCTGCGGTTTTGGATGTACGAAAAACATACCGACATCTATCTGAACAAGCACAGAATTCTGGCACACAACTTTTTCTCAATACAAATGTAACAGAAGTTGTAACTGATGACAGCAATAGACCAATTGGAGTTATTGCAAAAACTTTGGAAAAAGAAATTAAATTTAATGCAAAGATGGTAATTGATTGTAGTGGATTTCAATCAGTTGTCGTAAAATCACTTGGATTAGCAGAGCAATGGAGTAGATTTGGTGCAGGAGCTGAATATGAAGTAAAGGCTGAAAATGTACAAAGTGATACATGGTGGTTAATGGTTGGACAAGAATATTCACCTGCAGGATATGCATGGATTTTCCCTGTCTCTAATGACATAGTACGTATTGGGGTCGGTGTAGGTAAGCCCGAATCTGAAGTTGATCCAACAGAAAGACTGGATAAGTTAATTGAGGAAAAGAAAGGTCCAATAAAGGATCTTGGGAATATTACAAAACTTGAATTTCATTATGGTCTAATTCCAAATGATGGTCTTTCAAGAAAAACTGTTTATGATAATCTGATTTTAGTGGGAGATTCTGCAGGTCAGGCTAATCCACTTGTGCTTGAAGGAATTAGATATGCAATAAGATTTGGGCGTGTTGCAGGGAAAACCGCATCTGATGCAATAAAATCTGGCGATACAACACAAAAATCACTTGAGGCATATGAAAAAAACTGGAAAAAGGCAATTGAATCAAAAATAAAATCCGCATCAAAAATTCAAAGTAGGTGGATAGGATTATCAGATGAAGAATGGGAGAAGGAACTTGAAATAATAAGTGAACTTTCTGCCAATGAGTTTTTGGATTTTATTCGTGCAGATTTCAGCGTTTCAAGTATAGTAAGACTTGCAACACATCATCCAAAACTTGCAGTAAGACAGTTATTCAACATTGTAAAGGGGGCATAATGGACAAAACTGCAAAGTACTTTGATCACTGGGCAAATATTGGAAGATCAGAGGATATGGAAAAAGGTCATGGTACTACTGTAAACAAGTTTTTAGACAAGATATCATTTGAAAAAAAATTTTCGTTTTTAGATATTGGTTGTGGAAATGGTTGGGTAGTAAAGAAGATGTCACAATTAGATGCTTGCACAAAGGCAATTGGAATAGACAAGAGTAAAAACATGATAAGTAAAGCTAAAAAAACAAAAATTTCTTCAAAGGAAAAATACTACATCACAGATTTAGAATCATCTAGATTTTCAACAAAATTTGATGTGATTTTTTCAATGGAGTCATTATATTATTCAGTTCCAATGGAGCCTGCATTAGCAAAAGTGTATAAATTATTAAAGAAAGGTGGAATTTTTTATTGTGGTACTGATTTTTACAAGGACAATCATCTCACTACACGCTGGATTAAGGATATGAAAATACCAATGGACCTACGTTCTGAATCAGAATGGAAAAAAATGTTCAAAGCAGCAGGATTCAATACAAGAGTAAAACATGTTACAGACCCAAAAAACAAAGCAAAATGGAAAAGAGAATTTGGAACTTTATTTTTAATTGGAATCAAATGATAACATAATTTCAGTTCTTCTCTGAGATATACTCAACATTTAACTTCCAAAATTCAGTGAAATACGTCAGTTATGATGCCTTTCCATTTTAAATAAACCAATTTTATGAATACGTCTTAATCCATTTTTCACATTATCATCTTGTTGAAGTGATGCATTTATTGAATCAAAATCAAATGTATCTACTAAAACACTCTTTTCAAAACCAGTTCGTTCTCCTATATCAATTAAACATGATGGGGTAGGAACCCACCAATTTGTGGTATCACCAGGAGTGAGTGAACTTTCAGGATAATAGTACATTGCAGGCTCATCTGAATCAATAATATGACTAGCAATTAGTAATGCGTTAGTATTCATGAAAAGGTTTCGAATTACCATAACAGGATTTGGTAAATGGTACAAAACTCCAAATAAAAGTATTATATCAAATTTTTCTTTTATGTCAGTTATACTACCAATGTCTGATTTTAATTCTGTAAATCCACGTGTACTGTCATCGATAACTAATTTTTGAAATTCAACACTTGAATCTAGGATTTTATGTGCAGCGGAAAATCCTGGAAATTTTATCCAATCAACGGCTACAACTTTTTTTGCACCTCTACTTTCACATAAGAAACTGTAAAATCCGTCAGCTGTACCAATGTCTAATACGGTTTTACCTTCAAGATTCTCAGGTATTAAACTACTAACCCACATTTGATATTTCAAACTTGTTATTGTACCAGGTGCATACACATTTCCAAATCGAAAAGAATGATACCAAGTAAAAAAACCGTTTGGCTGTTCATCAACAGATTCTATTATTTTATTAATTTCTTCATCAGAATATTGACTTGTGAATTGTGGTGCTGATTGTATATCAAGATATTCATCAGATTCATGAAGTGTTTTTTCAACACCATCTAATGTCATTTTACCTGATCTAAGTTGCTTGATATAAAATTCAAGTCCATCATTATCTGGAATTCTGCCAAGAATTTTTTTATATAGACTTGTAATTTCAGTTTTGGCTAATTCTTCATCCAACAGAATACAAATTTCTTGAAAGAATTTTAACCTTTTTTTGACTTTAATCTACTAATAACAATTCCAGCTGTGACTAGAATAGCAATTAAAATTATAATAAAAATTGAATAGTCATCTCTTTCTATCTCAGAAAATGTCTGTGTAACTTCAACGTCTGGAAGAGTTGAACTTGTCTCAGATACAAGGAAGCTTGTAGAATACTCATATGGTCGTAAAACATCATCAGAGGCTGCAAAAATTTTCAGTGTGTTTGCCCCAATATCTAATTTGGATACAATTTCTGCATCTAAAGGAATTGTTGATTTATTTTCATTTACTGATTCTTTTCCATGTAAGATTATTTCACCACGAGAATTAGACACAAAATAATGAATTTCCGATGAATTTTTGGTAATCACTGGAACTACAGTATCAGAGTTCTTTGATAATACATTATCAATTTCTATGGATAAAATCTTAGGAAATTCAGCTTGCTCAAATTCACTCCATTTTCCAGGGGAAAATGGATAATCACCGTAATCAAATGATTTTACTACTATGGTTCTAGATTCAGGTGAATATCTATCAAGATAAAATGGACCATTACTTATTATCGCATGATCATACTTAGTAATCCAATCAATAGATTTCTGGTATCTACTTTCAAAATATTCAATGTCAGTTTCAAACTGGTTTAATGCAGAAGGAATGTGTTGGGACTCTTCATAATATTCAAGAGTTTCTTGAATAATTCTTGCATCTAATGGTACAATTAATGAAAGCCAACTAATGTTTTTTGTTGCAGCATCAGAACGTGAAAATGCTACTTTACCATCAATAACTGATTTTTCCATTGCAGACATGATTTCCCAAGGTGTTGTACTCCAAATACCAGCCCATGATGCAATTTGACTTTCATCAAAATGCCAATAATTAGTATAAACTTCAATTGTATCCGAGTCAATAATTCTAAAACCCGCCAAAGAATTGACATTCTGTACTGCCTGTGGAGAAAAATTGGAATCATATGTTTTGTCGTTTATTGTTTTTTCAGAACCCCATTCAGAGAGAAAATAAACTGAATACAAAATATCATTCATGTCCATTTTTGGACCATTATGCCACTGACTAAAGTTTAGGTCAAAAGTAACCTTACTAATAGAAGTTGAACCAGATTCAACTTTTTCCCAGCTTTGAGTTTTTGTGTTCCAAAGTATTGCATCAGGATGTATAGGAATTGAAGACGAATCACCATTAGTTTCAATATTCCATGTAGTTCGCAATGGAGAAAGTTTTCCTGTAAATGGATGGCCATACATTCCTGGATCAGATAATATGCTCCAAATTTGATTACTGTAAATGTCACCAAATCCTGCAACAGGATTCCAAGCACCTTGATAGATTTGTTTTACGCCTATAATCAAGGATTTGTCATCAGAGATTGCGTTTATTGGGGTAAATCTACTTGGTACACCAGAACCTAATGCGTTAATTATTCCATTAACATTTTCATTTGCAACATATTGATCAATTTTACTTGCTAGGAAAATTCTAACTGACTCATTTACACCTTCTTCTGTTGCATTTTTAATTAATAATGTTCTTTCATCTGCAGATTTAAAATTCCCAGAGTAGATATTTTGTGTAATATTATCTAAAACATCATTTTTGTAGTTCCAGTAAGATGGGGTATTATTTCCTGGCATGTTCGAAAACCATGGTGCATACATTTGTGCTAATGTAATGGAATCATATCTAGAGAATCCAGTACTACTCCATGCTTCAGTGTATAAATTCCATTTTTGTTCTTCAGGGTCAGAGCCATATACAATTACATACGCTTTATTCAAATCCCCAAAGTCCTTTTTTACAACAAATCCAAAAGATTCTAATTCTGATGAAAGAATTTCACCTATCGCTTTTCTAACAGGATCATCACTTCTAATAAAAATAGTAATCTGAATTGGTTCATTGTTAAAATTCCAGTAACCATTAATTTTTTTTGCACCAGATTTTTCTAATTGCTCAGTGATGATTTGCTCAGCCAATGTAGGATTGTATGTAAACTGAAATGATTCTACAATATCTATAATTCCAAGATAGTCAGCAGAAAAAACTCCATAATTTGAAATCATTGGTGAGCCAAACCCACCAAGTAATTCATTAACAATAAGATTTCTGTCTATAAGATAATTTAATGCAAATCTAATTTCTTTAATGGAAAATGGATTAAATTTTCCAGAATCTGTAGGATTTGTAAGAATACTGTAATAACTTCCTGTTGATTCAAAAACTTGTAAATTCTTTCGTGAATCAAAATCTTCTAATCTATCTGACGAGACTCTAAAGTAATACAAATCAAGATTACCATTACGTACTTCTTCAAGTGCAGTATTTTCATCAAGATATTGTATGAATTTAATTTCATCAACAAATGTACCTTTATCAGCAAATGCTGAAGGAATTACAAAAAACAAAAGTGCCATAACAGAAATAAGTTTGAAATTGATCAATTTTTCTAACACCAACTAAATCACTGATGAATTTTAGGCTTTTAATATTAACCAAAAATAGCAGATCTATGATAAATCCTAATCTTATGATGAAGTGTATGAGGGCAATTATTCCCGGTGAAATATCAGATATTGATTTTTCAAGCGTGGCAAACATAGATAGAATAACAGCAAAAGAAATTATTTCATCTCTAGTTCAGAATGGAATTGGTACATGGAATGATCAGTTAGTAACATTTAGTGAGGGTGATAAACTAAAAGCTGCATTTCTTGCAATTACAAAAGGCTCCCCAATAGAAGAAATTTCAGAATATTTGAACTGGAAAGATTTTGAAGCATTGGTCAGTAAAATTTTAGATGAAAATGATTTTCAAGTAGAACAAAATGTAATTTTGACAAAACCAAGAATGGAAATTGATGTAATAGGAATAAAACTCAATGTTGCTATACTAATTGATTGCAAGCATTGGAAGAGAATGAGTAATTCTGCTTTGATTGAAATTGTAAAAAAACAAGTTAATAGAGTAAAAAGATATGCAAGTAAACTTACTGGTGTTATGGTAGTTCCAGTTATAGTAACACTACATCAAGAAGAGATTATCTTTGTCAATAAAGTTCCAATAGTTCCAATCATGCAACTATCATCATTTCTAGATGAATTGTATGGTAATTTAGATCAGATGAAAGTTATAGAAAAATAGAAAGTGCAAATAAACCAGCATCTGCAAGCAAGAAAACCTTTGTTATATTCATAGATTTATTCATACACTTAAGATAGTCAGCATAGATATCAGAACCCATGACTTTAACTTTAGATTGATTTTCTAAAATTTCAAAACTACATTCATTCATTTGTTTTTCTGCCTTTTGTGCTAATTCTAAATACCAGTTTGCAAGTTGTGTTGGCTTTGATATCATACCTAACTGGAAATAACCATTTTTGTTTCTAGCACCATCAGCAGTAAAATGTGTGTCAGATGTACATATCTCAATCAATTCATACCCAATGTTTGCAAAATGTTTTACAATTTGTTCTCTAACTCCATTTTCCATGTTATTTGCATCAGCCCAACCAACAAAGTATTTTTTTTCGTTTATCTCCAAGCATAAAATTGCAATTCCTCCCATAGCAATATCTGCCTTTTTTATATTCATATCATTTGAATTCTGGTAACCAAACTTGAAGGGATAACTTTGTTTTGTTTTTAATGTATCTAAAGTTGATTTTGCTGCAATTAACAAATCTTCAGAATCTTCTTTGGAGATTTCATCCCCCATTGCATTATGTGTATCTACAATCATAACTTGTTCAAAATTTCTATTTTTTGCAAACTGTTCAATTTGAGTTCTAATATCCATTGTCAAATCTTCCATTCCATGTGGTGATAAAGACAAAAACAACAATGCAGTCTTGTCAAATAACAATCCTCCCGCTCTTGCATTGTTAATTTGCACAGTAACTGGTTCTGTACATCCAACCCCATTTCTCAGAACTTCACTATCCGATATACTAGTAAGATAGTTGTTTACTTCCTCTTGACTTGGTAAATTAAGATCATGGTTAGAAATACTATGCATAACCATAGCTGTTGAATCCATATTTTTGTAAATTAAATACGGAATATTACTACCTCCAACTGGATGAAATGGCCCTGGATGAATGTCTGGTAGAACCATACTGAACATCACTTGTTTATCATTTGATTGAAATTTGATTTGAGTAGTTGATACAGTTGAGGGTTTTGCTTTACGTTCAATAATTTGCTCCATTTCTGTTGGGTCATTTTTTGATGCAGATGTTACATATGCCTGAATTAATTCATGTGTGCTATCAACAGCTGGTCTACCCGCCCTATCTGTAAAATAACTCCATCCAGTTGCTAATCCTAAAAATGCGGCACCGAATAATAATGCCATTGGGTTGGTTAGAGAGTCAATCCACATTGTAGGGGGAATTAAAACAAGATACATTGCAACTGGCTGAATAAACGCAACTCCCCATGCTTTTTTTAGACTTGCGCCTAAAATGGTTGTAAATATTCCAATCCTAAAACTTGCAAAAACAAACATCCCTATTGTAACATAAAATAAATCAAGATTGTCTTTTGCAAATAGCATCATAGCACCAAATCCGATTAGTGTACTAACAAAAAATAATCCATTTCCAAATAATGATACGTGCAATGATTTTGAATATTCTTTATGTCTAGAAAATAAAATATCTAAAAACTGTGTTCCTACAAGTACCCCAACTACGCTAAGTACAGGAAAAATAACATCGCCCGAATTTAGATACGTTACAGATACAAATGCTGCCATTACACCTGCAACAGCAATTGAAATCACCAATGAGATATAATGTGATGATGGATTAAGTAGGGTTAGTGAATAACGCTTCTGAATTTTACTAACATCATCCTGCTCAGACATTTTAGATCATGGTATAAATAAAAGATCCATTGCCCAAGATACTACAATCAAACTAATTGGGACAACTATGACGATTTTTGGTGATACTTTAACACCTTTGGTTTCGTCTTCAAAGAATCTTAATAGACCTGCACCTGATGATGGTAAGGGACTGCTCTTATTCTTATCTGCCATTTAACTTGGCTCAAGGAAATTAGAATAAAAACTTTTGTCTTATTTTTTTAGTTTTTCCATTGTCTCAATAATAGAATTGATCGATTTTAAGATAGACTGCTGTTTTTCATATGATTTTTCGTTTGTAAGTTCATCTGAAAGTTCTGACATTTTTTTTTCTAATTTCTCCAAGGTTGGAGAACTAGTTGTTTTAGATTTAGTTTCAATGGTTTGTTTTTCTGGCTCTCTGCCACAATTAGCACATAATGCATTACCATTTTTCATTACTCTTACGCCCTTGCAGTATGGGCATGGTTCGCTTAATAGTGTAGCACCTCCAAGTAGTAAATCAACTGCCTTCTTTGTTAGTTCTTTTGACATAATCATTGTTAATTTGCTTCATAAAAAATTTAATTATTTTTAACTACTCTGAAGCTTACCAAGGCTTAATAGTATGTATTGAATAAAATTGCAAGATAATGGCGGTAATTTGCAACACTTGTGGACTTCCTGATGACTTATGCGCCTGTGGAGATTTAGATAAAGACAGTAATCATATAATTATAAGATTAGAAACTAGACGTTTTAAAAAAAAGGGAACCATGATTGAAGGATTGGATCCAAAAATTAATAATTTGGAAAATGTTGCTAAGCAACTAAAAAGTAAGTATGCATGTGGTGGTACAAGCAAAGAAGGTTACATCTTCCTTCAAGGTGACCATAGAGATACCATAAAAGAAACTCTTGTTAATCTTGGGTTCGCAGAAGATACTATTGAGCTCCATTAGAATAGATGTGACATTCTTAACAAATCTTATTCAAACTATTGGTATACCATATTCAGCATTAGTTTCAATAGTATTCGGTTTGATGATAGTATCTTTTCCAATTGGTGCATATGTAGTTTTTAATTCCGAACTTGGTGATGATATTGATTTTGGTTTTCCATTAGAAAAATTTGACATATTTATTGCAGGGATCAACATGGAACTTCCATTTGAATATCAGATAGGTGATGCGTTTATAATATTATGGAGTTTTTTTATAATTTTATTTTCAATTTCCTTACTTGGTCCAAAAAAAAACTTTCTAAGTACAATAAATTCACTGCTATCCAAAGAGAAAAATTTTATTGATTCAAATTATCTTATAACAATCATTAAATGGTTTTCAGTTTTAGTTGTAGTTTCAGGCGTGATAAACTTCATACAAGAGAGTTTTGGTATTGTAACACAACCACCAGAATCTACTAATGATTTGATTTTATTTTTAGCGGTAACAATTGCACCAATTACTGAAGAAATTGGTTTTAGAGTAATGTTAATTGGACTTCCATTGTTTGCAATTTATTCATACAGATCATCATTTCGAACATTTTTTAAAGCACTTTGGCATCCTTATCAGAATCTAGATATTCCAGAACACAAGAAAGCAATTTTGATAATTATTGCAGTCGGAATATTTTTTGGTGCTGCACACATAATTTCAGGCGAACCATGGAGTAATGGAAAATTTGCTCAAGCCGCAGCTAGTGGGATAATTATTGGCTGGGTGTATTATAGATACGGATTAATTTCTGCTATATTGATTCATTGGGCAACAAATTATTTTATTTTTTCATATGTTTTCATGATTTCAGAAGTTAATGGAATATCTATTGACAGTGCCATTTCACATTCTATGATTAATACGCTTGAGATAATTCTAGTTGTTACTGGTATAGTCTCAATTGCAGTGATAATAATGAATTTTATTAATTCAAAAAATGAGAGTAAAATTACCAATACTTCCTAAAAACTACCATTATCAATGCCAAAAATCTCTCTAAGTTTCTGACACACAGATGGTTTGATATTTTTTTTTAGTGCAAAATCAATATCTGACATATTATCAATATCAAGCATTATTCTTTGGATTAAGGCAAGTGAATAATGATTAGTTTTACTCCGTGCAGCTTCAAATTGGAACTTGTAACTGCCTTCATCATATCTAGTTTTCATTATGTCTGAAGGCGTACGAATTAATGCATTTGTCCCATCAAAATGCCTAGAAGGAACCACAATGACTGAATTTGAAGATATATGAAAATTAAAAAGAATATCAATATCATGTGTAGTCATAAATGGAATGTCTTGTGGAAACACTACAGATCTGGAAAAGTTATTTTCAGAAATCCATGAATCTGCAAGATTAACTGCGTTATTAACACTTGATTCTGTTTCATCAAAAATTTCTTTGCATTGAAATTTTTTTCCAATTTGAAATGCTTGTTCTTCCTTTGATACAAGAATAATTTTTTGAATGTGTTTAGATTTTGAAACAGCATCTAAAACTTCTTCCAGCATTACATGACAAAAAATTTCAGTTTTTTCTGTATCAAGTTCTAATCTAGTTTTTGCTCTAGAAAATGATTTAATTGGAATTATAGCAGAAGTCTTCAAACTATCCTTTAACTTGTTTGAGAATGAATGATGCTAAAGCTTCCTCAGATGCCTTATTGGTCATTTTTATTTTTGTATCATAAACTTTCATATCCATACTCTCAATTTTTTTTGCTTGAGATCTATCTTTTGAATCGATTACTAATTTAGAACAAACATCTGCATACATCTGTCCTATACCAAAAACTGAAACTTGTATTCCAGCTGCTTCCATATATTGAGCTGCTGGACCACTAAATGATTTATCTCCTACAATTGGACTGACTGCAACAACTTTTTTTCTATTTTTTGATAGTTCTTTTCTTACTCCTTTAATTCCAAGCATTGGACCAATACTTGTCAATGGATTTCCAGGTGCAATTATTACAAGCTCAGAATCTTGAATTGCATTTATTGCTGCAGGGTTTGGACGTGACTTGTCTGCACCAACATACTGAATTCCTTCTATGGGACCTTTACCACGGTGCTTCACCCAAAATTCTTGAAGGTGTAAATCTTCATTATTTGATGTTATTCTTGTTTCTACAGAATTATCTGTGATAGGAACTACTTTAGATTCAACAGCGAATTTTTCGCACATCCATTGTGTTATGTCAGAAAGATTTTTACCATTTTTTAACATGTTAGTTCTAATCAAATGGGTAGCTGCATCTCTGTCACCAACCCTAAACCAAGTCTCTTCGCCAAAAACTTCCATTTGTCTCAAAAAATTGTTTGTGTCTTTTTTTACACCCCAACCGCGAGATTCATCTAATATTCCTGCTAAACCATAAATGATAGTATCAATATCAGGGCAGACATACATTCCGTATAACCAGTAATTATCACCAACGTTACTTATTACCGTTACATCGCTTCTTTGAGAAGCCAACCCACGGACAAGTTTTACCGAACCTGTTCCACCAGCTAAAACTGTTATCACAATAATCACTAAACCAATTCTGCAAAAACAACACTCAATATTACTTTTTCAAATAGCAAATCTGAGATAAATTCAAACAATTAATATACCCTGACTGAACAACGAGCAACGTGTCTCGTGTTATAATTTTAACATCTTTCCTTGCAGTTATTATGCTCACATTCACAGTAGTTCCTGCATTTGGGGCTCAAATGGAGTTCAGAATGCTTCCAGAAGAACAAAATGCAACTGCAACAATTAAGTTTCAAAGAACCATTTTTCTAGAATATGATGAAGGTGGTAAACTTGCAGATGAGCTTAGAGGTCAGAAAACATCAACCGTATTCTCTACAACATCAGATGAAATTAGAGATAGGATTAACTACTTTCTAAAAAATACTGCCAACAGTGATGCTGTTGTAACTAATGTAAATTTAGACTATGACGCACAGTTAACTGGTCGTGGATTAAACACATCAATTGATTACAAAATCATACTAACGATTGATTTGCAAGGTCATCTTATTAGAGAATATTCAACAAATAGCCCAGCACTAATTGATATGGATTGGAGAGGAATTGTAGTGAGTGGACCTATTGATATCAGCGTAAAGGGAATTAATAATGAAATTAATCTTCCAATATCATACATTTCCAAAGCAGCACCTTCATTGTATTCAGCTGTTCAAGGTTCTGAGGCAGAAGCAATTCTAAACTATCCCTTAATGGATGCAAGTGGAATTAAAGCACAGCCACTTGGAAACTGGCACTTTTTGTTTGACCCAACAGGAATTAATGTTGATGCAGGAACATATGGATTATCAGAAGAACTTGCAGGTAGAGTTTGGTCATCATATACAATGGGCGAAAGTAGTCTTAGAGAAGGAATTCAAATAGAAAAAGTAAACGAAGCAACATTTACAGCTGACAAAGTTTACACAATACGAGCTATCGAGTCTGCAGACTCGGCAAATGTCCACATTGGTGGTTTTGCATCAGTTGATGTTTTACAAAATAGTGAAGTATTTGGTGTAAGTCCAACACCTCCAGAAGGATTTGCAACAACTGCAACAGGAGAATTCCCTGTTATGATTATCTATGGAATGGCTGGAATGGCCGCAATAGGTGGTATTGGAGTTTTTATTATCAGTGAAAGGAAAAGAAAGAAGGATGAAGGTCAAGGTCAATCAGGTATTGACCCATCAAGACTTAGAGCAGCTTCAACAAGTACTGGCTCTGGTGGTTACAAAACTAACAGAGGTGAATCATATCTTGACGATGAAACTTATGAGAAAACAAGAAGTGTATATGATCAACCACAAGTTGAAGAAAAACAAGATGAACAACCAACAAGCAGTAAAGGTTCCATGCCAAAAGGTTGGAAACCAGAATAGTGCGTGCTGGCCGTAACCCTCTTTCTGTTTTATACGATATTTCGCTTTGCAGCCTACCTGAACCAGGTGTAGAATCCTATAGTTCTGTTTGGCTTTGCTCCTTGTGGGACAGATTTTTCATTCCAACATTGGAAACCTCAGATTTTGTCATCACTGTACACTCCAATTAGGATTCTTTCTGCTCTGTTACCAGCCATCTCTGACTACCAATCACCAGGTCACAAATTCTACATGGAGAGAGGAGTTTCCTCTGCCTCAGCAGCATTCGTACACCAGCTCGCACTAGTACCAATCAAATATTTTAAAATTATTTGAATTTATCTATCTAATTTAGACTCAAAGTATTTTTCATCATACCTTCCACGTCTAGACTTGTTTCTAGTAAAATAGAAAACTTCCATTAATTCTATGTAAATACGATACAAATACTTGTTTTCTCTAAGATATGGGGATATAATATTCCAGAATGAACGTGTGTGTACTTCAGAAAATCTATGGTTTCTAACTACAATTACAGATTTACTTGTTTTATCCAATAATTGAAGTGTTTTTGGACTAAACGCATTTTCAGATTGATTACCTGCACCGATAATCAAAATTGCAGATTTATCTTTTTTGAAATTCTTTAATAGTTCGGGTATAATTTGTGAGTCTGAATATACTTTTTCAAATGGTACTTTTACAAGATTCAAATCAAACATTTTCTCATTGATTTTACCAATAATATCTAACTCTTCTTCAGGATTTTCTACAACACCTCTAACAATCCTGATTTGCCCAGAATAAGAGTCAGACATAGCACTTGCAATTTCTAGACCAAGATCACTATGTCTTCCTTTATCATATGCCACAATTAATTTGGATAATTCTTCATCAAACTTCTTTCTTACTCTAACTCCAACTATGTCACATGTAGAAAGTGAAAATAATTTTTTATTATTACGTAAAAATGAAAAGTCAACAAGCATAGTATTGATATCTTGTTCTTCTGCAGTTGAAAGAATTGCTTCCGTACGATCATGTGCTAATCTAACTAAAAATCTGACCCGGAGAGATCCATGAATTAGTTTTTTAAATTCCTCAATTTCTTTTAGTCCATTTTTACCAAAACCGTGAGTTAGTGAAAGAGGTGTTTGTCGTGGAATATTAACCACGTGTAAAATTGTAATTTCTCCATCCTTTTGTTTTGCAATAGCATTAGCAATTTGAAAAAATTTAGTAGATGTTTTTTTATCAAACACAACTAAGATGCGATATTTTTTTCTTATTGAGGGTCCTTGTGAA
>Ga0209992_10002314_pt1 | contig 17679 bp, 16 predicted proteins | sample 2SBtaG_2_FD_182564 | JGI IMG/M metagenome (GOLD analysis project Ga0209992, IMG submission 182564) | Deep subsurface microbial communities from Kolumbo volcano to uncover new lineages of life (NeLLi) - 2SBTROV12_ACTIVE470 metaG (SPAdes)... | ecosystem: Environmental > Aquatic > Marine >... | reverse complement strand
TACCCCTTTCAATAATGATTGGTATTCTTTTCTTCAATGCTTTTTCACGTACCTTCAATGGCTGTACGGTTGCTTTGGCTCGCAACTCTGGTCTCATACAGCAGGTGTATTTCCCACGTGAAATTTTCTTAGCTTCAATCGCAGGATTTCAATTTGCTCGTTTAGCATTAAGTTTGGTAATTGTTTTCATTTACATGGCTGTGGAGGGGTTGCCAATTACTAACCTGCTTCTATTACTTCCTTTGTCAATGATTGGAATTACTTTGCTTGCGTTTGGTTTTGGATTACTAGCTTCAATGTTACACGTGCGTGTACGTGATACTGGGCAGGTGGTTCAATTGTTGCTCCGTGCAGGTTTCTTCCTTTCAGGTGTTTTTTATTCAGTTGAACACATACCTTCAGAATATGTAGACCTACATCTTTCAAATCCTGTCGCAGTTTATATTGAGATGGCAAGATCAGCAGCTTTTGGTAACATGGATATCTTAACATTTGAACACATTGGTATTGCATTATTATCTTCTGTTATAGTATTCATATTAGGTTCAATGGCTTTCATGCGTTATGAAAGAAAGGCGGTGAAGTATCTATGAGCGAAGAATTGGCCGTTGAGTTAAAATCAGCCACGATGGATTTCCCCATTCTTCGTACCGGCCCTGCCTTTTTGAAGGAATTACTAACGGGAAGATTCAGTTTAAAAGATTCAGCCCCAACTAGTTTTCGTGCATTAGATAGTGTTGATGTTCAAGTATCGAAAGGTGAAGTCTTAGGTATAATGGGGCCAAATGGTGCAGGAAAGAGTACAATGCTCAGAGTAATTGCAGGAATCTATGCGCCGGATGAGGGGGTGGTACGTACACGCGGAAGGATTGCCCTATTGGCTGGATTGGGTGCAGGTTTTCAAAGGGATCTAACTGGTAGAGAGAATATCTATCTGAGTGGCAGTGTCTATGGTTTTGGTGAAGATGAATTGTATGATTTAGTTCCTTCAATTGTTGTATTTTCAGGTATTGGGTCATTCATTGATAAACCCCTTCGCACCTATTCATCAGGAATGCGTGCCAGACTAGCTTTTTCCCTAGCCTCTCATCTAAATCCAGATATATTGTTGATAGATGAAGTGTTAGCAGTGGGGGATTCTGATTTCCGTCAAAAATCAAAAGATAGGATTCAAGAAATGGTGAAGGGTGATGCTACAGTAATTATTGTTAGTCATAATGAACCAACCCTAAGAGACATGTGTGACAGAGCAATTTGTCTTCATGAAGGGAAAGTAGATATTTGTTCAACAGATATTAATGAGGTCATAGAACGCTATCATTTACTCTCAAAAAGTTCGAAAAAATGATTTAGTATCAAATGGTGAATAATATGGTAAATTCTCATTGGATGCTTTCTGATGGTGCATTTGAAGCGGTGCGCGTCCTTTCTAATCCCAATTCTGTGATTGTAGAATTTGGTAGTGGTGAAGGCACAGAACGTTTAACCCGCCTTGGAAAGATATACTCTATTGAACATGATGAAAATTGGATACTAGGACATCCCAAAGTAGAGTATATTCACGCGCCTTTAGTGGCGATTGAACCACTACCTGGATTTAATCACAAAGAATGGTATGATTCAAAGGTATTGGAAAATAATATCCCCTCGGAATGTGATATTGTAATTGTTGATGGCCCATTGGGTTCAATTGGTCGTTCAGGGTTGTTACGTCATCTTTCTCTTTTCCCAAAAGAAGTAACCTGGATTATTGATGATACAAATCGAGAGGATGAAGCAAGTCTAGCAAACCATATTTCGCTCGCACTCAAACTTCATCATCAAAAATATTGGAACTTTTCAATCCTATCTCTAGAACCGATCAATCCCCGTTTGGCTAAAATAATTCTTGGTGCGTCTTGTAGAGAAATCAGATTAGAGGAGGATGATTATATTAGAAAATACTATCCAGCATGGGGTGTGAAATAATGAGGTGGTTAATTACGAAAATTCCATTTTGGCGCCACCAACCACCTCTAGGTTTGCCTATGCGTAGATTAGTGATGATGGCTATGTCAAGGCCTGTATCAATACCTGAAATGGAGGCAAGAATTAAAACCCACTTGAAATCAGATAGCGACGAAGCATTGGTGGGAATCGAAACAGCAATCAATTACTTACGAAGCAAACGTTTTCACAAAAAAGATGGCGCTAATCTTTACATTGCTGGTATCCGTTCAAGTTGTTCTTATGATCCTGATATGGGTATTGAATTTGGACTCAAATTAATCAAAGAAATCCCAGACCCGCGTGCAATAAGAACACTCGTTACTTATTTGAATCGTTTAGAAAGACCAAAAGAATCGTTAGAATTATTGGAGTTGTGTCCTCCAAGTGATTGGAAAAAGGAAATGCAAGGAATACTGAATCTAAAGGTGTTCGGCCCACCCCCTGATGACGGAGATTCTTCTGTACCATGGTTATTTCAATTAGAAAAAGAAATTGAAATTTCAGATGTGTTAACGTATATTCAACATCCATTTTCGGAACATCAAATCAGGACAAAAAGCGGTTTTTCTCCAAGATATGAATTAATTGGTACGGCTAGAATGAATGGTGAGGAATCATACGCGGCTGCGTTAGCAACATTTTTGTTTTTTGATAAAGATGGAAATGAGGTAAGAGGAATTGAACCAGGTGGTTTAATTCGCTCTAGAACCGTTGGATGGTATTCTTATCTAAATCAAGACTCTACCACAGGAGAATTTTGTGTTGAGTTTGAACCCCCTGCGGGGACAGCTAGAGTAATGATAGGATTTAGGAGGTGGAAAGCAGAGGGGCCAATTACTATTGAAGTAGGGATGGAAATACAAGCGTCTTCATTAGATGATTTCCTCCTTGATTTTTCAAGATTCCAGAAAGATGTTGTTCGTATTAATGCGAAGCAAGTAGTATTCATGTTTTCAGGCACGACATTTGTACAAGAATTACGTGCGAACAGACCAATTAGATTAACAAGAGATTTACTCAGTCGTGATATTCCTGTGATGTTCAATTATCATCGATGGAAGAGAACTGATGAGTGGCCCCCGTATCAAGGTGATTTATTACTTCAAATCCCCATTGATGTGACTCAAACAATGTTGGGGGAAATTGCCGAGATGGATTTTGGAGATATAGAAAAAATCTTCATAATTTCATATCCACACCCCTGTATTTCTAAAATCCTCAACCGATTTAGAGTTCAAGGATGGGTTACAATATACGATGCTCGAGATGAATGGGAAGAATTTGAAAAAGTGGGTCAAGCAAAATGGTATCGAACATTTAATGAGAAATACATAGTTACTAATTCAGATTATGTAACAGCAGTATCCGGTCCATTAGCAGATAAATTAGATGGGTTTGGTCCCAAATACCCTGTTGAAGTAGTTCCGAATGCCCTGTCCCCCCACTTCCTTTCAAAAGGATACAAATGGACGGGTGATGCTAAAGTTAAAATTGGGTATTTTGGCCATTTAACTTCAAGTTGGTTTGATTGGGATTCTCTTACTGAAATTGCTATTTTACGACCCGATTATGAATTTGAAATTATAGGGCATTCAGCACCAGATGATCTTGATGTACCAGATAATATCAAATTATTTGGTCCTAAAAACCATGCTGAAATTAACGATATCGCATCAAAATGGAGTGTTGCAATAATTCCATTTAAAATGGGTCTATTAGCAGATGGAGTAGATCCGATTAAAATTTATGAGTACATGGCTTTGGGGCTCCCAACAGTTTCATTCAGAATGCCACAAATTGATACATATCCATATACATTAACTGTAAATAATGTACCAGACTTTTGTGCGGCATTAGACGAATTTTCAAGCCACCGCCCTCGAAAAGGAACACTCAAGAATTGGCTTGAGACCAATAAATGGAGCGATCGAGTAGATAGATTCCTTGCCCTTTCATCTGCAAATTCAAACGATGGTGTTCGTAGCATAGGGGTGAAAAAATGAAGATATTATTCTTGTATCGGTATGGTATTTTGGGAGGTGTATGCACCCAGTTATTCCATCGCTTGCGACATATACCTGATAATTTAAATTTAGACATTCATTGTGGTTTTAAGAGTGATCATGGTGTTCAAGAAATGCTTAATCCATATGCTACATTACATTTCGGATTAGATGAAAACACCACAACTGGATTCCTTCGGACAAATAATTTTGACATCATTGTAATTATAGATACAGAGGAGTATATTAGGGCGGTTAGGGATATTGATACAGATGCTACAATAATCATTGAAGTTCATACTAGCATTGAACGTAATTTAGAATACCTAACAAGATTACAAAAAGGCGATGTTGACACTTTTACAACTGTGTCTGATTATATGGTGGAGAGAATAAAACATCATCGTAGTGATGCCGTTTCAGACTGTAGAATAATAAAATTCGGTAATGTTCTCGACACTGAATTATTCCACACATCAGAAATTCAAACCGAGGGCCCACCTGTTGTTCTATGGGTTGGCAAGATTGATGACCACAAAGATTGGCAATCATTTATGGAAGTATCTAGTATGATTAACAAGCAATTACCAGAAGTTGAGTATTGGATTGTAGGGGGTCAAACCTGTCCTGATGGGTTAGCGCAGGAAGTATTTGAACGGGCCGAGGAATTAGAAATAATTCACAGATTTCGCTGGTTTGATAGAATTGAAAATGAAAGAATGCCGTCCTTCATTTCATTAGTTAGAGGGCGGCGTGGAATTAACTTAGTCACGAGCCATGGTGAATCATTTGGTATGTCGGTATTAGAGGTGATGCTAACAGGTTGCCCCGTGGTATCTTCAAATGTCGGGGCATTAGGAGAAGTTACGCCCGAATCCTCATTTTTCCGCTTATATGATTTAGGTGATTTAGACACTGCAGCTTCAATGTGTTCAGCACTATTGGGGGATAAAGATGAATTTGATAATGCCATTTTAGCATTGGAAAATATCAGAACTGATTTAATAGAATTATACGAGAGTGCTAACCGTTCGGGAAAATATTGGTCATTATTGAGTGAATTACATGAGGGGAATAAAGAATGATCGGACCAATAATACTAGTTGTAGGGGCAAGACCCAATTTTATGAAAATAGCACCAATTCATGCCGAACTTGCTCGTAGAGGGGTGAATCAGTTATTGCTTCATACCGGTCAACATTATGACGAAAACATGTCAAAGGTTTTCTTTGAAGACTTAGGAATGCCAGAACCAGATATTTATCTTGGTATTGGTTCTGGTTCACACGCAGAGCAAACAGCGAAAGTGATGGTTGAGTTTGAAAAAGTTTGTTTTGAACACGAACCCTCTATGGTTGTTGTAGTGGGGGATGTAAATTCCACAATCGCTTGTTCAATGGTTGCTGCCAAACTTTGGATTCCAACAGCACATGTTGAGGCAGGGCTTCGTTCATTTGACCGTAAAATGCCGGAAGAAATCAACCGCATTCTTACTGATACAATTTGTGATTTATTACTAACCCCTTCTCCTGATGGGGATGAGAATTTATTGAATGAAGGTGTTGCGCCCGAGAAAATTCACAGAGTAGGAAACATCATGATTGATAGTTTGATGATAAATTTAGAGCGAGCACGTAATTGTGACATACATTCTCGGCTTGGAATTGAAAAAGGAAATTATGGGGTATTGACCCTTCATCGCCCATCTAATGTTGATGACAAAGATGCGTTTGAAAGGATAATAACGGCACTTGAAGCAGTCGGCAAAAAATTATCATTGGTTCTCCCTTTACACCCTCGCACACGCAAACAAGCCGAAAAATTTGGTTTGACAGTTAGATTGAAATCAATCCCTAACATTATTTTAACAGAACCAGCGGGTTATTTGGATTTTGTAGCATTGATGGCTTCAGCAAAATTAGTGCTTACTGATTCAGGGGGGTTACAAGAAGAAACAACAGCACTTGGGATTCCTTGTATCACCTTGCGAGAAAACACAGAACGGCCAATCACAGTCACAGAAGGAACAAATATTGTTGTTGGAAATGAAACATCTACTATTATTTCAACAGCATTTGAAATTTTAGAAAATGGTGGTAAAGTTGGCCAAATTCCTGACCTGTGGGATGGAAACACAGCAGCGAGAATATCTGATGTATTGATTTCTCACATCAAAAATAGCAATTAATGGAGATGAGGTTGATGCCTAGTGAAGAACCACTACGCATACTGCATGTATTAGCTAATGGGCCACCCGATGTGAACGGTTATGCCGTACGAACACATTCACTGCTGACCTCCCAACTGAATTCAAAAGAAGTATCTCCTATAGGACTCACATCTCCATGGTATCCTGAACGAGAGACAATGATTGGCAAATTTCAGCAAGATGGTGTCCATTATTTTAGAACTAAACATCCAACACATGTTAACAACAATTCAGGTTTGGGGATGAATTGGGTGAAGAATCGCGGGCAACGAAAGATTGCAAGGTTAAATCAACCAACTACGCAATCCATAGTAGAATCTAAATCGCCATTTGTAATAAGGGCAAGTAGATATTCATGGGTGAGAATAAAACGGGTAATTCGCAAAGTAATAATCCCAGTAAATATGGGTTTAACCTGGTTAGAAGAGAAAATTCTCTTCCGGTATTTTCAAAAGAGAATTATTGAGATTGCCATGAAAGAAAAACCACAAATCATTCACGCCCATACTCCCTATCGAGTAGGTATTCCAGCTATACGCGCAGCTCGAAAATTAAAATTACAATTCGTATATGAGATGCGGGGGATGTGGGAAGAAACAGCAGTTGCCAATGGTCGTTGGAAATCATGGGGCCCATCATATAAGAGATTTAGATTTCATGAGACAAGGGTACTTCGTAAGGCAGATGCTGTAATTTGTATTAGTGAAACATTACGTAAAGAAGCAATTTCACGTGGTGTTAATCCCAAGAAAATATCATTGGTTCCAAATGCGGTTAAACTCAATGAGTCTGATCATGTTTCAGAATTATTACCTATTGCTCAGTCAAAGTTAGAAAAAAGTATTGTTGTAGGTTACATTGGTAGTTTACGTGATATTGAAGGCGTGGATGCTACTGCTGAAGCAGTGGCCTTGTTGATATCTAAGGGTGTGAATGTAAAATTATTCGTTCTTTCATCTCAAGCGGGACAAGAGGAATTGAAAACCCATTGTGAATCATTGGGGATGGGGGATAATACAGTAATTTTGGGGCCAGTACCTCATGATGAAGTAGCACCATTTTATGATTTGATAGATATTTTTGTAGTTAGTCGTCCAGACACAAGAGTAACTCGTTTAGTAACGCCTCTCAAACCATTTGAAGCAATGCAACGAGGTCGTGCATTAGTGATGACAAATCTCCCTGCTCTCTCAGAAATAGTTGAACACGGTGTAACTGGTTTGTTATATGACCCAGGAGATATTGAAGCACTTTCTAAGTCAATTTTTTCATTAATTGAAAATGAAAAACTCCGCCAAAAGTTAGGTCAAAATGCAAAATCATGGGTTAAAGAAAATCGCACATGGGAGAACGTAATTGATGGTGCATTGGAGGCTTATCACCGAGCGATTCAAAATTAAAATTATAGTGATTAGAATGAAACCCTACGATGGCGGAATGATAAAATTTATACTATTGGGTTTAGTCATTTTTTCCTTCATCAGTCCCTTTTACACTTCACTTTTCATGTCTTGTGATGTTGAAGATATTGAATATAATTTAGAAGATAGTAATCAAATTTGGAATCAATACGAAGAGCATTATTATTCAAAAAGGACACCAGCGTATAATAGTTCGATTGAAATAGCTGATAATTTAATCAATAAAAATGAAATTTTTTTGTTAAGATATTGGGAACCGTTTGTTTTTGACGAAGATGAATTGGATTGGTCAGAGAACCCGTATGATGATTGGACCTGGCAATTTTATTTCCATAGCTTAAGGATGGTTAGTTATTTGATTAATGCGTATGAGTTGAAAGGAGATATTGTATATTTAGAAAAAGCCAAATGGTTTATTCAAAGTTGGGATGAACACAATCCATGTAGATATCAACAGGCAAGTATTTTTGGATGGGATGATCATAGCACCGCAAATAGAATCACCACGCTAATTTATTTCTGGGATAATTACCGCACATCAGAAATTTATGACGATGATTTTGCAAACGAAATTCTCAATATGTTACGAAAGCATGGTGAATTTACTGCCGATGATGGAAATTACATTTGGAAACACAATCATGGAATATATCAAGACAAGTCATTGTTACAATTAGCAGTATTATTTCCGAACTTTGATGAAAGCGATAAATGGCTAGAAATTAGTATTTCTAGACTTTCAGATCAAATTGATTATGGCGTCACACCTACAGGCGTACATAAAGAACATAGTGTTGCATATCATTATTTAGTATTGAAATTATTCACTAGCATATCCAAATTTACAGAACATTACAATATTAGTTTTGATAAATTAGATTCAACAATTTACAACATGGAGGAATATTTGGTACACGTTACTAAACCAAACGGTCTTACCCCCTTGGTCGGCGATTCTAATAGTGTAAATGTCCTAAAAATCCCAGTTAGTGATGTTACAAATGAACATTTATTATATTTGGTAACAGATGGAAACAATGGAGAAAAGATAGTTGAAAACAGCATTGTATACGAAGATGCTGGGGTTGCAGTTTTCAAAAATAATTGGGATACAACCGCTCCAATTTATTTTGCATTGTTTAATTCATACCATTCAAATGTGCATAAACAAAGCGATGACTTGTCATTTGTTTTGTCTTACCAAGACACGGATTATTTTGTAGATTCAGGTAAATATGCTGCAGATTCAGCTTATCACGAAGAAAACATATATCGTACATTTGTAAAAAGTGTATTTGCACATAATTCGATAGCAGTAGATGATTCTTCATTCAATATACGAGATAAGCATAATGTTGGTGAATCAATAATTGAATCATACGGGATTACACCAAACTATAGCTATGTTAAAGCAAGTCATACACAATATGATGGAGTAAAAATAACACGCACTGCAATATTCTTTGAAGAAGGGGCTGTTTATTTTCATGATGAAATTGAATCTCATGACTTCCACAAATATACGCAAATATTCAACATAGGACCTGATGTAAATGTGTCCGAAATTAATGAGAATGATTTACTATTAACTAGTGGAAAAGATAATTCTAACTTGACATTGAAACAGTTGAGGGTTATTTCTGAATTAGAAATATTTAGTGGCTCTTTTGAACCAATGAGGGGGTGGCAATCTACTGTATTGACTGAGATCAATCCGATAACAAGTCTCAATTTTTATCAAGAGGGGAAAAATGTTGAATTTGAAACATCAATAAACATCAATCTAATTATTACTAGTGTTGAAAAATCACAACAAGGTGGGATAGATATCTACGAAATTACATTTGCTAATGGAAGTTCTGAAATAATTGAAATCAGCAGAGATTAGTGAATTATTGCAGTTTGGAATCGCCCTCTCTAATGTTGCAAGGCGAAGGAGAGAGTATGCCTTTCTTGGCTAAAGCCGAAGCTTCCAACAGTGCATCTGGTGTCCCACAATCAAGCCATTGATATTCATCAATATTTACTAGTTTAATTCGGCCTTGGCTCAGATAATGCCTATTTACATCGGTTATTGTGAACTTCTTGCCAATTTTATTGTACTCTTCATCCATGATTTTCCAAAAATTCTCATCATAGAGATAGATTCCACCGATTGCAACTGCTGAGGGTGGCTCAACAGGCTTCTCAACAATATCAACAATCTCTCCCTCATCACCAAACACCGCGACCCCAAACCTCTCCGGGTCTGGCACTGTTCTACCAAGTAGTAAACAACCAGGGGGTTGTAAAGAGTCTCTCCAGTTTTTTACATCCTTATCTAATTCATATGTCACAATGTTGTCTGAGAAATAAATGAGGGTTCTAGCCCCCTCCACATGAGGCCGAGCCAAGTTAAGTGCGTGATGTACTCCCTTCGGTTCTTCTTCTATCACATAGTGAATATTTTCCCCTTTTAGGCCTGTACCTACGTGTTGAGCAATTTGGCCAATGAATTGGTTTCCAATGATTGTGATATCTTTAATCCCCGCTCTGCGAATGGTTGCTAGAGCATAGTCAATCACCGGTCTTCTATGAAGTGGTAGAAGGGTTTTGTGAGTGTATCGAGTGAATGGATACAGGCGCGAACCATACCCGCCTGCAACTAGAACAGCCTTCATCTCCATTCCTCATCCCTAACTATGCGGCATCCCTTCCCCCTTTTATCGCTTGATGTTTCAAAACAGGGGGGTTAAGGCTTATTTTCTGGACCTTTAAAGTGCCCTGAAGCGACTAAGTCGCCTAATTTGTCAACTCCAGCCTCAATTAAATCAGGGTCTACTGATTCTGCCGCCTCCCAATCTTTGAGGGCTTTCTCGGCGGCAATTTCATTTGCCTTTTCAACCATTTTTTCAGTCTTAGTAAGTGGGCCTTCAATTCCTTCGTGTTCGGGACGAACAGACATTGCATCAACTCTGGATAAGATTTCTCCAAAGGTATCGGCTCCTTTTCCTTTCGCAGGCCCCTTTGGATCCTTGCCTCTTGTTTTGTATATCTCACCACCTTGCCAGTTTACTTCTTTAGCGAATTGTCCATCTTTTGGTGGGGAAAATAATGCTTTTAGAGATGCATGTGCATTGGTGAGTTTATAGAAAAACCCAGTGAGTTTGATTGTTTCATTGATTGATAACTCATCGAAATCAGTTACTAGCCCGCGGGCGAGTATTAAATCATCAATAATTTTCATGACTTTATTTGTTTGACGATTTGCATTTATCATTGATAATAAGAAAAAACAGATCACAATAATACCGAACACATTTTGTTGTTGAATAGGTAGATAAGGCCAGAGAAAAAAGGTCAGTAAACTAATCGCAATGAAATAAAAAATGTTAGCACTATATTTTGCGCGTAGAACACTCTTACGGAATTCCTTTCGCAAGTCTTGTGCCATGTTTTACCCTCAAGTCAAATCCTTGGGTAAAGACTTCATCCACTCTACCTCGGTGGTACGCTGAGGTTTGCCGATTGGTATAGCCTGTATTGTTGGGATTGGTTGTTGGCTAGGTGATTGTCGATGATGGACCTCTGGGCCACTTTTCATAACTACAGAATCCTGTACATTAACATTGGAGGTTCTAGGCTCCATAGCTAACTGCTGAAGTAAATCAGTTAGCGTTTTTTGTAATTCGCGATTTCCAGCAGCAACTTGGTCTAGCAATTGTTGTTCTGTTGAATTAGCGGTGTTGGCTTGATTCGACAACATTCTCTCTAGGCTGGCTAGCGTTTCCTCCCAACGGTCATGGCCCGCATTGGTTTGATTTTCAAGTTTGTTTAGCATCCTTTGCTGGGCCCGAATAAGTTGTTGAGCCTCTTCCATAGATTTCTTCTGAACTTTCAGCGCTTTACGTTGACTTTCAATCAATTTTCTTGCTTCAGGTGCCCCAACTGAATCTCTTCTTTCTAATTCTGTCAGAGCAGTACGAAGTTGGTCATCTCGGCTGTGGACCATGACTTGCAGTTGGTCACACTGATTTACAAATGCCAGGAGTTGTTGTTCGCCATAACTTATCTTGATTGCTTGTTCGGATGCAATTTTTGATAGACGCTTCCGCTCTTGAGAATTGTGTGGGGAATCATACAATACTGTAGCAATAATTCCCGCCAAAACAGATAACTCAGCAGCAATCCCTAAACTAGCGTATAACCATACACCCAAAAGCGCTCCAACTAATATTGCTCGTAAGCGTGGCATCCCGATGCTGTTTCTTCTTCCGCGTAGTAATTTACTGTTTCCCGAGTTTGGCCCGTTGAACTATTAGTTCAAAGTGAATTTATCTTCGTCAACCTCTGTGATTTCACCTTGCTGGAGTAACCACTCGAGTGCTTCAATCACTTCATCAGGATTTACTCCTTGAGATTCAAGTGAATCCCCTATCTCATCAAGATTAACAGGCAAGTTTCCTTCTGATAATAATTCATCCATTTCTAGAAGGATATGTTGGGCAACGATTGCAAGTAGAGGGTCATCGCCGGTTTCACCAGGAAGATAATCTAGAAGAATTGCAGCTGGATGTTCTTCCTCACTTGGTTCAACATTCTCTTGTTCTAATTCATCCACATCACTTTGTTTTTCATGTGGGAAGATATCGAAGAGGTTACGTTGATGTGGGTCATTCCATTTTATTTCATCAATTTGCATTCCTCTTCTCTTCATTCTTTCAGCCAATGTGTTAACCCTACTCAAACGCTGTTCAAGGCGCATTTGCTCCTTAGCAAGATTCGCTTCAACTAATTTTAATTCCTCGGAGGCACGTTTTGCCAACCAATTCTCAATATTCCAATGTGGATCTAATCTTAACATCACTTCCCAGAGTTCACGTAGTTCCACTGGAAGTGTACCTGCGTCAATCTTGGTGCTCTCATCGGGTTCTGACGGGCCTCGGGTTGTCACGTCAAGGTTGCCCACTGTGACGGTTGATGAAGTATGCCCTTGGTGAAGGGATAAAAGTGCGAATGGTTGTGTTCATTTAGGTTAAGCCACTCGACCCCACGATGTCGGCTTACCGCCTCACCATTTTGCCCGGCGACGGGACTGGTCCAGAGGTCATCAAAGAGGCTGAAAAACTGTTAAATTGCATCGAAAATAAAACCGGATTAACTTTTGATAGAACAATAATTCCTTGTGGCGGACAATATTGGCTTGAGACCGGCGAAGAATGGCCCGCCGGCTCGTTTGAACATTGTCGAGATAATTCAGATGCTATTCTCCTTGGTGCCATTGGCTGGCCGGGGGCTAATCTACCAAACGGCGACCTTGCAGGTGGCCAGGTAATTCTTGGATTACGAAGTGGTTTGAACCTATATGCTAATGTTCGTCCAATTAAATTGTATGAAGGTGTAAAACATAAAATCCACGATAATTTTACTCAAGTTTGGTCACCAACAAAGGTGGATTTGTTAGTTCTCCGTGAAAACACGGAAGGGCTCTATCATAGCCTATTACGTCGTTCTGCACTTCGTGCGCAGGGCAAAGAACCTGAGGAAGTGGAAGAGATGGAGTTTGGAGGAATTGAAGGAGAAGTGGCTTGGGATGCACGCCCAATCTCAACAAACGGCTCAAAAAAATTAATTCGCCTTGGTTTTGAATATGCCAAGAGGAGAAAAGGTTCCCCAAGTTCAGGTAAATCAAGTGTCACGTGTGTTGACAAGAGTAACGTCACTAGAGGTTGTCAACTTTTCAGGCGTGTGTTCCATGAAGTTGGTGAAGAGTACCCAGATATAGGAAAAGATGACGCATATATCGATGCATTCACAATGTGGATGGTACGCAACCCCGAGTGGTTTGATGTTGTAGTCACAAGCAACATGTTTGGCGATATAGTCACTGATTTAGGCAGTGTTCTCCAAGGGGGGATGGGAATGGCAGCAAGTGCAAACATAGGCGACCAACATGGACTCTTTGAGCCAGTACATGGCTCGTCTCCAAAATATGCTGGACAGGGTAAAGTCAATCCAATCGCAACAATTAATTCAGTACAATTAATGATTGAGTGGCTTGGAATGAAACACAATGATGAAGAAGCAATCCAAGTCTCTGAATTAATTGAAAAAGCGGTATCAGAACATCTTCAGGATGGTTCAATTTTGACCTATGATTTAGGTGGTGATGCATCAACTTCAGATGTTGGTGATTCTATTGTAGGACGCCTCTCTAATTTATTGGAAGCACAATAGGCTCAGTCTTGTTGATTATTCCTCTCTCGGTTAATTTCTTCAAATTTTTCCCACATTTCAGATTCTACTTCTTGACGGATTGCATGCTCAACTTCCTGTCTAACGTGCTCATAAAACTCGCCGACTAGTTCGCGTCGCAATTCCTCTTCTAAACCGCGCCTAATTCCATCTCTCTGGGCATCTACAGACCTCTGTATTTGAACTTCAAGTTTAGCGCAAATCTCCAACATCCAGTCTTGTTGTGGTTCAGGCATATCGAGTGCTTTCGCCTGTTGCCTCAAACTTTGAATGGTTTGGGTTCGCACAGGATTTCCTTCTAGATAGTCAAAGGCACCAGTGACAAAAGAAATGATGACATCCACAAAATCACCTTCGTTTACATCAGAACCACAACCGGGGCAACTGGCGATTTGGTCATTTTGTCGAGGAATTTTTTTATGATCAAGTTTGGTTTTCTTCGGGTAAGGTTTTTGAAAATCCACTTCTCTTAAACTAACAGGTTTTGATCGCCTTTTCCCATCTCTGGGACGTCTTCTCCGCTTCTTCATTTTTTTGTTATCGTCAAGATCAAAATTCATTTGCGAGGAAAAAAAATCATCCGTCCCCTCAGAATTACTCTTTCTCTCAACCATTTCAAGTCAATTATGCTTGGGCGTACCTGTGCAAAAAGGTTACTACGGATGCTTTTCGTACAGAATCATTCGTCAAGTCTTCTCAACATTACCGCGAGTGAATTATCTAAATTGGCTTGGTTGTCCCATTTTAGTGCCCTTTCAGGTTCTACATTTACCAAGTCCGAAAGGAGAATTGGAACCATTCTCATCAATTCGTCAACAATTGTCACTGTTGCTCGCCGAGCGGTACGGGAAAGTGGATTCAAATCCACCACAATCATTTTTTTGCCCATTTTCATGAGTGCTTCACATCTGTCTCCATCTTCCAATGGAACAAAAATCACATCCGCATTTAAGATTCCTTCACTACAACAATTTGCTCTTGGTCCATCAAGATTAGGAATGCGTGAATCTGGATTTATACCAAGAATTTTCACATCAGATACGGCAGTTTGCCAATCCCCCACCCATCCATTAGGTGCACTATTTTCACGAACCTCTTTTTTGGCCCTGTCAAGTCGGGAACTAAGAGCGGTCATTCTTTCGGGTGTACGATAATAGATATTGATTTCAATTGGACATTGCAAAACTGCAGCACAACGAATTAAGTCAGCAGCAGCGAGGGCTACCGCATTTCCATTGACTGATATCACGCATCGTTTTGCATCTTTCATTAGAATTGCAGATTGAGTTATTGCTGCCCGAGCACTTTCGCATGTTGCTTCACCTAGTAGGTAATCATAGGCTTCTCCTCTGCCATGTGCTATCAAAGCGGAATCAGCCAACAACCCATCTGCAGCAGCTTCGGTCAGCAATTTTCTACCCATCAACGAATTATAACGCGGGTGACTAAGGGGTACCTCACCCATTGATTCCACCTATGCCCCATCAAATAACATTGAAACATCAAGGGCACTTGTTCCACAATGCAACTTACTAGATGATATCACATCAACTCCTAAATCGCTCCAAGTAGTTAAGTCCTCAAACGAAATTCCACCACTCGCTTCGATAATTATGAGGTCGCGGAATTGTCGAGTTTCCAAGTCAAGGATGACTTCCTTCGCTTTCTCAGTGTCCATATTATCGAGCATCACTGTAAGGCGGTCCTTTCCTCCTTCATTCTCTATTCTTTGAGCCCATGTCTCAGCCGCCGCAATCGCTTCATCAATTGTTCGAACTTCGAGTACGATGAAGGCACCAAGACTTTCTAAATCCAATTCACTAACTACTCTAGCAATACCACGCGGTCGTTTTTCATCTTGGCGAATCATTGTTGCGAGGTCATTTTCTTTGATCATTCTCGCATCCTTTCTTGTGAGCCGATGAGTTAACCCTCCTCCGAGATGAATTGCCCATTTATCCAACAATCCCCAGTGAACTTTTCGAGTTGAGGCAACAGCAACAGGCGCTGCTTTTTCTTGCCAGTGTGCTGCATTGGTTGCGATTCCAGAAAGTCTGCCGATGAGGTTGAGGATAATTCGTTCGGCAGCCAAAACTTGTTCCCGACCACCCTCAATATCTAGGATTACTTTGCCAGCATTTACTTTGGCACCATCTCCTATCGACCACCGCCATGTAGCGCCAGGCATCCATTCTCTGAGAAGGTGGTCCGCGGCGTTAAGACCGGCTAAAATACCCTCTTGCTTGGTCCACACTTTTGCTTTGACAGTTTCTTCATCTCTGGCCAGTGGATTAGTGATGCCTTCATCGTGCATCAAGGTAGTTACCCACCTTCTAATGCTGGCACTCAGTTTTTCCGTCGCTTTGTGGTCTACCCATATCTCAGCACTACGGTCGTGCGGGAGAGCCTGACGGCTGGGGCCGGTTTCCATCATGTTGTGGAAATCGCCACCATGTTTCAAGGGTGCGATAGACGAAAAATATTAGAAAAAAACGTATTATCTTCTTTATACCTCGTTAATTGCAGATTCTGCTGCAGAAAGGCACGCCAAAATGTCATCAACCGTTGCTCGTAAGGTACGTACGGATTCTTCACTGACTTTGATAGTTAAGGTGGCACAATCACCATTGACATTCAAATCAATTTCAAACGACTCCGAATCATCTGGTGAAATTGCTTGTACCAAGGCCTGACAATCCTCTTTCGAACCACTCCAAGTCACCACAATCTCATTGCTCACAACAACTCAAAAGCGCCACCCCCACTTGTTACCTTTGGTTGTAAAGTTGGATAAGTAACCGCCCTTTCCGACAAACTATGGAGGGAGAGGAAGGGCTTTGCGAGTCATCAGATAAAACAACACAAGAATCCGCTGAACCCATTCTCACCGGTCTTCCGGAAGTTGAAGATTCTGTATTCTCATCTTCTGGGGCTCGAATTATGCTTCCGTCAGACCGCAGAAAACATCCTATGGTTTTCTGGCTGAGTGCTTTGTTGCTTGGGACAGCAGCGCTTGGATTCATCAATGGCTTAGATTACATTGATGGTGATTCTGGTTTAATCAATCACCGACGTTTCATCAATATGGATGCCGAAGGCGCACCGCGAGGAACTGCAGTATTACTTGGTACAGTTGTCTATGAAGATGGTTCTCCCGCGCCAAACCACATCGTTCAAGTGACAGTCAAGCGCGATGATGGTACAATTATTGAGAAGGGAAATACCAGTGATGAAAATGGCAATTATAGAATTGAGGGATTGGATCCCGGTGTGCAAGTTTTGATGATAGCCAACGCCTCGAGAGGAACAGCCCAACTCGTGCAACATTTGGTACTGCTCAACCCTCCTCCAAAAGCGACCTTTGAACCAATTGGGTTTACCACAATTCGTCTTACCTTCCCGAGTGATGCAACATTTGAACAAGAAAGTGAAGATGGTTCATTTATCAATTACGTTCCATATGAGGCTGCCAATGAGAAAGAGTTGTATGACTCTTCTGCTGCTGGATTGTATGTGATGATTGGTGTTGGTTTTTCTGGCATTGCACTCATCGGTATTGTAGCAACCGTGCTAGGATATAGAGATGGAGGAAGAGGGATGTTACGGATGGCAGCGGTGTTTGTATTCCTATCACAGGGTCCGTATGGTAGCGCTTGTTGCTTAGGTGCTCTAGCATTTGGTTTGACCTTCGCACTGCCTAAGGTGCATTACGATTAGCCCTTGAATCGGACTTAATTTGATGATTGGTTCAAACACCTGTAGCAGTCTGCATTCGAGCAAACCAAGGCCCTGCTTTAGGGTGTGATTCAACAATATTCCAGCC
>Ga0209992_10002313_pt1 | contig 17682 bp, 6 predicted proteins | sample 2SBtaG_2_FD_182564 | JGI IMG/M metagenome (GOLD analysis project Ga0209992, IMG submission 182564) | Deep subsurface microbial communities from Kolumbo volcano to uncover new lineages of life (NeLLi) - 2SBTROV12_ACTIVE470 metaG (SPAdes)... | ecosystem: Environmental > Aquatic > Marine > Volcanic... | reverse complement strand
GTGGCGGCGGTCAAGGTGCCCATGCCCACCCAGGGCGTGCAGCACCTGCTGGGGGTGATCAACCCCATCGACCGGGACCTGGTGGCGATCCGCAGTGGCTACCTGCACCCTTCGCTGTTGGACCGGTTGGAGGAGTCCGGGATCGACACGATCGATCTGCCGGAGCACGAGGAGATCACCGAGCGGGGCTCGATGAACTTCGTCGCCCTGGGACCCCGCCGGATCCTGATGCCCACCGACTGCCCCCTCACCCGAGCCCGGTACGAGGCCGCGCTGGTCGAGGTACACCAGGTCGACGTGAGCGAGTACCTGGCGGCGGCGGGCGGGCTGGGCTGCCTGAGCGGCATCGTGACCCGAGACCTGCTGGACCCCGAGACCGTCGACGAGTAGCCCTACCGCCCGGTCACGCAGAAGGTAGATTCGGACCGCACACCGACCCGGCGCTCCTTCCTGGCCGGGCTGGAGGTCCCTTGTCCAGGACACCTCTCCTCCTGCTAGGCGCGGCCCTGTTGGGCGCCTGCAATGGCGACGACGAGAACGCGGCCCCGACCGTCACGATCGTGGATCCGACCCCGGGCCAACAGATCCTGGAAGGGATCTCCGTCCTCCTGGCCGCCAGCGTGTCTGACGACACGGACGGGGACGCCGACCTGATCGGCACCTGGACCGCGGGGGGGCGGGAGCTCTGCGCACCGGCCGCCGCCTATGACGGCGGCACCATGGGCTGTCAGACCACCCTCGCCGAGGGCGATGACGGCATCACCCTGACCGTCACCGACTCCGAAGGGGCCGTCGGGACCGACACGGTCTCGATCGCTCTGGTGGTCAGCGAAGCACCGATCGCCGAGGTGCTGTCCCCCGTCGCTGACAGCACCACCTATGCCAACGCCGTCATCGACTTCCAGGGCCAGGTCAGCGACGCCGAAGACGGCCCCGATGCGCTGAACACCTGGTGGGAGAGCGATCTGGACGGCGAGCTGATCGGCCTGGGGGGTACGCCGGACGCGGACGGCCTGGTGAGCGACAGCTCGGTCCTGACCGCCGGCGAGCACAGCCTGACCCTGTGGGTGATCGACAGCTCGGGCAAGACCGGCAGCGACACGATCGCCGTGACCGTGCGCGAGGACAACACCGCACCGACCTGCGGCATCACGGCGCCCGAGACCAACAGCACCGGGCAGCTCGGGGAGTCCGTGACCTTCACCGGCGACGTGGCCGACGACGAGAGCGAGCCCCAGGAGCTCGCGGTGTTCTGGGAGAGCGACCTGGACGGCGAACTCTCCAGCGGCTTCGCCTTCAAGGACGGCACCACCAGCGTCGAGACGACGAGCCTGTCCCTGGGCACCCACACCATCCTGCTCACGGTCAGCGACGACTCCGGCGCCTCTTGGGCGGTCTGCAGCGACGAAATCCTGTTCACCGTCGGGGATCCCCCGGTGGTCACCTGGGTCAGCCCGACCGACGGCGAGACCTTCGACGAGGGCGCCGAGGTGGCGTTCGCCGCGACGGTCTCCGACGGCACCGACGACCCGAACCGACTCACCCTGAGCTGGTCCAGCGACGTCGACGGCGTGCTGAACACCGACGACGCCACCGCCAATGGCGACGCCGGCTTCTCGATCACCACGCTGTCTCCCGGACCGCACACCGTGACCCTGCGGGCGACCGACAGCGACGATCTCTACGCCGAGGCCAGCGCGTCCCTGACCCTCAACGGCCTGCCCACCGCCCCGGTGGTCTCGATCCAGCCGGACCCGGCCGCCACCGGCGACGACCTGGTCGCCGTCGTGGACAGCGAGAGCGTGGACCCCGAAGGGGACGCCGTTACCTACACGTGGACCTGGACCGTCGACGGGTCGCTCTTCGCCGGCAGCATCACCGACACGATCAGCAGCGCAGACACCGCCCAGGGCGACGTGTGGGCGGTCGAGGTCACCCCCTACGACAGCACGAGCGCCGGGCCCAGCGGCGCCGCGTCGATCACCATCGACAACACCGCGCCGGTCATCGCAGCGGTGACGCTGACCCCCGACCCGGCCTTTGCCGGCGACACCTTCACCTGCACCCCCGACGCGGCGACCGACGCCGACGGCGACAGCGTGACCTACCAGACGGCGTGGTCCGTGGACGGCGTCACGATCCCCCCCAGCAGCGCCACCCTGGACGACAGCTACTGGGCCAAGAACCAGTCCGTGTTCTGCACCGTCACGGCGTGGGATGCGATGGACGCCGGCACCCCGGTGGACTCCAACACCGTGGTGGTCGACAACTCGCTGCCGACCCTGGACAGCGCCGAGATCACCCCGGACGCGCCGGCCATCGACGACACCCTGACCTGTGCCTGGAGCGGCTTCGACGACGCCGACGGCGACAGCGACGCCAGCACGATCAGCTGGACCATCGGCGGGGTCGAAGTCGGCACGGACACCACCCTGAGCGGCGTGTTCGCCCCGGGGGACATCGTCGTCTGCACGGTCACCCCAAATGACGCCCAAGACACCGGCACCGCGGTCAGCGACAGCGTGGTCGTGGACAACACGCCCCCCGTGCTGGCCGATGTGACCCTGTCCCCAGACCCGGCCTACGAGGGCGACACCCTGACCTGCACGCCGGGGACCACCAGCGACGTCGACGGCCACACCGTCTCCACCTCGACCACGTGGACCGTGAGCGGCAGCGACCCGGGCGTGACCGACACCACCCTGAGCAGCGACGACTACGACCGGGACGACACGGTCAGCTGCACCGTGACGCCGAACGACGGCACCGACGACGGCGATCCGGTCACCAGCAACACCGTGACGATCTCGAACACCCCGCCGACCCTGGCCGACGCGACCCTCACCCCCGACCCGGCCATTGCCGGCGACACCTTCACCTGCACCCCGGGCACCACCGCCGACGCCGACGGCGACACGGTCAGCGTGTCCTATGCCTGGAGCGTCGACGGCTCGGACCCGGGCGAGACCACGGCCACCCTGGACGACAGCCACTGGACCCGCCACCAGGACGTGAGCTGCACCATCACCCCCAGCGACGGCACCGACGACGGCACCCCGGTGACCAGCAACACCGTGACGGTGGAGAACTCGCCCCCGTCCATCGACAGCGTGACGATCTCGCCCGAGAGCCCCGAGGTGACCGACACCCTGACCTGTGCCTACAGCGGCTTCAGCGACAACGACGGGGACAGCGACCAGTCCACGTTCGCCTGGACCGTGGGCGGCAGCACCGTCGGCACGGACGCGACCCTGAGCGGTGCCTTTGCAGCCGGGGACCTGGTCACCTGCACCGTGACCCCCGACGACGGGGCCGACACGGGCACCGCGCTCAGCGACTCGGTCATCGCCGAGAACACGCCGCCCGAGATCGCCGACGCCACCCTGACCCCCACCACGGCCTACGAGGGCGACACCTTCACCTGCACCCCGGGCGCCACCAGCGACGACGACGGACACACGGTCACCACGTCGATCACCTGGTCGGTCAGCGGCAGCGACCCGGGTGAGACCGGGGCCACGCTGACCAGCGACTTCTGGGACAAGGACGACGTGGTCACCTGCACCGTCACCCCGAACGACGGGGGCGACGACGGCGACCCGGTGGACTCCAACAGCGTGACGGTGTCGAACTCGGCCCCGGTGATCGCCAGCGTGGCCTTGGACCCGGACCCGGCGGCCGAAGGGGACACCCTGACCTGCACGGCGGACACCGCGACCGACGCCGACAGCGACACCGTGACCACGACCCTGGCGTGGACCGTGAACGGCAGCAACCTGTCCCACAGCGACGACACCCTGGACGACAGCAACTGGGCGCGAGACGACGAGGTCGTCTGCACGGCGACCCCCGACGACGGCACCGACAGCGGCACGACGGTGTCCTCGGCCACCGTCACCATCGCCAACGCCGCGCCGACCCTCACCGGCGTGACCATCACCCCGTCGGAGCCCCAGCTCGGAGACACGCTGACCTGCACCGCCGACGGCTTCTCCGACCTGGACGGGGACAGCGACCAGTCGACGTTTGAGTGGACCATCTCCGGGGTCTCGGTCGGCACCAGCGACACGCTGACCAGCGGCTTCTCCTCCGGCGACCTGGTCACCTGCACCGTCACACCCAGCGACGGCACAGACGAAGGCACCCCGGACAGCGACTCGGTGGCGGTGGACAACACCGCGCCGGTCCTGGACAGCGTGACCCTGACCCCCGACCCGGCCTATGCCGAGGACAGCTTCACCTGTACCCCCGGCACCGCCACCGACGCCGACGGCCACAGCGTCTCCTACACCTATGCCTGGTCCGTCTCCGGCTCGGATCCGGGGCTCACCGACGCCACCCTGGCCAGCGGCAACTTCGACAAGGGCGACGCCGTGACCTGCACCGTCACCCCGACCGACGGCGCCGACGACGGCGACCCCGTGGACTCCAACACGATCACGGTGTCCAACACCGCCCCGGTCGTCGACAGCGTGTCCCTGAGCCCGGACCCCGCCTACGAGGGCGACACCCTGGAGTGCGCCGTCGACAGCAGCAGCGACGCCGACGGCGACGGCATCTCCTACACCTATGCCTGGTCCGTCGACGGCAGCGACATCGGCGTCAGCAGCTTCAGCCTGGGCTCGTCGGACTTCGACCGGGACCAGGCCGTGACCTGCACCGTCACCCCGAGCGACGGCACCGACAGCGGCAGCGCGGTGTCCAGCGCCGAGGTCACCATCTCCAACTCGGCCCCGACGTTGACCGGAGTCAGCATCACCCCGTCCGACGAGCCCGGGGTCGACGACACCCTGACCTGCACCGGCGACGGCTACAGCGACGCCGACGGCGACAGCGACCAGTCGACCTTCTCCTGGACCATCAGCGGGGTCGAGGTCGGCACGTCGGACACCCTGAGCGGCGTGTTCGCCGCTGCGGACACCGTGACCTGTACCGTCACGCCCCACGACGGCACCGACGCCGGCACGGCCGACTCGGCGACGGTCCAGATCGAGAACAGCCCGCCGGTGCTGGACAGCGTGAACCTGACCCCGCTGACCGCCGCCGAGGGCGACACGTTCACCTGTACCGCGGGAACCGCGACCGACGCCGACGGCCACAGCGTGACCTTGAGCTATGCGTGGACCGTGAGCGGCAGCGACCCGGGCGTCACCGACACCGAGCTGGGCCCCGAGTACTTCGCCGCCGACGACGCGGTGATCTGCATCGTGACCCCCAACGACGGCACCGACGACGGCGACCCGGTGTCCAGCAACACGGTCACCGTGGGCAACACCGCGCCCGTGCTGGACAGCGTGACCCTGAGCCCAGACCCCGGCTACGAGGGCAGCACGCTGACCTGTGCCGAGGGCAGCGCCAGCGACGCCGACGGCGACAGCATCTCGTATAGCTACGCCTGGTCCGTCAACAGCTCGACCACCAGCGACACCAGCAGCACCCTGACCGGCAGCGCCTTCGACAAGGGCGACGACGTGGTCTGCAGCGTCACCCCGTCCGACAGTGCTGGCAGCGGGTCCGCGGTGGACAGCAACACCGTGACCATCGAGAACACCGCGCCCACCATCACCGGGGTCACCATCGACCCGTCGGCACCGGCCCTGGACGACACCCTCACCTGCAGCGTCGACGGCTACTCCGACGACGACGGCGACAGCGACAGCAGCACCTACTCCTGGACCATCAGCGGCACCGAGGTGGGCTCGTCGTCCACTCTGAGCGGCGTGTTCTCGGCGGCCGACCTGGTGACCTGCACCGTGACCCCCCACGACGGCACCGACGCCGGCACCGCAGACTCGGCCACCGTCCAGGTCGAGAACTCCAAGCCGGTGCTGGACAGCGTCGCCCTGACCCCGCTCACCGCCTACGAGGGCGACACCTTCACCTGCACCCCCGGCACCGCCACCGACGCCGACGGCCACACGATCACCTACAGCTATCTGTGGAACGTCAGCGGGTCCGACCCGGGGGTCACCGACTCCGAGCTGGGCCCCAGCTACTTCGCCTCCGACGACCAGGTCGTCTGCACCGTGACCCCCAACGACGGCACCGACAACGGCGATCCGGTCAACAGCAACACCGTCACCGTGGGCAACACCGCGCCGGTGCTGGACAGCGTGACCCTGAGCCCGGACCCCGGCTACGAGGGCAGCACCCTGACCTGTGCCGAGGGCAGCGCCAGCGACGCCGACGGCGACAGCATCTCGTATAGCTACGCCTGGTCCGTCAACAGCTCGACCACCAGCGACACCAGCAGCACCCTGAGCGGCACGGCCTTCGACAAGGGCGACGACGTGGTCTGCAGCGTCACGCCGTTCGACAGCTCCGGCAATGGCACGGCCGTGGACAGCAACACGGTGACCATCGAGAACACCGCGCCCACCATCACCGGGGTCACCATCGATCCGTCGGCGCCGGCCCTGGACGACACCCTGACCTGTAGCGCCGACGGCTACTCCGACGACGACGGAGACAGCGACAGCAGCACGTTCTCGTGGACCATCAGCGGCACCGAAGTCGGCACCTCCGAGACCCTGAGCGGCGTCTTCTCGGCGGCGGACCTGGTGACCTGCACCATCACCCCCCACGACGGCACCGACGCCGGCACCGCCGACTCCGCCACGGTCCAGGTCGAGAACACCCTGCCGGTCCTGGACAGCGTCGCCCTGACCCCGCTCACCGCCTACGAGGGCGACACCTTCACCTGCACCCCCGGCACCGCCACCGACGCCGACGGCCACACCATCACCTACAGCTATCTGTGGAACGTCAGCGGGTCCGACCCGGGGGTCACCGACTCCGAGCTGGGCCCCAGCTACTTCGGCTCCAACGACCAGGTCGTCTGCACCGTGACCCCCAACGACGGCACCGACAACGGCGACCCGGTCAACAGCAACACCGTCACCGTGGGCAACACCGCGCCGGTGCTGGACAGCGTGACCCTGAGCCCGGACCCCGGCTACGAGGGCAGCACCCTGACCTGTGCCGAGGGCAGCGCCACCGACGTCGACGGCGACAGCATCTCCTTTGCCTATGCCTGGGCCGTGAACAGCTCAGGCATCTCCGAGACGGGCAACGCCCTCGACGGGAGCAGCTTCGACAAGGGCGACAGCGTGGTCTGCACGGTCACGCCGTCGGACAGCACCGGCACCGGCGTGGCGGTCGACAGCAACGCCGTGACCATCGAGAACACCGCGCCCACCCTGACCGGCGCGTCGATCGACCCGACGTCGCCCCAGGTCGAAGACACCCTGACCTGTGCCGGCACCGGCTTCTCCGACGACGACGGCGACAGCGACGCCAGCACGGTCTCCTGGACCATCAGCGGCACCGAGGTCGGCACCTCGACCACCCTGAGCGGCGCCTTCGTGAGCGGTGACAGCGTGACCTGCACGGTCACTCCGAGCGACGGCACCGACGCCGGCACCGCCGAGAGCAGCACCGTCACCATCGAGAACACGCCGCCGGTGCTGGACAGCGCGACCCTGTCCCCGGACGAGGTCTACGAGGGCGACACCCTGACCTGTACCGAGGGCAGCAGCACCGACGACGACGGCGACTCGGTCACCTACAGCTACAGCTGGCTGGTCAGCAGCAGCGACCCCGGCGTCACCGACAGCAGCCTGAGCTCGGACTACTGGGGTCGCGACGACGAAGTCACCTGTGTCGTGACTCCCAACGACGGCACCGACGACGGCAGCCCGGTCGCGTCGAACGTGGTCACCGTGGGCAACACCAGCCCCGACCTGACCAGCGTGACCCTGTCGCCGGACCCGGGCTTCGCCGGCGACACCCTGGACTGCTCCCCGGACGACGGCACCGACGTGGACGGCGACAGCGTGTCCTATGCCTACGACTGGACCGTCTCGGGTCTGGCGATCACCGAGACCAGCAGCAGCCTGACCGACAGCGAGTTCTCCAAGGGCGACACCGTCTACTGCACGGCCACGCCCACCGACGGCACCGACACCGGGGTCGCCGTGGACTCCAACACCGTCACGATCGAGAACACAGCCCCGTCGATCAACTCGGTGAACATCGACATCCAGTTCCCCACCCTCAACGACACGCTGACCTGTAGCTACACCGGGTACAGCGACGCCGACAGCGACAGCGACCAGTCGACCTATGAGTGGACCATCAGCGGCACCACGGTGGGCACCAGCAGCACCCTGAGCGGGGCATTCTCGTCCGGAGACACCGTCACCTGCACGGTCACCCCCGACGACGGCACCGACACCGGCACCCCCCTGTCCGACAGCACCCAGGTCGCCAACTCGCCGCCGGTGCTCGCCAGCGTGAGCCTGACCCCCACGTCGGCCTATGAGGGCGACACCCTGACCTGCACCCCGGGCAGCGCGTCGGACGACGACGGCGACACGATCACCTACAACTACGACTGGCAGGTCAACAGCAGCGATCCCGGCGTGACCGGAGACGAGCTGGACAGCAGCTACTGGGGCCGCAGCGACAGTGTCTCCTGCGAGGTGGTGCCCGACGACGGCACGGACCTGGGTGCCGCGGTCACGTCGAACACGGTGACCATCCTGAACACCGTGCCGGAGATCACCGGCATCACGCTGAGCAGCTCTGCGCCCACCACGAACGAGAACCTCAGCGTGACCGTCAGCACGTCTGACGAGGACGGCGACGGCGTCAGCCTGTCGTATCAGTGGCTGGTGGACGGGTCGCCCACCGGCACGGACAGCAGCACGTTGTCCGGGTCCAGCTACTTCAGCAAGGGCCAGACCGTCGCGGTCGAGGTGACCCCCTCGGACAGCGGTGGCACGGGCACGACCGACACGTCGTCGTCGGTGACGGTGGCGAACACCCCGCCCGGGGCCCCGGACATCAGCGCGACCCCCGACAACGCCGAAGCGGGCGTCGAGGACATCGTCTGCGCGGTCGACCTGGACAGCGCCGACGACGACGGCGACAGCGTCACCTACACCTGGTCCTGGGAGGTCGAAGGCCAGGTCTACCCAGACGACTTCCCGTCGGCGACAGGGCCCACGAGCACAAACGACACCAATGACACCGTGCCGGCCGCCGACACCACCCTGGGTTCCCAGTTCGGGTGTTCGGTGGTGCCCAACGACGGCGAGGACGACGGCGACACCGCGACCACCGTGGCCCGGGTCCTCACCTACACCAACGTGGGCAACGACGCGGCCTTTGGCAGCACCGACACCTTTGACTCCGACGAGCTCCGGGGGGCGTCGGTCAGCGTGTCGAACACCGGCACCCTGCATCGGCTGGCCCTGGTCACCCCGGCCACCAGCGGCAACGTGAAGCTGGCCCTCTACACCGACAACGGCGGGCCCGACCAGCTGGTGGTCGGCAGCGACAGCGCGGCGCTCTCCAGTGGCACCGTCGAGATCGACGTGGGGGCCACCCCCATCACCGCGGGCACCTACTGGATCCTGGCCGTGTACGACCAGAGCACCGACGTGTACGTAGACACCAGCTCGTCCAAGTCGGTGGCGTATCAGTCGATGACCTTCTCCAGCAGCTTCAAGCCGAACTTTGGGATCTACTCGACCATCACCGGCGAGGACTACAGCTACTTCCTGGTGGTCGAGGAGCAGTAGCGGGGGTCAGCGGGTTCGGTAGATGACCTGGGCCTGGGTGCCCACAGCGTCCAAGACGCGCAGCTGAGCGCCGGACCCGGTCCACGGCACCTCGTCGCCGTCCACCAGGACCCGCACCACCTCTACCGGGTCCGTGCCCAGGACCAGGATCGGATCGGTCTGGACCGCGCCGGTCTCCTGGATCGCCCTCACGACTGCGGCGTAGTCGCTGACCCCACAGCTGTCGGCGACCACGCCGCCCGAGGCGACCGCCAGGTCCTGGTAGGTGGTCTCGAGCCCCTCCCAGTCCTCGGAACAGGACGTCTCGGGCGCGATGGCGTGGATGCGCAGGGCGGCCAGGTCGTGGTGCTGGCCCACCAGCGCCTGGAGACCAGCCCAGTCCGGGCGCAGCGCGGCCAGATCGTCGAAGGCCTGCCAGCGCTCGTCGTCGTCGCGATCGGGCACGTAGCCGGGAGGCTGGGTGTCGCTCACGAACACCACGTTGGCCACCGAGCCCTGGCGGAACAGGCCCTTGTCGCCCCGGCGCTCCAGGAGCTGGGCCAGCGCGACCACACCGTCCTCGACCCGGTAGCGGCCCATGGACAGAGCCGCGTGGGCCCCAAAGCAAGCGCGGCCGTCGGCGGTCTGCTCGCCCGGCGCGAACCAGCGGTCGCAGCCGATGAGCGCGCCCTCGGACCACGCCTGGAGCCGGGCGTCGCTCACCAGGTGTACGAACCCGGGGTGGCCCTTGAGCTGGCGGTCCCGCCGCGCCAGGGGGTGGGGACGCCGGGGCCGCTCCGGGTCGGCCGGGGTCATGTTCATCACCGCGATCCGGGCACGGTCCGGGAAGACGTCGGCCTGCTCCAGGGACCGCAGTCCGCTCACGACCTGGTCGCGGACCCTGCGCATGGACTGGGAGTCGTCGATCACGAACAGGAAGTCCTGGCGCTCGCTGACCGCGCCCGTGCCCACCGAGAAGGTCTCCAGGCGCAGGTCGCTCTCCGGGTCGACGGCCGCCTCGATCGCCGAGCCCTGGTCGGGCACGGCCACGCGCTCCCAGGCCACAGCGTCCAGGACCGGGTCTTCGACGACCGGCGTGAGCCCGAAGTCCGAGGTTGCGCAGGCAAGGACCAGGAGCGGAGCGAGGATCATGGAGGGACTGTACCCCCCGTCGGACGGGAGTCACGGGGCGTCGAGGGCCGATGTCATCGGGCGGTCATCGTTAGTCCCCTGTCGCGGAAGTTCGTGAGGTGATCGCGCCGCGATCGTCGTGGCTGGTGGTTCGCTGGCGCTGCCGGCGTGGCCGTGTCACGTCAAGGCGCCAGCGGGCCGCCAGGCGCGACGAGGGCAAGCGAGCGCCCGCGAACTTCTGCGACAGGGGATTAGTCTGGGACCGGCAGCCCGCTCGGCACGCTGTCCGGCACCAGGGACGACGCGTCCTCCCAGGCCGGATCAGTCAGCGCCTCGAGGAACTGCCGCAGGTTGGACAGCCCCACGGTGTTCGCGGTCTCGGGGGGCGGCATGTCCGGGCTCAGGGTGGCCAAGAGCTCGGCCAGGTGCTCGGCGTCCTGGCGAACATAGGCCTGGAGCTCCGGGTCCAGGTCGCTGGCGTCGTAGTCCCGGGCCGTCTCGTCGGGGTGGGCGTAGTGAGAGAGCGCGTCGCCCAGGTCCGCCAGGGTGCCGTCGTGCATGTAGGGCGCCGACAGGGCCACGTTGCGCAGGGCCGGCGTGCGGAAGGCGAAGCGGTCGGCGCCGTCACCGGTGACGCCCTCGCGGCCGTGGTCATAGGGCGCCGCGTCGCCGACCCCCGGGGTCAGCTGGGGCACGGCGGTGTTGTGGTAGCGACCATCGGTCAACAGCGGGCCACTGTGGCAGTCGGCGCAGCCACCGCTGTAGAACACCAGGGCGCCCAGGGTCGCAGCGTCCTCGAGAGCCGTCAGGTCCCCGGCCAGGTAGCGATCCCACGGGCTGTCCGCTGCCCGGAAGGCGCTGGTCTCATAGGCGGCAATGGCGTTGCCCACCTGGGCGATGGTCCAGTCAGCGGGCTCCAGCTCGGGCCAGGCGGCTGCAAACAGGGAGACGTAGCCGTCAAAGGTGCGCAGCCGAGCGACCAGGGCCTCCCACTTGGCGGGTGCGTCGGCCGCGTCGGCGACCTCGTTGTCTCCGGGCTCGCCGGCCATCTCGGCGCCGTCCAGGATCGGGTGCAGGGCCTGGGCCGCGAGGGCACCGCTCAGGCCCTCGGGGATCGGGGTGGGTGCGGTGATCTCGCCGTCGACCAGAGCGACCCGGCCGTCCCAGAACTGCGCGTCCTGGCCGGCGTGGCCCGCGTTGTAGAGCGCCGGGGCATGGCGGCCGATCCAGGCCCCGCGGTCGCCGTCCATCCGAGCGGGTCCGACGCCGGTGGAGCCGGTGCCCAGGGACAGCACCAGCCCATCGGAGAGCCCGTGCAGGGGGTGGTGACAGCTCACACAGGCGGTGTCCTGGTTGCCGGACAGGATCGGGTCCCAGAACAGGGCCAGGCCCAGGGCGACCAGGGCCGGGTCCAGGTCTGGTGCCGGGTCGAGGCTGGTGGGCGGATCGTCGAGGGTGGCGAGCAGCTCGGCCAGCTGCAGGTCCAGGTCGCTGGGACCACCGGTGTCGACGGAGTCGGTCGGGGACGCGGAGTCGGTGGCGATGGCCGAGTCCGCGGTGGTGGTGGCGGAGTCGTCGCCGCCCGAGGTGCACGCGAGCAGCAGCAGGGCAGACCAGGGCGCCATCGGAACCTCCGGGGGGCAGCCTATCGCCGCGGGATAGCCAAGGGTGCACCCGGAGACCGCGATGACCCCACTCCTGCTCGCCCTGGCCTGTACCGGGGACACCACGACCGCCGACAGCGGGACCGCGACGGCGGACTCCGGCACCATGACTGGTACCACCGGCACGACGGGCACCAATGACACCTGGCCCGGAGAGGGCCAGTGGCGAGGGGACTGCCCCACCGACACCGCCGAGCAGCGCACCGTCCAGCTGACCGACGTCGCCCTCAACGTGGCCTGCCGGGGCTCGGGCCCCACGATCCTGTTCCTCCACGGCTTCCCGGAGTGGTGGTACTCGTGGAGCAGCGTCATGGATGAGCTGGTCGACAGCTACCGCCTCGTGGCGCCGGACCAGCGTGGCTACAACCTCTCGGACAAGCCGGCCGACCTGAGTGCCTACGAGATCGCCCACCTGGTCGCCGACATCGGCGAGCTGGTTCCGGAGATCAGCGATGGCCCGGTGGTGCTGATTGCCCACGACTGGGGCGGCCCGGTCGCTTGGGGCGCCGCCCACACCTACCCCGAGCTCTTCCGGGGCTTCCTAGGCGCCAACGCGCCCCACCCCAACGTGTGGGTCGACCTGGTGCTGAACGACCCCGACCAGGCCGCCGCCAGCGCCTACATGGCCCTGTTCCGCTCAGAGCAGGCCGAAGCCATCTTGAGCGCCAACGACTACAGCGCTCTGGTCGCCGCCTTCAGCGACGCGCTCTCCGACGACGACGTGCCCCTGTACAAGGAGGCCTGGGCCCAGGAAGGCGCTCTGACCGGGGGGCTGAACTGGTACCGGGCGAACAACGTCGACGACCCGGACAGCCTGGCCAGGTTCCAGGAGCTGGTCGCCACTGTGGACATCCCGACCCGGGTGCTCTGGGGGCTGGACGACACGGCTCTGCTCCCCCAGAACCTGGAAGGGCTCGACGCCTATGTCAGCGACCTGGAGATCGTGGAGTACGAGGGCGTGGACCACTGGATCGAGCACCGCATCCCAGAAGAGGTCGCGGCGCAGATCCGGGACTTCGAGGAGGGGCTGGCGCCCTAGGAGCTTGTAGGGAATTGGGGGCCACCAACCCGGGTTCCGGCGGCGATGGCTGGGCCAAGCTCAACCGGGAACCTGCCAGCGTTTAGCCAGGGGGAGCCTCGGTGCTTGGTCGACCGGGGTCGCCGAGGCGAGCGCTGGTGGTTTTATGTTCCCTCCTTTCGGGGGGTGTCGGCGTCGAATCAGAAGGTGCCAATTGGGGCGGCCGCTGTGCCGGGGGCTGGCTGGATGGGGTTTCCTGCTGGCGGCGGGTCTTCCGGTTCGACACCCGGTCAACAGGGGTCAGGAACCTTTTGTTAAGCATTAGGTCCGCGACCATAGACCGTTGTGAACTGGAACTCTGTGTCTAGGGCATGACTCCGGTTTGGCCCGCGGATCTGACCGATGGAGGAGTCCGGCCGCAGGGAACACGCAGCGATAGCGGTCCCGGGTCAGCCCGGCTCGGCGGCGCCGGCCCAACTCGGAGTCATGCCCTCGATTCAGATCCCGCAGCCATAGGTATCGATGCTCGGCAAGCTAATGCTTAACAAAAGGTTCCTGACCCCTGTTTTCGCGAAAGGTTCCTGACCCCTGTTTGTCCCTGTTCTCGCGACACCTGACGCTCCCCACCTGTCGAACACCTGACGGGTCTGTCGACAGATCGACGACGGGGATGATCCAAGTTTCTGAGATCACTCGGCTCCTGACCGGGCACACCCCTTGCTGTGTGTCGCGTCATGGCCATGGCACATCAACAGTCGTCCGTCGATCACGAACACCCCAGCCCAGAGCGGGCGCCTGCGGAACGAAGCGCCCAGACTGGGCGCGGCAACGGGCATGCAGCCGCGGAGCTCGAGACCGGAGACCCGTCGACCGCTGACCTCATGGCGCGGGTGGACCGGGTGTTCGGCGAGTGGGAGGCCGCGATCGAAGAGGAGGAGCTGGTGGAGGCCGAGCTGTGCCTGGCGGGCCTCGGGCCGCTGCTCGGCCAGCTCCCCGACGAACCCCAGGTCTATGCGGCTCTGGAGCCCGTGGCCGCCCGCCTGACTGCACCCGACCCCTTCCCGGACACACTGCTCGCCGCGGCCCAGGCGGCGACGGCTCGCCTGGCGGTCCGGACCCACCGGGCGGCAGCCTACGGGCTCCAGGACGCCCCCCAGTCCGCCGACGAGCTCGGCGACACCCTGGGCCTGGACCTGGTGGACCGGGTCAACGCACTGCACGCCGCGCTCCAGGCGGGAGACTCCGGGCCCCTTCGGCGGCTGCTCGCCGGCGACAACAGCGAGCTGAAGCGGACCTACAAGCTTCGCCACGGACGGTCGGTCGGGGCCGCCATCACCGCCTCCTTCCCCAAGTCCCAGCAGGCCGCCCTGCTGGCCTTTGCCGAGCACGGGGAGCTCGACGCCGTCACCGAAGCCACAGCGATGGCCCTCGGCATGTTCGGCGCCCAGCAAGACGACCTGTTCGCCCTTGTCGAGGAGGCAACAGACGCCGAGCGCCAGGTCATGACCGTGGACCCGGATCTGCAGCTGGCCCTCCAGCGGGCGCTGAACGACGCCGAGCTGGCAAGGGCGCGGCACGCGCTCTCGGCCGGTGCCCAGGACCTGCCAGACCTCGCGGGCCTGCAGCGCATGGTCGAGAGCCGCAAGGGCTGGGTCAACGACGACGAGGCCGCCATGCTGCGGGACGTCCAGGCCTGGTCCATCCGGCGGGGACCCCTCGACGGACCCGCGCTGGAGCAGGCCTTGGCCGTGGTGGCAGGGGAGCTCTCGGACCAGGAGGCGATCGAAGCCCGGGCTCTGTTGCGAAACGGGGGGCAGCTCACGCTCCCGGACCAGGTCGACGTGGCGGCGGCCGGAACCACCCTCGAGATCTTTGCCGACACCGACGAGGACCAGCTCTACGAGGCCCTGCGCAGCGCGTCGCCCGCCCAGCGCCAGGCCCTGCTCCAAGACCCGGCCCAACGCCAAGATCTCGAAGCCGCCCTGGATCCGGGGGAGCGCACCCGAGCGCTGCTCCTGCTTGAGAGCACTTCGACCGGCGGGGCCGCCGAGGCCCTGGACGCTGTGCTCGACCTGATCGACGGCTGGGTGCTCTGGTCGGACTCAGCGCTGTTCGATGCTTTGATGGCCCTGTCATCGGCCGACCTGGCGCGGCTGCGGGTCGGCGAGCCCCTCGCGTGGATGGAGGAGCGGATCGAGGACCCCGCTCGCCTGCACACGCTGCTGGGTCTCGGCACCGCGGACGGCCAGGAGGTGAAGGGCGGCAATGACTACCTCCTGAGCTGCCTGCAGCAGTCCGTGCGCGGCCCGGACGACGTGGACGCCGCCTACCGCGCCGTCATCGCCTGGCAGGATGCTGGAGGGGCCTTCAACGACCACGTGGACCCGGCCGCCCGCGCGAACGCCCACAACGCGGTGGCGGACATGGCGCCCTTTCACCGGGTCAAGCTCGAGAGCGCCCTGGACGGCCTGGCGCCCCTCACCTGGGAGGACCGCCTGGTCGCCACCGGGCAGGGCCTGCACATCGAAGATGACGACATGGACGAGACCCTGCGCGACGTGCCCGACGACGTGCTGCTGCTGGAGTGGTCCAACCTGGCCGAATTCAGCGAGCGGGCCCTGGGCATCACGGCCCAGGCCGAGTTCGACGCCCTTAAGAACTTCGTGCCCGACCTGAGCCCGTGGGTGCTGGCGCTGCTCCACCGCGAGCGTGACGACGCGGTGGACAAGGTGGCCGAGCTGCGGGAGCGGCTCCGGGTGGCCCTGGAGGACCCGGCCCTGGTGGCACTGGCCAGCGAGCGCTTCGGGTACCTGCCGATCGCCGAAGACCTGGAGCGCCTGCGCTACGCCTGGAGCTCGGAGCAGCAGCAGGAGCAGCGAGAGGGCAAGGGCAACGCGCTGAGTCGCACCGTGATGGACGGCATCAGTCACGACGGCATGGAGAGCGAGGCGGACTTCGCGAAGTACCACCACAGCGTGGACACCGGACAGGCGCAGCAGGACCAGGACCAGGCCCACCTGGACTGGCTCGCATCCGGCCAGGACTACGCCCAGGCCAAGGCGGCGGCGGCGGCGATCGCTGGCGGGGTTGTGGGGATCGGGGTCGGTTTCCTGGCCACGCTCGCGTCGGGGGGCGCCGCGGCCGGGCTGACGGCCAAGCTGATCGGTACCCTGTGTGGGTCCGCGGCTGAGGAGTTGATCGAGGCGGCAATCCTGGGTCGAGAGGTCAAGACGGAGGAGGCCGCCCTGGACATGGCCCAGAGCTTCCTGGAGACGCTGGCCGGTCATGGCCTGGGCAAGGTGGCAAAGGGCCTGAACGCGCAGCTGTCGGCCACAGCGACCGCCGAGAGTTTCTACGGCGCAGTCGAGGGCCAGCTGGGCAGTCGGGTCGCGGCGGGCATGAAGGCGACGCAGAAGCAGGGGCTGGACCTGCTGATCAAGGAATTCCCGCTTGGATATGCTGCTGATCTGGCGCGGACGGAGGGGGTGTTGCGGTTGGAGGCTGGGGGGGCGGTTCAGGTGGCAGCGCAGCAAGCGCTACCTGAGTTGCGGACGGCAATCACCAGTTGGCTGCTCCCAACGGAGCTCATCGTGGCTGAACTCAAGATGGCCTCCACCCTGCCCGTTCGGCGAGACGAACTCATCAAGGAACTCACATTGATTCACGGCGGAAGGGCAGCAGTAGAACAACTGCTTGAGTCCCTCTCGTCTGGCGAGGGTCCGACCGGAGAAGAAGGCGCCTCGCTCCTCACCAAGATCGGTGGCGCTGCCGACAAGGCCGAAGCATCCCGCCCAACCCACTGACCTGGAAACAACATGCACACACTCTTGATGCTGCTCGCCTGCAGCTCGCATCCGCCCACGCCGACTGCCACCGTCGATTGGCACGACCGGGCTGGCATCGCTTCCGCCTTCGCACGGTACGACGACGCCCACGGCGAAGTGCAGCTCGGGCCGACATACACAATGCAGGACCCTTCAGGACAGTCCTGGCCCATCGCGACACTCAGTCCTCACTGGAACGAGCAGCGCTCCGCTTTTGACCTGCTCTTCCCGACGGGGCCCACAACGGCCGAGGTCATGGTGACGGCCCAAGTCTACGGGGAAGGCAAGAATGCCCTCGTCGCATACACCATGAGCTACGCCCCCTTCCGCGAAGGGCGCCAGAAATACGCCGGTGGCGACTTCATCACCACCGACATCCACCTCCACAGCATCGGCGACACCGCCTTCTACCGCTACGTCCAGGACGGCGACTACTTCCGCCGCGAGCCCATCCCAGCCCCCACACCCTGACCCGGGCC